>Ga0307372_10000250_pt1 | contig 95679 bp, 84 predicted proteins | sample OX1MG_FD_202533 | JGI IMG/M metagenome (GOLD analysis project Ga0307372, IMG submission 202533) | Soil microbial communities from Risofladan, Vaasa, Finland - OX-1 | ecosystem: Environmental > Terrestrial > Soil > Coastal area > Acid sulfate soil | place: Finland: Risofladan, Vaasa | collected... | reverse complement strand
GCCGGCGCCGCCCCCGTGGTCGCCCTCGCCCAGCGCATCCTGGCGGGCCAGTCGCCCCGCCTGCTCCTGCTCGACCAGGTCAACCCGGTCTTCGCCACCCCGCCGCTCTGGCGCGTCCGCCACGCGCTCGAGCAAATCCCCTTCATCGCCAGCTTCAGCAACTTCTTGGATGAGACTACCAGTCTCGCCGACCTCATTCTCCCCGACCACTCCTCTCTCGAGTCGTGGGTCGCCGAGATCCCGGAATCGGGCACGGCCGAGGCGGTGGTGAGCCTGGCGCCCCCCGCCGTGCTGCCGCTGCACAACACCCGCGCCATGCCCGACGTCTTGCTCGCTCTCGCCCAGCGCCTCGGCGGCCGCAGCGCCGCCGCCCTGCCCTGGAAGAGCTTTGACGCCATGCTGCAGGCCGATCTCGCCCCGCTGCGCAGCCATGCCAGCTCGGTGGCCGCCACCAGCGCCGATGACTTCTGGAAAAATGTGACCGCCCAGGGCGGCTGGTGGGCGGCCACCCCCCCGGCTCCGCCCCGGCTGCCGGCCAACCCCGGGCCCCCGGCCCAACCCCAGGCCCCGCAGTTCGACGGCGCTGCCACCGACTTCCCTTTCTACTTCCTGCCCTACGCCTCGCAGCAGTTCTTCGACGGCCGCTTCGCCAACCTGCCCTGGATGCAGGAATTGCCCGACGTCATCACCACCGGCATGTGGACCTGCTGGGTGGAGATCAACCCCCAGACGGCGGCCAAGCTGCAGATCGCCCAGGGCGACCTGCTGGAAGTCGCCTCCCAGCACGGCACCCTGCGCGCTCCCGCCGTGATCGTTCCCGGCCTCGCCCCCGACGTCCTCGCCATGCCGGTCGGCCAGGGGCACGACCAGTACGGCCGCTACGCCCAGGGCCGCGGCGTCAACCCCCTCCAAATTCTCGCCCCCCAGGTCGAGCCCGCCACCGGCTCCCTGGCGTGGGGCGCCACCCGCGTCAAGCTCACCCGCGTCCGCGCGGGCCAGGGCGAATTGATTCTGTACTCCGGTGGTCCGACCGAGTTGAGCAAGCAGAGGTTCAGCCGCTAACCCGGCGCCGCCGGGGAGGCAAGGAGACATGCCAATGGCCCACAGATGGGGAATGGTGATTGACCTGGATCGTTGCACCGGCTGCGAGGCTTGTATCGTCGCCTGCCACGCCGAAAACAACATCGCCACCGTCGGCGCCAAGGAGGCCGCCCGCGGCCGCGCCATGCACTGGATCCGGGTGGAGCGCACCTGGGACGGCGAGTTCCCCAACGCCCGCTTGCAGTACCGCCCCGTCCCCTGCCAGCAATGCGACGCCGCCCCCTGCGAGCCCGTCTGCCCCACCTACGCCAGCTACCACAACGCCGACGGCCTCAACGAACAGGTCTACAACCGCTGCATCGGCACCCGCTATTGCGCCAACGCCTGCCCCTACACCGTCCGCGTCTTCAACTGGTTCGATCCCGTCTGGGAAAAGCCCCTGCAACTGCAGCTCAACCCCGATGTCTCCACCCGCGAAGAGGGCGTCATGGAAAAGTGCACCTTTTGCCGCCAGCGCATCCAGGCGGTCGAGATCCAAGCCCAGGAGCAGAAGCGCGAGATCAAGGACCAGGAGTTCAATCCCGCCTGCGTGCAAACCTGCCCCAGCGGCGCCATGGTGTTTGGTGATCTCGATGATCCCGCCAGCCAGGTCTTCCAGCTCTCCCGCTCCCTGCGCGCCGGCACCCTGCTGACCGAGCTGGGAACCCTCCCCAAGGTCATCTACCTGCAAAGAGAGTCCTCTCATGGCGACCAATAGCGCCGCGCCCCTTCCCTCCGACGCCAAAATCCGCCAGGACCTGCTGCGCCCCGTCTTTCACACCTCGCGGCGCTACTACCTGCTGGTCACTGCCTTGGTCGCCCTCGGTCTCCCCGGCCTGTTCGCCTTTGCCTATCAGTTCCATTACGGTCTAGGCGTGGCGGGCATCTCCAACCCCGTCTTCTGGGGCGTTTACATCACCAACTTCGTCTTCTGGATCGGCATCAGCCACGCCGGCACCCTCATCTCCGCCATCCTGCGCCTGACCAATGCCACTTGGCGCCGCCCCGTCACCCGTGCCGCCGAGGCCATCACCGTCTTTGCCTTGCTCATCGGCGCCCAGTACCCGGTGATCCACCTCGGCCGCCCCTACTTGTTCTTCTGGCTCATCCCCTATCCCAGCGAACGCCACATCTGGCCCAATTTCCGCTCCCCCCTGCTCTGGGACTTCCTCGCCATCACCACCTACCTCACCGGTAGCCTCTGCTTCCTGCTGCTCCCCATCATCCCCGACTGGGCCACCGTGCGCGATCGCGCCACCGGCTTGCGCAAACGCATCTATTCCGCCCTTGCCCTGGGCTGGCGCGGCACCCCCCGCGAGTGGCATCGCCTCGAAATGGCGATGCGCATCATGGCGGTCGTCATCCTGCCGGTCGCGGTGTCGGTGCACACCATCGTCTCCTGGGACTTCGCCATGGCCGTGGTGCCCATGTGGCACTCCACCGCCTTTGGCCCCTATTTCGTCGTCGGCGCCATCTTCAGCGGCATCGCCGCCCTCATCATCGCCATGGCCGTGCTGCGCAAGACCCTCCATCTGGAGGAGTACCTCAAGCCCTCGCACTTTGAAAATCTCGGCAAGCTGTTGCTGGTGTTCTGCCTGCTCTGGCTTTACTTCGTCTTCGCCGAGCGCTTGACCATCTGGTACGGCAACGGTACCAACGAAATGGCCGCCTTCTGGTCCGTCCAGCGGGGCAGCTTCGCCCCCCTGTTCTGGACCATGGTCTTCTGCAATTTCCTCCTCCCCTTTCCCCTTCTCGCCATCAAAAAACTGCGCACCGTCACCGGCACCGTGATCGCCTCCTGCACCGTGCTCGTGGGCATGTGGCTGGAGCGCTTCTTGATCGTCGTCCCGGGCCTGGAGCACAAGTTCCTGCCCTACCGCTGGGGCAGCTATCGCCCCACTTGGGTCGAGATCACCATCTCCATCGGCACGTTGGCGGGCATGGCCCTGATGTACGTGCTCTTCATCAAGTTCGTCCCCATCATCTCGATGTGGGAGTTGAAAGGCGGGAAACACCCACTCCCCGCCACTGAGCCCGCTCCTGCCGCCCTCGCCGGCCCCGAAGCCTCTCTGGAGGGCAGTTGATTCCCCGTCGTCCCTGAAGGAGCCAAACGCCATGCAAGCCATCTATGGACTGTTTGCCGACCGGGATTCTGCGCGCCGCGCGCTGGCCGCCCTCTCCGCCGAGAGCGCACGCCTACGGCTGCAGCCCGAGAACCTCGTCGTCATCTCCGCCGAGCCGCTGGAAGAGGAGGGCTTTGGTTGGCAAGCGCAGCGTACCCGCATGCCCTGGCTGTCGATGTTCGGCGGCATCTTCGGCGGCACCGCCGGCTATGCCCTCGCCTCCTTCACCCAGCGCTCCTATCCCCTCCCCACCGGCGGCATGCCCATCGTGGCCATGTGGCCCACCGGCATCGTCGTCTACGAGCTCACCATGCTGGGCGCCATCGTCACCACCATCGTCTCGTTCCTGCTCTCTTCCGGGCTCCCCCACCGCAGCAATCGCCTCTACGACCCCGAGGTCACCAACGGCAAGATTCTCGTCGGCGTCCCTCATCCCGACCGCGCCTGCCTGGCCGATATTGAGCGCCGCCTCTACCAAGAGGGCGCCGTGCAGGTCAAACCCTTTCCCGCCGCACCGCCCAACGCCTGATGCCGCTACCTTTTTCCGCTGCATGGGTCAAGGAGGCCCTGCCATGATCACCCTCAATCGCCTCACCTCTCGTCTCGCCGCTTTCGCCCCCGCCCTGCTGGCCCTGGGCGTGCTGGGCTGGCTGGGAGCGCCGGGCGCGCACGCCGTCCCCAGTTTCTCCCGCCAGACCGGCTATCCCTGCATGGCCTGCCACACCACCCCGCCCGAGCTCACCCCCCTCGGCCGCCTGTTCAAATTGAACGGCTACACCATCGCCGGCGGCATGCCCACCATCCAGGTCAAATCCAAGGGCGAGCAGGCCGGCCTGCAATTGCTCGCCTCCCTGCCCCTGTCCGCCGTGCTCGACACCTCCTTCACCGCCATCCGCACCGCCCAGCCCGCCACCCAGAACGGCAGCTTCGAGCTTCCCCAGGACGCCTCCCTCTTCCTCGCCGGCGCCTGGTCGGACCACATCGGCAGCTTCGTCCAGGTGACCTACTCCGGCGCCGACGACCACTTCAGTTGGGACAACACCGATATCCGCTACAGCAACTCCACCAAGCTGGCCAACAAGGATCTGGTCTACGGCCTTACCTTCAACAACAATCCCACCGTCGAGGACCTGTGGAATGACACCCCCGCCTGGGGCTTCCCCTGGGTCAACAGCGACGTCGCCCTCTCCCCCACCGCCTCCGCCGTCGTCAACGGCACCCTCGCCCAAGACGTCGCCGGCATCGGCGGCTACGGCATGTGGAACGACCACTTCTACTTCGCCGGCACCCTCTACCGCTCCAACCACATCGGCGGCCCCCAGCCGCCCGACGGCGCCGGCTTCGGCATCAACATCCACGGCACCGCCCCCTACTGGCGCCTCGCCTGGCAGCAGACCTCCAAAAACAACTACCTCGAGGTCGGCACCTACGGCATGTACGTCAAGTCCACCCCCCTGGCCGTCACCGGCCCCGAGGATGTCTACACCGATTGGGCGGTGGATGTCCAATACGACCGCACCCTGCCTCAGCTCCACAACAACATCCTCTCCTTCCGCGGCTCCTACATCCGCGAGAACTCCTCCCTCGCCGGCGCCTTGGCCCTGGGCAGCGCCTCCTTCCTCGCCCACAACCTCAACACCCTCCAGGCCAACGCCGAGTACCACTTCGGCGACCGCTACGCCGCCACCCTGGGCTGGTTCAGCATCACCGGCACCACCGATCCGCTGCTCTACGCCGCCGCCCCCGTCAGCGGCAGCGCCAACGGCGATCCCCACAGCGACGGCTTCCTCGCCAACTTCGCCTGGTGGCCCATGCAAAACGTCCAGGTCGTGGCCCAATACACCAAGTACCTGCGCTTCAACGGCCTCGCCACCAACTACGATGGCGCCGGCCGCAACGCCGGTGACAACGACGCCATCTACCTGCTGACCCGCTTCGTGTTCTGATCGTCCTCCCGCTTCCTCCCCCTTGCGCCGGCGGCCGTCCTGGCAGCCGGTGCATTCTTTTTTTCCTCCAAACCCTGCTTCCGGCCCAGAGACCCATGGTGATATCCTGAAGATGTCAGGTTGCTCACTCACTGCGCCATTTCGCCCAGCTCAGGCGTGCCCCTAGGCACCGATCCCTGCTCTGAACTGCCTTTCCCAGGGCCTTTCCGAACGATCCGGTGGGTGGGCACACCCATCCTGAGGGCTTTCACTCTAGTCATGCCTGTTGCCCCTGTCGCTCCTTTCCAGCGGCGTCGCTGGCAGCCCCTCGCCACCCGCCTGCTCACCTTGCTCGCGCTGCTGGGCGGTTGCTGGCGCGCCTACGCCGTCCCCAGCTTTGCCCGCCAGACCGGCCTCGCCTGCAGCGTCTGCCACAGCAATCCGCCCGAGCTGACCGCCTTCGGCCGTCTGTTCAAGCTCCGCGGCTACACCCTCGCCAATACCCAGGTCAACGGCAAGGTCGGCAACACCAAGGATCTGTTCCTCTCCAAGGCCATCCCCATCTCCGCCATGGTGCTGATGTCCAACACCGCCTCCCGCGCCGTCGTGCCCGGCTCGCAAAACAACTCCGCCGGCTTTCCCCAGCAACTCAGCCTCTTCCTCGCCGGCGAGTTCGCCACCCACTTCGGCGGCATGGCGCAGGTCACCTACACCCACGCCGACGACCACTTCAGCATGGACAACACCGATTTCCGCTACGCCAACGAGCGCAACCTCCATGGCGCGGACTGGATCTACGGCGTCACCCTCAACAACAATCCCACCGTCGAGGACGTCTGGAACAGCACTCCCGCCTGGGGCTTCCCCTGGATCTCCAGCGGCGCCGGCGTCGGCCCCCTGGCCGCCCCCGTCATCACCGGCCTGGGCGGCGACGTCGCCGGCGTGGGTGCCTATAGCCTGTGGAACAACCACCTCTACGCCGACGTCACCCTCTACCGCTCCGAACACGCCGGCGGCCCCCTGCCCGTCACCGGCGCCGGCTTTGCCTACAACATCAACGGCGTCGCCCCCTATTGGCGCCTCGCCTGGCAACAGAGCTGGGGCGCCAACTACCTCGAGCTCGGCACCTACGGCCTGGTGCTGCATTCCTTCCCCAACGCCGTCGCCGGCCTCGAGGACCGCTACACCGATCCCGCCTTCGACTTCCAGTACGAGCGCCCCATGGGCGCCAACCTCTTCGACGCCCACGGCACCTTCATCCATGAGAGCCAGCGCCTCGCCGCCACCTTCGCCGCCGGCGCCGCCGCCAACCCCACCGATTCCCTCAATACCCTCCACCTCGACGGCACCTTCCACTGGCGCCATCGCTACACCGCCACCGGCGGCTACTTCCAGACCACCGGCCAGGCCGACCCCCTGCTCTACGCCCCCGCCGCCGTCACCGGCAGCAACAACGGCAGCCCCGACAGCAACGGCTACATCCTCCAGTTCGGCTACTGGCCGGTGCAAAACATTGACCTGAGCTTGGCCTATACCGGATATTGGAAGTTCAATGGCGCCCGGCAAAACTACGACGGCGCCGGCCGCAATGCCTCCGACAACAACACTGTGTACCTCGCGCTCTGGCTCGCCTTCTAGGCGGCGCCCGAGCCCCAGCCGGCGCGTCCCGCGCCCGAAAGGAACCGCGATCCATGGAGGTGGAATCCAACTCGGCTGAGCGCCGCTACCCGCGCCGCTCCTTCTTTGCCGCCCTGCTGGGGGTGGGGGCCGCCGGCGTCGGCGCTTTGCTCGCGGTTCCCGTGCTGCGCTACGTCCTCTTTCCCCTCCAGACCAAGTCCAAGCAGGGCGCCTGGTCCCCCGTCGGCCCCGCCAGCGACTTCGCCACCCTCACCGCCCCGGTGCGCAAGACCATCACCTTCACCCAGCGCGATGGCTGGCGCGAGCTGGTCTCTACCCAATCCGTCTTCGTCACCAAAAACCCCGCCGGCCAACTCGAGGTGCTCTCCTCCATCTGCCCCCACCTCGGCTGCACCGTCTCCTGGCAGCAGGCCCGCGACCGCTTCGTCTGTCCCTGCCACGGCGGCCAGTTTCAGGCCGACGGCCAGCACATCTCTGGCCCGCCTCCGCGCGGCCTGGACCGCTTGCCCATCCAAATCGAAAAGGGCCAACTGCAGGTCCAATTCCAGTACTTCCGTTCCAACGTCCCCAACCAGGAGAAGCTCTCCTAGGCGCTCCCCATGGGCACTCCACCTCCTGCTCCCCGCCCCCACCGCTTCCGCGATTGGCTCGACCAGCGCACCGGCCTCCGCCGCCTGCTGCACGATTCGCTCGATGAGCCCATCCCCGGCGGCGCCCGCTGGGCCTACGTCTTCGGCTCCGGCCTGCTGCTGATCTTCATCTCCCAAATCGTCACCGGCCTCTGCCTCGCCCTCTACTACGTCCCCTCCGCCGAGTCCGCCCACGTCAGCGTCGCCTATATCACCAAGCAGGTCGCCGCCGGCGCCTTCCTCCGCAGCCTCCACTCCTACGGCGCCAGCGCCATGATCGTGGTGCTGGCCCTCCACTTCCTCCAGACCTTCCTCTACGGCTCCTACAAGGGCCGCCGCGAGCTGCTCTGGCTCTCCGGCGCCACCACCGCCCTGCTGGTGCTGGGCATGGGCTTTACCGGCTACCTCCTCCCCTGGGACCAGAAAGCCTACTTCGCCACCGCCGTCGGCACCAACGTCATCGGCGAGGTCCCCCTCATCGGCGCCTGGCTCACCCGCCTGCTCCGCGGCGGCGACACCATCGGCACCCTCACCCTTTCCCGCTTCTACGTCGCCCACGTCTTCCTCATCCCCGGCGCCATGTTCCTGCTCATCGGCATCCACATCGCGCTGTTCCGCAAGGCCGGCCCCGCCGGCCCCATGCAGGAAAACCCGGTCCAGCCCAAGCTCCCCCGCGAGAGCTTCTACCCCCGCCAAGTCTTGATGGACATGGGCTTCGCCCTGCTGCTGATCGCCGCGCTCGGCATCCTCGCCTACTTCCATCCAGTCGAGCTCGGCCCCATCGCCAACCCCGCCGAGGCCCACTTCCTCCCCCGCCCGGAGTGGTATTACCTGCCCCTGTTCGAGTGGCTGAAATTTTGGGAAGGCCCCGGCGCCGCCCTCGCCATTGTCGGCGCCCCCGGCCTGCTCGCCGCCCTCTTCTTCCTCTTGCCCTTCCTCGACCGCGGCCTCGAGCGCCGCCCCTGGCGCCGCCCCCTCCCCCTGCTCGGCGTCTCCATCGTCATGGCCGGCGTGCTCTTCCTCGGCGGCAAGAGCCGCTGGGACGATGCCCACGACCCCGCCGTCGCCGCCCAACTGGCGCTGCAGGCCGCCCGCGAGCGCGCCTACAACCAGGCCCCCTTCCATCCCTTCTCCGAGTCCCCCGGCGGCGCCGCCCCCGCGCTCGCCCCGGCCCCCGCCGGCGCCCTCAGCCCCCGCGTCGCCCAGGGCCGCGGCATCTTTGACTCCAACGGCTGCACCGCCTGCCATGGCGAACTCGGCATGGGCACCGACCACGCCCCCTCCCTGGTCGCCATCACCAAAAAATTCTCCCCCGTCCAGATCACCGCCCTCTTGCACGACCCCAATGCCGCCATGCGGGCCGGCGGCATGCCCGCCTTCCAACTCTCCGCCAACGACATGAATGCCCTGATCGCTTATCTGGGCGTGCTCGGCACCACCGCCGCCAACATTACCGCCACCTACAACGCCGCCCCCCAGGTCGCTGCCGCCGTCGCCGAAACCAATCCCGCCGCCGCCCCGCCCCCCGCGGCCGGCGCTGCGCCTCCCTCCGCCGCCGCGGTGGCCCTCGGCCACCAGTTGTTCCAATCCCACGCCTGCTTCGCCTGCCATGGCCAGCAGGGGCAGGGAACTGCCCAAGCCCCCGCCCTCGCCCCCTTGGTGGCGCCCCTCACCGATGCCGAGGTCGCCACCCTCCTGCTCAACCCCAATCCCAAGATGCGCGCCGGCGGCATGCCCGCCCTGCAGGCCCCGCCCGACCAAGTCAGCGCCTTGGTCGGCTTCCTGCGCACTTTGCTGCCGCCCCCCTCCGCCACCCCTGCCCCCGCCGCCGCCGCTGCCCCTGCCGCTGCCCCCGCCGCCGCTCCGTCCACCATCCGATCCGCGCCCGCACCCTCCACTCGCCCCCCCGCTCAGCCCGCTCCCGCCGCCGCTCCGTCCGCCGCCCCAGCCCTCAGCCCGCGCCTCGCCGCCGGCCACGCCGTCTTCACCGCCAATGGCTGTGCCGCCTGCCACGGACCCACCGGCGCCGGCACCGCCTTTGCCCCCTCCCTGCTCCCCGTCGGCCACACCTTCTCCACCGCCCAGATCGCCAACCTCATCCGCCACCCCACCAAGAAAATGCGCGATGGCGGCATGCCCACCATCGCCGTCAGCGACACCCAATTGCAAGACTTGGTTGCCTTCGTCGCCAACTTGGGCGCCGCCGCCGCCCGGCCCGCCCCCGCCTCCCCCGCCTCGACCGCCCCCATCGCCCCCGGCGCTAAACCCGCCCCCACCGCTCCCGCCGCCCCGCCCGCCGGCCCGCCCCCGCCCCCCCGCGTCTTGAGCGCTGCCGCCCAGCGCGGCCAAGTCCTGTTCGAGCGCCTCACTTGCGAAACCTGCCACGGCACCGGCGGCTTGCGCGGCACCATCGCCGCTCCCGGCCTCGCCGGCACCGCCTCCCTCCTGCCCGCCTCCACCCTCGAGAACCTCCTCCGCCATCACAGCATCCGAATGCAGCGTGGCGGCATGCCCCTCACCAACCTCAACCCCCGCGATATGCACGACATCATCGCCTTCATCCGCTCCCTGCCCTCCACTCCGCTCCATTAGCCCCCGCCCCGGTCCTTGTGTCTGAAATGCCACAGGGACCGCCGCCCTCGCTTTCCGCCCTCCTCCGCCGCCACCGCCGCTCCGCGCCGGCGCCGCCAACGCTTCGCTTCCCCGTCCACCTCCACTCCGATAACAAAACGCCAACCCGCTCACGTTTACGCTTGCGGGATGGCCGTGGGCTTGCCAGAATGTGGGAGCGATAGAGAGAGCGTCACCCTGCGCAGGCGTCGCAGCGTGCAGGATTTGGTTGTGATGCAAGGAGGAACCATGGACTGGGACGAGCGTCAATTCTCCCTCCAGGCCGCTGGCCCGGACGACGAGATCTTTAGCTTTGGCAGCGAGGAGGACTCCGGCCAGGACTTCGAAGACGAAGACGACGAGCTGGAAACCTTCACCGCGTTGATCGAGACTCCGGGGCAGCCCATGCCGCCGGCGCCCGCCGCGCCCAAGCCCGCCGCCAAGAAGGCCGCCAAGCCCGCCGCCAAGAAGGCGGCCAAGCCCGCGGCCAAGCCCGCGGCCAAGAAAGCGGCCAAGCCGGTAGCCAAGAAGGCGGCCAAGCCCGCCGCCAAGCCCGCGGCCAAAAAAGTGGCGGCAAAAAAGCCCGCCGCCAAAAAGGCCAAGCCCGCCGCCCGCAAAACTGCGGCGCGCAGCGCGGCCAAGTCCACCGCCAAGAAGAAGGCCGCTCCCAAGCTGGCGCGCAAGCCCGCCCCCAAGGCAGCCCCCAAAAAGGCCGCCAAGAAAAAGGGCCGTCGCTAGCCGCACCCGCTCCGGGCGCGGCGCCCCCAAGGCCCCGCGCCCGCATCTACAGCCTCCAGGCGGGACGGCTGTGGACTTCTCCTACATCCTCGATCGGCGCCTGGCCGTCGGCGCGGCCGCCTGGACCCCCGAGGCCATGGCCGAGTTGGCCCGCCGGGGGTTTACTCACGTCGTGAGCCTTCAGGCGGAGTTCGACGACACCGCCCTCGCCGCCGCCGCCGGCCTCGCCGCCCTCTGGAATCCCACCGACGACGACCTTGCCCCCAAGCCCGCCGACTTCTTCGACCGCTCGGTGCGCTTCGCCCTGGCCGCCCTCGCCGACCAGGCCGCCCAGCTTTACGTCCACTGCATCGCCGGCGTCCACCGCGGCCCCCTCGCCGCCGCCGCCATCCTCTGCGCCCTCGGCTACGACGTGGACGCCGCCGTCCGCCTGGTCGCCTCCCGCCGCGCCATCGCCCATTTCCCCGACCCCTACCTCGCCAGCCTGCGCCGCTGGGCCACCGCCCGCCCCCCGGCCTGACCCCAATCCCCCTGGCCACTTTCCGGCTACGGTGGCACAGCCAATCTTGGCTGTGCGAACCCACCCCACCCCCACCCCCGACGACGCCTCATCCTCTCCCGGCGAGGCGCAAGCCCTCCACCCCGCCGGCCCCCATTTTCCCCTCCTCCTGCGGATAACGATTGACCGCGGCAATCCCAGTGGTGTCTAATGGCTGCTTGCGGTTGGCTAGGCCGCCGCACTTGAGAGTACCGAGGGAGACGACGTGGCACTCAAACTGACGACCCGCAATGTGGATGGCGTTACCGTGATCGAAGCGATCGGGCGCATCATCCTTGGGCAGGAAACCAACGATCTGCGCGAAAGCCTCAAAGGGTTGCTGGCCAACGGCGCCACCAAGATCGTGATCAACCTCGCCAACGTGGACTTCATTGACAGCAGCGGCCTCGGCGCGCTGGTCGGGCTCTACAGCACCGCCAACTCGCGCGGCGCCAAGATCCGCCTGGCCGCCATCACCAAGCGCTTCCACGAGCTGCTGATGATCACCAAGCTGCTCACCGTCTTCGACGTCTACGACGACGAAGCCGCCGCCGTCGCCAGCTTCAAGTAGGCTCCGCCCCGGGGCGGCCCCGCCGGCCGCCCCGGGGGCCCTCCCTCCGCTCGGCTGGTCCATCCGGAAAAGCCGCTCGCGCCCGCCCTGCGCAGGCCACCGCCACGCTGTTTTGGCCCTAGTCCACCCGGTACATCGTCAGGCCGGTCAACAGCTTGGGGAAAAAGTCGGTGGACTTCTGCGGCATCACGCCGCCCGCCAGCGCCACGTCCCGCACCCGCTGCGGCGGGATGGGGTTGAGCAGGAACGCCGCCTGCCCGGCCCCCGCCGCCACCGACTGCAGCGCCTCGGCGCCGTCCTTGACGTAGCGCAGGTGGCGCTCCTGCCGCACCATCTCCGGCGTCACCCCCAGCGCCCGGTTCAGCCCCAATTGGTGCAGCAGCACCACATCCAGTTGCCGCTGCTCCGGCAGCGCCTCCGGCAACAGCGCCGCCAAATCCAGCCCCGGCTTGGGGCGCAATAAATGGATCGGCCCCACCCCGGCCAGCGCCACCGCCACCACCGGTCCCTCCGTCTCCGCCAGCCGCGCCCGCAGTCGCTCCCAAGCCCCCTTGTCCTGGGCCGTGCCCCCGCTCGCCTCGATCGCGAAGTATTCCCCCAGCCGCGCCAGCGCCTGCGCCCCGTTCCACTCCCCCAGCCCGTGCACCAGCCGGTGCGTGGGCAGCACCACCAGCCCCGGCGCGTCCATGTTCACCAGCGTCATCATCACCCAGTCCCAGGGATGGTCCGGCCGCTGCGGCGCCTGCCCGTTGCGCTCCCGCCGCCACTGCAGCGCCGTCTCGTAGCGGTGGTGGCCGTCGGCGATGATCAGCGGCAACGCCGCCATCCGCTGCCGCAGCCGCTCGATCACCCCGGCGTCGGTCTCGCGGTACAGCCGGTGCAGCGTGCCATACTCGTCGGTCGCCTCCAGCACCGGATTCTGCGCCCGCTCCAGCAACTCCCGCTCCACCTCCTGGCTGGGGTCGCTGTAGAGCATGAAGATCTGGCCGAAGTGGGTGTGGGTGGCCCGCAGCAGCGCCTGCCGGTCCAGCTTGGGCCCGCTCAGCGTCTGCTCGTGCCGGAACACCACCCGGTTCTCGTACTCCTCCAGCCCCCCCAGCGCGATGAAGCCCCGCCGCGTCACCCGCGCCCGCGTCTCCGGCGCGGTGAACGTCTGGGTATAGGCGTAGATCCCCGGCTCCGGGTCCGGCCGCAGCACCCCCTCCTCGGTCCACGCCTGCAGGTGGCCGGCGGCGCGGGTGTAGACGTTGTCCCCCTCGCTGTCGCCCTCCCGCTTCTCGCCCAGGATCACCCGCACCAGGTTGTAGGGGCTGGCCGCCAGATAGCGCGTGCGCATCTCCGGCGTGATCTTGTCGTAGGGCTGGGTCACCACATCGCCGGCCCGCACCCGGCTCAAATCATAGCGGTAGGCGGAAAAGGCTCGTAGGCGTGCCATATCGCACCATTCTCGCATGCTACCGCCTCCCGCCTCGCCCTCCCTCGCGGTCGCCAGCCTCCATCTGAGTTAAAATCCGCTCAGGCATGCCCTCCCCGCCGGACCCCAACCCGCTGCCCCTCGCCAGCCCCCCCGCCCCGGCGAGGCGCAGCGCCGACTTGGGGCCTCCGGGCCCCCAAGTCGGTGCGAGCACTAGCGGGACGCGCGCCGCAGGCGCGCTGGGGCCCGCGCCAACCATGGCCGTCACCGGCGTCCCGCTGCCCCTGCGCCCCGCCCGCGCCGTCGCCGCCCCTCCCCGCGACTTTTGGCTCCGCCTCGCCCTCTTTGCCACCCTGCTGGGCGCCGTGCTCACCATCCTCTACGCCCAAGTGCTCGCCCGCCAAGACGCCCTCGCCCCCGTGGATGCCTCCGGCCTCGCCAGCTACCACCGCATCCTCGTCCCCCTGCTGGCCATCACCGCCGTCGCCGGCGTGCTCGTGCTCGAGCGCGCCGCCGCCCTCGGCATGCTGCTCCTGCTCGCCGGCTCCGGCTTGGCCTTGGGCGGCGGCGGCGTCTGGCTCCTCCCGGGCGCGTTCTTCGGCTGCGTCTGGGCCGCCCGCCATCATCCCGTCGCCCGCGCCACCCTCGGCTTCCTTTTGCTCCTCCCCGGCATCGCAGCAGGCTACTATGGCTTGGTCGGGGCCCTCAGCTTTCTCAGCCAGATCCCGGTGCGCGGCCTCCCCCCCACCCTCAGCGCCCCCCTCACCCTGGCCCAAGCCCTCGCCCCCCTGCAGTTGCTTCCGCTCGCCCTGCTCGGCGCCTGGTTGCTGGTCGAACGCCCCGGCTCGCGCTAAGCTGATCGTGGGGGTTGCGCCGCTTTGCCTGCTGGCAAAATCGGCGCGAAAGGTCGCGAACCGGGGTCCCCAGAACCCGCTTCGGGTTCTGGGGTGGTCGTAATTTCGCAGGGGCAGACGCGCCAGTGGCGCGTCTGCGCCCCCGGGGAACGAATTCGGCGCGGCCCCAGCGAGGCGCAGCGCCGACTTGGGGCCACGGGGCCCCCAAGCCGGCGCGAGCATGCCGCCCCGCGCTGTTACAGCGGGGCGGCTCACAAGCGGGGCGCGCGCCGCACCGGCCTGGCGCTGCTACAGCCGGGCCGGGCAGGCGCGCTGGGGCCCGCGCCCACCAATGCTGGGCCCGGTTCGGAGGTGGTGATGTCGTCCGCGATGGTCTTCGCCGATCGCATCCAGTTTGCCTTCACCATCATGTTCCACTACCTGTTCCCCATCATCACCATGGGGCTGGGAGTGGTCATCGCTTGGCACGCCACTTGGCACTTCCTCACCGGCGCACCCCACCACGCCCTCGCCGCCCGTTTCTGGACCCGCATCTTCGCCGTCAGCTTCGTCGTCGGGGTGGTCACCGGCATCCCCATGGAATTCCAGTTCGGCACCAACTGGAGCCAGTTCTCCAGCTTCGCCGGCGCCGTCTTTGGCCTCTCCCTCCCGCTCGAGGGCACGGTGGCCTTCTTTCTCGAGTCCAGCTTCCTCGGCTTGTTCCTCTTCGGCCAAGACCGCGTGCCGGAGTGGGTGCACTGGCTCTCCGGCCTCGCCGTCGCCGCCGGCGCCCTGGTCTCCGGCTTCTTCATCACCGTCGCCAACGCCTGGATGCAAAACCCCGTCGGCTACGGCTATGATGCCCAGGGCCACCTGGTGCTGACCTCGTTCTGGCAGGTCTTTCTCAACCCCTACCTGGGTTGGCAATACGCCCATGTCATCAGCGGCTCGCTCCTGGCCGCCGCTTTCCTCGTCGCTGGCGTGGGCGCCCTCTACCTGTTGCTCGACCGCCACCGCGCCTTCGCCCAGGACGCGGTCCGCCTGGGCGTGCTCGCCGGCCTTGCCCTCGCCCTCTTGCAGCTCTATCCCACCGGCGACGGCGTCGGCCACAACGTCACCCGCCTGCAGCCGGTCAAGCTCGCCGCCATGGAGGGCCAGTTCGCCACCGAACCCGACGCCCCCCTCGCCATCCTCGGCATGCCCGACGCCCAGCGCGGCGTCCTGCTCGATCCCGTCGTCGTCCCCGCCGCCCTCAGCTTCCTCGCCTACGGCAGCTTCGGCGCCACCGTGCTCGGCCTCAACCAAGTCCCCCGCCTCCTCTGGCCCCCGGTCGAGGTCACCTACTACGCCTATCACATCATGGTGGGCTTGGGCACGCTCTTCATCCTGGTCATGGCGCTGGGCGCTTGGCTGTGGTGGCGCCAGCGCCTTTTCCGCAGCCGCTGGTTCCTCTGGACGCTGCTGCTGGCCGTGCCCTTCCCCCTCATCGCCAACGAGGCCGGCTGGACCGCCGCCGAGGTCGGCCGCCAGCCCTGGGTGGTCTACGGCCTGCTGCGCACCTCCCAGGCCATCTCCCCCAACGTCTCCACCGGCGAGACCGCCTTCACCCTCGCCGGCTTCGCCGGCCTCTACCTCCTGCTGGCCCTGCTCTTCCTGCTGCTGGTGGGCAAAATCATCGCCCACGGCCCCGACCCTGCCCGCCCGGAGGCCTCCTCTCGCGGGGGTCGCGCCGCTTTGCCTGCGGGCAAAACCGGCGCGAAAGACTGCGAACCGGGGCCCCCGGGACCCGCCGCGGGTCCCGGGGGGGGCGTAATTCCGCAGGGGCAGACGCGCCCGTGGCGCGTCTGCGCCCCCGGGAAGCGAATGCGGCGCGGCCCCTGCGAAGCGCAGCGCCGGCTTGGGGCCGCGGGGCCCCCAAGCCGGCGTGAGCACAAGCGGGACGCGCGGCGCACCGGCCCGGGGGGGCCCGCGCCCACTATATGAACCTCGCCTGGTTCTGGATGCTGGCCGCCATGCTCACCACCTTCGCCGTGCTCGACGGCTACGACCTCGGCGTGGGCGCGCTCCACCTCGTCCTCGCCCGCGGCGACGCCGAGCGCCGCCTCGGCCTCGCCGCCATCGGCCCGCTCTGGGACGGCAACGAGGTCTGGCTGCTCGCCAGCGGCGGCATGCTGGTGGTGGCCTTCCCCCGCTTCTACGCCGCCGCCTTCAGCGGTTTCTACCTCGCCCTCATGCTGGTGCTCTGGCTGCTGGTGCTGCGCGGCGTCGCCATCGAGTTCCGCCACCAGGTGCGCCATCCCCTCTGGGCCAGCTTCTGGGACGTGGTCTTCTCCCTCGCCAGCCTGCTGCTGGCCCTGCTGCTCGGCGTCGCCCTGGGCAACGTCGTGCGCGGCGTCCCCATGCAGCAAGACGGCTACTTCCGCGGCAGCTTCGCCCTCCTGCTCAACCCCTACGCCCTGCTCACCGGCCTGCTCAGCCTCGCGGTGCTCGCTTGGCACGGCGCCAACTTCCTGCGCACCAAAGCCGAAGGCGGGCTGCAGCAGCGCGCCCACCGCGCCTCCCGCGCCCTGGGCTGGGCCGCCCTCGCCCTGGCGTTGCTCGCCACCGCCGCCACCTTCAGCCTCCGCTCCAACGTGCTGGCCAACTTTCGCCAGCATCCCGTTGCCCTGCTGTTTCCTGTGCTGGCCGCGCTTGGTTGGCTCCTCGGCCGCAGCCCCGTTCACCGCCGCGCCTTCCTCGGCTCCTCCCTTGCCATCGCCGGCCTGCTCGCCGCCGCCGCCGCCACCGTCGTCCCCAACCTGCTGCTGTCCACCCTCGACCCCGCCTTCAGCCTCACCGTCTACAACGCCGCCGCCGGTCCCCACGGCCTCCGCGTCGCCTTCCTCGCCAACGCCCTCGCCCTCGCCGCCGTGGTCGCCTACAGCCTCTACATCCACCACGCCTTCCGCGGCCCCACCCGCCCAGGCGGCCACGGCTACTGACGCCCGCTCCCCGCGTGCTACTCTGAATTTCAGCCCCGCGCCATGCTCAAAATGTACTGCACCACTTGGTGCCCCGACTGCCACCGCGCCAAGCGCTTCCTCGCCGAGCGCGGCGTCGCCTTCGAGGAGATCAATATCGAATCCACCCCCGGCGCCGCCGAACTGGTGGTCGCCCAAAACCACGGCAAGCGCAAGGTCCCCACCTTCGACCACGACGGCCGCTTCTTCCATTGCAGCCCCTTCGACCCCGCCATCCTGCGCGCCGAGCTCAACCTCAACTGACGCAGCGCCTATAATCACCCATGGCACTCGCGCCCGGCTCGCGGCTCGGCCCCTACGAGATCCTCGCCCCGCTTGGTGCCGGCGGCATGGGCGAGGTTTACCGCGCCCGCGACCCGCGCCTCAACCGCGAGGTCGCCCTCAAGGTGCTTCCGGCCCGGCTGGCACAGGATGCCGAGGCCATGGCGCGCTTCCGCCGCGAAGCCCAAATCCTGGCGGCGCTCAACCATCCCCACATCGCCGCCGTCTACGGCTTTGAAGACGGCGCGCTCGCCATGGAGCTGGTCGAGGGCCCGACCTTGGCCGCCCGCCTGGCCCCGGGCCCCCTCCCGTTCGAGGATGTGCTGGTCATCGCTCGCCAGCTCGCCGAGGCGATCGAATACGCCCACGAGCGCGGCGTCGTCCACCGCGACCTCAAGCCCGCCAATATCAAGCTCGGCGCCGGCGATGCCGTCAAGGTGCTCGACTTCGGCTTGGCCAAGGCACTGGCCAGCGAGGCCTCGAACGCCGACCTTGCCGACTCGCCCACCCTCACCCGCCTACCCACCCAGGCTGGCGTCATCCTCGGCACCGCCGCCTACATGGCGCCCGAGCAGGCCAAGGGCAAAGCCGTGGATCGGCGCGCCGACATCTGGGCCTTCGGCTGCGTGCTCTACGAAATGCTCGCCGGCCAGCCCGCCTTCTCCGGCGAAACCGTCAGCGACATCCTGGCGGCGGTGCTCACCGCCGAGCCCGACCTCGCCCGCCTGCCCGCTTCCACCCCCGCCCGCTTGCGCGAGCTACTTGCACGCTGCCTCCGCAAAGACGCCCGCCAGCGCCTGCAGGCCATCGGCGACGCCCGCATCGCGCTCGACGAAACCCTGCAGCCCGACCTTGCCCCCGCGCCAGCCGCCCCGCCCTCCCCTCACCGCTCTTCCCGGGTCGCCTGGCTGCTGGCCGTCGGCTTGGCCCTGGTCGCACTCGGGCTGGGCTACCGCCTCGCCTTCCCGGGCGCGTCTCCCGCGCCCGCGGTCGCCCGCTTCGACCTCACCTTTCCCGCCAGCCAAAACCCCGCCCTGCATACCGGTTGGCTCAGTCTCGCGCTCTCGCCCCACGGCCGCAGGCTAGCCTTCGTCGGCGGCCCGCAGGCCACGCTCTTCCTGCGGCCGCTCGACCAGTTCGCCGCCATCCCCCTGCCCGGCACCGCCGGCGCCAGCTCTCCCTTTTTCTCTCCCGACGGCCAGTGGATCGGCTTCTTCGCCGATGGCCAGCTCGAGAAGATCTCCGTTGCTGGCGGCCAGCCCATCACCCTGGCCAGCGCCCCCGCCAACCGCGGCGGCGCTTGGTTGGCCGACGGCCGTATCGTCTTCGCCCCCACCCTCACCTCCGGCCTGATGCAAGTGGCCTCCGCCGGCGGCACGGCCACCCCCCTCACCACGCTTGTTTCTGCCCGCGGCGAGCGCACCCACCGCTGGCCGCAAGCCCTGCCCGGCGGCGACTCCGTGCTGCTATCCATCGGCACCGGCACCACCGCCACCAATCAAGATGGCGATCACATCGTTGCCTTCTCGCTGCGCTCCCACGCCTACACCCGCTTGCTCGCCAACGCCGCCATGGCGCGCTATCTCCCTCCTCTCGCTGGCGGCTCCGGCCCCGGAACGCTGCTCTTCGCCCGCGCCGGCAGCCTCTACGCCGTGGCCTTCGCCCCGCGCCGTTTGCGCGTGTTGGGCGAGCCCCAGCTCGCCCTGCAGCGGGTCAGCGAGGCTGCCGGCAGCGGCGCCGCCCAGTTCGCCGTCGCCGCCAATGGCGCGCTGGCCTACCTCCCCGGCGGCAAGCTCGCCTTGGGCGCCCTCGGCCTCTACTGGTTCATCCGCACCGGCGCCGCGCAGTCCGTCGGCCTTCCCAACCAGTTCCACTACATGAGTCCTGCCCTCTCGCCCCACGGCCGCCGCATCGCCGTCGAGGTCCTGGGCAACCGCGGCGCCTCCGACATCTACATCTGGAATATCGTTCGCCGCGTTCTGAGCCGTCTCACCTTCTCCGGCCACGCCGCCATTCCGGCCTGGACGCCCGACGGCCAGCGCGTGGTCTACCGCATCAGCGGCCCCCAGCCCGGCCTGGCCTGGAAGGCCGCCGACGGCAGCGGCAGCTCGCATCTTCTGGTGCCCGCCTCAATACCGCACAGCACCGAGGATGCCCCGGCGGTCTCTCCCGACGGGAAATCCATCGTCTACAGCGGCAACGACGGTCCCCTCACCCTCCTCCCGCTGGCCGGCCCCAGCCGCCCCCGTCCCTTCGCTCCCAGTTCAATCTATCAGTCGAAACCGGCGATTTCGCCCAACGGCCGCTGGCTGGCCTACCTGGACCGCTCCGGCGTCGTGGTGCAGGACTTTCCCTCCGCCACCGGCAAATGGCAAGCCTCTTCCGATGCCGCCGCCTCCAGTGTGGCCTGGGCCAGCGATAGCCGTGCCTTGTACTATCTGTCGAACGACAAGTTGATGGAAGTTCCCATCGCCGCTGGCCCCGCCTTTTCCGCCGGCGCGCCGGTGGCCGTGTTCCAGAATCCCGCCCTCGCCGCCGGCGGCTCCGCCAGTGTCACCGAACTCGGCGGCGTCTCCCCCCACGGCCGCCGCTTTCTCATCATCGGCCCCGATCCTGCCGCCGCCGCCGCCCCTCCCGCCGATGTCTCCATCCGCCTCGTGCTCCACTTCGCCTCGACCCTCGCCCACCCGCGCTGAGCGCGTCAGCCGCTCGCCGCTCGCGGGGGTCGCGCCGCTTTGCCTGCTGGCAAAATCGGCGCGAAAGGCCGCGAACCGGGGGCGCGCAGGACGAGTCGCGTCTATGTCCCCCCAGTCGTGAACGGCGCCTTGGCCCCGCTCACCACCTTGAACACCAGCTCCTGCTCGCAGTAGTCGCACTCCATTTCGTACTTGCGGGTGATCAGGCAGCGCATGTAGTCGTCCGGCCCGGGATAAATGTTGTACACCCGCGCGCACTGCGGGCACTCCACCGCCAGAATCGATCCGCTCATCCAGCCACCTCCGGTCTCATTTTAACGGCTTTTTCCCGCCTTCCATCGGATGGCTGCGGTCATACACCTCCGCCAGTTGGCGGATGTCGGTCTGGGTGTAGCGCTGCGTCGTCGCCAGGCTCTGGTGCCCCAGCATCTCTTGGATGGCCCGCAGGTCGGCCCCCTCCCCCAGCAGGTGCGAGGCGAAGGCGTGCCGCAGCGCGTGCGGGTGCAGGTCCAGCGGCAGCCCAAACCTCCGCGCGCTCGCCTTCACGATCCGCGCCACCGAGCGCGGCGTCAGCCGCCCCCCGCGTTGGTTCAAAAACAGCGCCGGGTTCCCCCTCGGCGTCAGCGCCAGCTCCCGCCGCCGCGCCAAGTAGGCCTGCAGCGCCGCCGCCGCCTTCCGCCCAAACGGCACCACCCGCTGCCGCCGCCCCTTGCCCGTCACCCGCAGCATCCCCTGCGCAAAGTCCACGTCCTTCACGTCCAGCCCGGTCAGCTCGCTCACCCGCAGCCCGCTGCCGTAGAGCAGCTCCAGCAGCGCCTGCTCGCGCTCGGGAAAGCTGCCCTCCTCCGCCGCCGGACGGTCGAGCAACTGGTTCACCTGCTCCGCCGTCGGGATCGTCGGCAGCCGCCGCCCCAGCTTGGGCGAGGCCAGCAGCCGCGCCGGGTTGTCGCGCACATACCCCTCGCGCGCGCAGTAGCGGTAGAACGACCGCAGCGCCGCCAAGTGCCGCGCCACCGTCGCCTTGCCGCAGCCCTGCTCGTAAAGCTGCGCCAAAAACCCGCGGATGCGCCCCGGCTCCACCTCCTCCAGCTCCGCCCCCTCGCCCAGGTGGGCGGCGTACTGGCGCAGGTCGGTGCCATAGTTGCGCAGCGTGTGCGGGCTGGCGTTGCGCTCCCCTTGCAGGTAGCGGCGCAAAAACTCCCCCACCGCCTCGCTCAGCTTCACCCGCACGCCTCCGCCGGCGCCGCCGGAGGCTCGAGCCACTCCGCCAGCGCCGCCAGCGCCCGCTCGCACTGCCGCTGGTGCCGCGCCCCGCGCTCCCGCTCCGGCGTCTCCAGCGCCGGCAGCAGGTCAAAGGTGATGTTGGCCGGCGTGTAGCGCTCCAGCGGCGCCCCGGTGATGTAGTGCAGCAGCGACCCCAGCGCCGTCGCGCGCGGCGGCGCCGCCTGCGTCCGCCCCTGCGCCTGCGCCGCCGCGAACACCCCCGCCAGGTAGCCGGTGGCGATCGCCTCCACATACCCCTCGGTGCCGCACAACTGCCCCGCCACGAACACGCTCGGCTGCGCCCGCAGCCGCAGCTTGCCGTCCAGCACCGCCGGCGCCTGCACATAGCTGTTGCGGTGCACCTGCCCATAGCGCAGGAAGCGCGCCCGCTCCAGCCCCGGTATCAGCCGCAGCACCTCCGCCTGCGCCCCAAAGCGCAAATGGTTCTGGAACCCGACCAAATTGTAGGAGTCCGCCCGCAGGTTCTCTTGCCGCAACTGCACCACCGCGTAGGGCACCCGCCCGCTGCGCGGATCCGGCAGCCCCACCGGCTTCATCGGCCCGAAGCGCAGCGTCTCTTTCCCCCGCCGCGCCAGCTCCTCCAGCGGCAGGCACGCCTCGAAAAACCGCGGCTCCTCGAACGCCCGCAGCGGGTACGACTCCGCCTGCAGCAGCGCCGCATGAAAGCGCTCGTACTGCTCCCGGTCGAGCGGACAGTTCAGATAGTCGTCCCCGCCCTTGCCGTGCCGCGACGCGGCGAACACCTTCTCCCGGTCCACCGAGTCGGCCTCGACGATCGGGCTGATGGCGTCGTAGAAGTAGAGGTGCTCGCGCCCGGTCAGCCGCGCCAGCGCCTCCGCCAGCGGCGTCGAGGTCAGCGGCCCGCTCGCCAGCACGATGGTCCGCTCCGGCGGCAGCCCCACCGCCTCCTCCCGCCGCAGGCTGAGGCCGGGCTGGCGCGCCAGCTCGCGCTCGATCGCCGCCGAAAAACGCTCCCGGTCCACGCTCAGCGCCTGCCCCCCCGGCACCGCCGCCTCCGCCGCGCACGCCAGCAGCAGCGAGCCCGCCCGCCGCAGCTCTTCCTTCAGCAGCCAGGGCGCCGTGTTCGGCGTCTCCGACTTCAGCGAGTTCGAGCACACCAGCTCCCCCAGCGCCCCCGTCTGGTGCGCCGGGGTGGAGACGCGCGGCCGCATCTCCCACAACTCCACCTCCAGCCCCCGCCGCGCGATCTGGTACGCCGCCTCCGGCCCCGCCAGCCCCCCGCCGATCACCCGCAGCGGCGCCGCCACCGCTATACCCCCAAAATGTGGTAGCCGCTGTCCACAAACAGAGTGTCGCCGGTGATGCCCCGGCCGCCGTCGCCGAGCAGGAACAGCGCCGTGTCGGCCACCTCCGCCGGGTCGGTCACCCGCCGCAGCGGCGCCCGCTGCGCCACCTGCTCCAGGATCGAGGAGAAATCCTTGATCGCCCGCGCCGAGGCCGTCTTGATCGGCCCCGCCGAGATCGCGTTCACCCGGATGCCCCGCGGCCCCAGCTCGCTCGCCAAGTAGCGCACGCTCGCCTCCAGCGCCGCCTTCGCCACCCCCATCACGTTGTAGTTCGGCACCACCCGCGTCGCCCCCAGGTAGCTCAGCGTCACGATCCCGCCCCCCCCCGTCATCAGCCCCGCCGCCCGGTGCGCGATCGCCACCAGCGAATAGGCGCTGACGTCGAGCGCCTGGGCGAACCCCGCCCGGCTGGTCTGTTCGAAGGGCCGCTCCAAATCCTCTTTCTGCGCGAAGGCCAGGCTGTGCACCACGCCGTCCAGCCGCCCCACATCCTCTTGCAGGCGCTCGAACAGCCCCGCGATCGACTCGTCCTGGCTCACCTCGCAGGGGTACACCCGCGCCCCCCCCAGCCCCGCCGCCAGCTCTTCCACCGCCTTCTTCACTCGCTCCGCCTGGTAGGTCACGCACAGCCCCGCCCCCTCCCGCGCCAGCGCCTGGGCGATGGCGTAGGCCAAGCTCCAGCGGTTGGCGATGCCCATCACCAGCACCGTCTTGCCGCGCATCGTGTCTGCCATGGTTCCTCCCGCCTGCTGCCGAAATTCCGAGCTTACCACGCGGCCTGCGGCGCGCCTTCCCGCGCTATATTCGAAGCAGGAGCTAAGTTTCCGCTATGCGCCTCCGCTGCTTGCCCCTCCTCGCCCTCCTCGCCGGGCTGCTGCCCGCCTCCCCCGCCCTGGCCGCGCCCTTGGCCCCCAACCTCCGCGGCCAAGTCATGATCCTGGTCTACCACCGCTTCGGCAAGGACGCCCGCTGGAGCCGCGCCTTCGCCTCCTTCGACACCGACCTCGCCCGCCTCGACGCCGCCGGCTTCCGCCCCATCACCCTGCGCCAATACATCACCGGCGCCTTCGACCTGCCCGCCGGCACCTCCCCGGTGGTGATCACCTTCGACGACGGCACCAACTTCCAGTTGAAGTTCACCCCCTCCGGCCAGCTCGCCCCCGACTGCGCCGTCGCCCACTGGGAGGCCTTCGCCCGCACCCACCCCGAGTTCCCCGTCCACGGCACCTTCTTCGTCAATCCCGGCACCGACGTCTTCGGCCAGCGCGCCTTCATCCAGAAAAAGCTCGACCTGCTGGTCCAGCTCGGCTCCGAGATCGGCAACCACACCTACGACCACCCCTACCTCAACAAGCTCTCTCCCGCCGCCACCGAGCGCGAGATCGGCATGGGCCAGTACCTGATTGACCGCTGGCTGCCCGGCTACGCCATCACCTCCTTCGCCCTTCCCTACGGCATCTACCCCCGCCCCGACCATCTGGCGGTGGCCGCCTCCTGGACGGGTTCGCCCGGCCCCCGCCGCCCGCCCGTCACGGTGCACTGGGACTATGCCGCCGTGGTCAAGGTCGGCGCCGGCCCCGCCCCCTCCCCCCTCGTCGCCGGCCTCGATGGCGCCCGCCTGCCCCGCATTCAGGTCTTCACCCCCGAATTCGACAAGTGGATGCGCTACTTCGCCCTCCACCCCCGCCGCCGCTTCGTCAGCGACGGCCGCCGCCACGCCCCCGGCAGCCTCCCCGCCCCCGCGCCGCCCCCCCGGGAACGTGGCTAGCGACCACGGCACAGCAGTTCTGCCCTGTCCCCTGTCCCCTGTCCCCTAGGATCCCCTCCCCCCCGCTTGCCCCCCCGGCAAGCGCTGGCTATACTAGCCTCTCTATGGCCTACGTGATTGCCGAGCCCTGCATCGGAACCAAAGACAGCGCCTGCGTGGACGCCTGCCCGGTGGACTGCATCCACCCCAAAAAGGATGAGGCCGACCACGCCGCCGCCGTCCAGCTCTTCATTGATCCGGTGGAGTGCATCGACTGCGGCGCCTGCGTCCCGGTCTGTCCCGTCTCGGCCATCTTCGCCCTCGACGACCTGCCGCAGCAGTGGAAGGACTACGCCGAGAAGAACGCCAGCCACTTCGGCCGCTAGTCCCGTTCCCCGCCCGCCACCGCCTTCGCCCGCGCCAGCACCGCGTCCAGCATCGCCGGCGTCAGCCGCCCGGTGAAGGTGTTCTGCTGGCTGGGGTGGTAGCAGGCCAACAGCCGCCATCCCTGCAGTGCATACTCGGCTCCGTGGGCGAACGGGTACTGCGCCCGCCGCGCCCCCACCGCCGCCAGCAACTGCGCGTGCGCCAGCCCGCCCAGCGTCACCAGCACCCGCAGCCGCCGCAGCAGCTCCAATTCCCGCTCCAGGTAGGGGCGGCAGGCGGCCAACTCGGCCGGCGTGGGGCGGTTCTCCGGCGGCGCGCAGCGCACCGCCGCGGTGATGTAGGCGTCGCGCAGCTCCAGCCCGTCGTTGCGGTCGCGGCTCAGGGGCGAGGAGGCGTACCCGGCGCGGTGCAGCGCGGCATACAGAAAATCCCCGCTGCGGTCGCCGGTGAACATGCGTCCGGTGCGGTGGGCTCCATGCGCCGCCGGCGCCAGCCCCACCAGCAGCAGCCGCGCCCCCGGATCGCCAAACCCCGGCACCGGCCGCCCCCAATACTCCTCCGTGGCGAACGCCTTGCGCTTCTCCCGGCATACCGCCGCGCTCCACGCCACCAGCCGCGGGCACCGCCGGCACGCCTCCACCTCGCCCGCCAAGCCCTCCAGTTCCCGCGCCATCGCCTCAGCCCCCCAGCAGGAAGCGCGCCAGCGTCTCCGCCTTCTGCGCCAGCGTCTCCGCCCGCACCACATCCCCCTGCCCCAGCGCCTGCTGCGCCTGGCGCACATACTCGCCCGCCTGCGCGCGCGTGGCGCTGGCCTCCGCGCCCAGCCGCCGCTGCTGCAAGATCGCCAGCTCGCGCTGCGTCCGCTGCAGCAGCGCCAGCGTGCGGTTGCGGTAGGCGGCCTGCTGCTGCGGGCTCAGCCCCGCCGTCAACTGCGGCGGCGGCTGGTCGGCGGGGGCCGGCGCCGTGGCCACACGGTCGTTGCGCGCCGGCGCCACCTCGTGGTTGCGCCGCGGCGGCGGCGGCGGCGCCAGCCGCAGCCCCAGCAGCCACGCCGGCGGCGCCGCCCGCAGCGGCTCCAACTCCGCCGGCGGCGCCATCGGCGGCTCGCTCGCCGGCGGCGCCAGCAGGATCGCCGGCTGCGGGATCACCACCGGCGGCGGCTCCGGCGGACGCCGGTGGAACAGCGCGCAGCCGCTGCTCGCCAGCGCCAGGCTCGCCGCCAGCCCCCATGCTGCCGCTGGCTTCACCCCTCCGCCCCGCTTCCCCGCAGCGGGAAGCGCAGCACAAAGCTCGCCCCCGCCCCCGCTCCCGGCTCCAGCTCGATCGCTCCCTGGTGCAGTTGCATGATCCGCGCCGCCGTCGCCAGCCCGATCCCGGTGCCCTCGCTGCGGGTGGTGAAATACAGGTCGAAGATCTTGTCGCGGTGCTCCGCCGGCACCCCCGGCCCTTGGTCGCGCACCCGGATCACCCCTTGCTGCTCCTCCTCGAACACCTCCAGCCGCAATTCCCGCTCCCCGCCCCCGGCCGACGCTTCCGTCATCGCCTGCAGCCCATTATTCACCAAGTTGAGCAGCGCCTGCTCCACCAAGTCCCGGTCCAGCCACGCCCGCGGCCCCGGCCGCGGCGCCGCCAGCGCGATGGCGATGCCCTGCGCCGCCGCCCCCGCCTGCACCAGTTGCTCCACCCCCCGCGCCACCTCGCTCAGATCCGCCGGCGCCAGCTGCAGCTCCACCGGCCGGCTGAAATCCAAAAACGTCCCCACCACCCGGTTCAGCCGCTCGATCTCCCGCCGGATGACCTCGATGTGCGGCGCCAGCCCGTTCCCCCCGCCGCCCGCCTTGGTCTGCAACAGATCCACATGGATGGCCATGGCGTTCAGCGGGTTCTTGACCTCGTGCGCCACCCCGCGCGTCAGCCGCCCCACCGCCGACAGCCGCCGCGCCACCTCCAGCTCGTTCTCCAGCCGATACACCGGCTCGGCGTCGCGCAGCGTCAGCAGCGCCCCCATCTGCCCCCCCCGGTCCCGCACCAGGTCCAGCCGCGCCAGCAGCGGCCGCCCCCCGGCGTGCCGCTCCGCTTCGCGCGAGGCCATCGCCACCTTCTGCCGCACCGCCAGCCGCACCCCACGGTCCAGCCCCGACTCCCCCGGAAACAGCTCCTCCACCGCCCGCCCCACCACCTCCCCCGGCCCCAGCCCCAGCAGCCGCGGCGTCGCCGCGCTCGCCATCACGCTCTGCCCCTGCGCGTCGAACAGCAGCAAGCCCTCCTCCAGCCCCTCCAGCACGTGGCTGACGTTCTCCTGCAGCGTGCTGTACACCTGCCGCGCGTCCTCCATCTCCCGCCCCAGCCGCTGGATCTTCGACTGCACCAGGCCAAACTCGTCCGTGCCCGCCGCCGCCGCCGCCGCCGGCGCCGCCGTCAGTCGGTCCAACTGCGCGCTGATCGCCGCCAGCGGCGACAGCGCCAGGTCCGACAGCCCCCACGCCAGCCCCGTCGCCAGCAGCACGATCAGCCCCCCGTACAGCGCCGACTGCTCGATCCGCCCCACCACCGCCTGCCGCAGCAGCACCGTGTCCACCCCGATCGCGATCGTCCCCAGCGGCTGGTTGCCCACCGACGTCGCCAGGCTCACCGTGTAGATCCGCTCCCGCCCGAAGATCGCCGCCAATTGCGTCCCCAGCCCCCCCTGCAGCACCTCGCTCATCAACCGCCGCTGCGGCTGCCGCTGCCCCTCCAGCAGCGGGTTCGAGTCCACCGCCACCGTCCCGTCCGGCGCCACCAGCGCCACATCCCGGATCGCCCCGTTGTAGCCGATCGCCGAGCTCAGCAGCGTCGCCAGCGCCGGGCTCCCCTGCAGCCCCTGCAGGAACCCCCGCAGCCCCGCCGCGTCCACCGCCCCCAGTTTCCCCGCCGCGCTCGCCGCCCCCAGCTCCTGGCTCATCTCGTTGTAGATCCCGCGCGCCACAAAGTCGGCGTGCGAATACACGTCCTGCATCTGCTGCCGCACCACCCCGGCCACCGTCACCAGGTTGACCGCCAGCACCACCAGCAGCACCAACAGCGCGATGCTCAGCGTCAGTTTGGTTTTCAGCTTCATCCGCCGCCGCGGCGCCTACTCGCGCGGACCCTGCGCGGCGTACTCCTTCAGCTTATTTTGCAGCGTCTTCAGGCTGATGCCCAGCCGCTCTGCCGCCCGCGTCTTGTTGTTGTTCTCCCGCGCCAGCGTCTTCACGATCAACAGCCGCTCCCCCTCCCCCACCGTCGCCCCCAGCGGCACCCGCACGCTGTCGGCGTCCTCGATCGCCGCCCCCAGCGGCGCCGCCCCAAAATCCTCCGCCAGGTGCTGCCGCTCCAGCGTCGGCCCGGCGGCCACAATCATCGCCCGCTCCAGCGTGTTGCGCAGCTCCCGCACGTTGCCCGGCCAGCGGTACTGCCCCAACAGCCGCATCACCTCCGGCGCCACCTGCCGCACCGCCCGCCCATGCCGCTGGTTGAGCTGCTGCAGCAGCGTCGCGCACAGCCCCGGCAAGTCCTCCATGTGCTCCCGCAGCGGCGGCAAGTGCAGATGGAACACGTTCAACCGGTAATAGAGGTCGCTGCGCAACTGCCCCGCCGCCACCGCCTCCGCCGGTGGCCGGTTGGTCGCCGCCAGCACCCGCACATTCACCGCAATCTCCTGCTTGCTCCCCAGCCGCCGCAGGTGCCGGTCCTCCAGCACCCGCAGCAGCTTCGCCTGCGTCGCCAGCGGCATCTCCCCGATCTCGTCCAGCATCAGCGTGCCCCCCTCGGCCAGCTCGAAGCAGCCCGCCCGCCGCTCCTGCGCCCCGGTGAAGGCCCCCTTCTCGTGCCCGAAGATCTCGCTCTCCATCAAGCTCTCCGGGATCGCCGAGCAATTGATCGCCAAAAACGTCCGGTCGCGCCGCGGGCTCAATTGGTGGATGAGCCTCGCCACCACCTCCTTGCCCGTCCCGCTCTCGCCCGTGATCAGCACGCTCGCCGTGGTCGGCGCCACCTGCTGCACCAGCGTCCGAATCTGCTGCGCCGCCGCCGAGGTCCCCACAAACCCCGGCGCCTCCATCCCCTCCCCCGCCGCCGGCGCCGCCTCCGCCCGCACCAGATCCCCCAGCCGCTGCTTCAGCTCCTCCGCCCGGATCGGCTTCTCAATATAGTCGCTGGCCCGCAGCCGCAAACACTCGATCACCGCCTCTTTCGACCCCTGCCCGGTCAGCACCAGCACCGGCAGCTCCCCGTGGCGCTGCCGCACCCGCTCCAACAGTTGCAACCCGTCCATCCGCGGCATGCGGATATCCGTCAGCACCGCCTGCGGCAGCGTCCGCGACAGGTGTTCCAGCGCCTCCACCCCGTCGGCGGCCGCCTCCACCTCATACCCCCACGCGTCGAGCAACTCCGCCAACCCATGGCGTTCATTGGCCTCGTCGTCCACTACGAGGATGCGAGCTCGCTTCATTCATCCACTCTACCGTACGCGGCTGGATTCTGCGGGCCACGCCCCCCCGCTCCGCGCACCCTAAAAGCAAACGCCGGGCAAACCGCTTAGGTGGAAAAATTCTCCAGTGTAGTGTAAAGTGGTAATAGTCAGCAAAAGTCATGGGGCGAGATAAAGCCGCCCGGGTACAACCTGCGCTCGATAGCGATTGTTCCCACTGGGCAAGGGATGGAGAGCGCCCATGATGGTTCTCAATTAGGGAGGCTAAGCGAAGTCTTATGACAACTTTAGCATTGCGTTCCGGTGCCCGGTTTCGCCTTTCGGTGACCATGATGGCGCTCTTGTGTGGCTCGCTGATGGCGGCCACCGCGCCCAATGGTCCCACCAGTAAAAAGTCCAAAAAGGCGGCGGCCGACCACCCCGCCGCGGCGGCGCAGCCGGCGGCCAGCGACGGCCCCACCATCTCCCTGGGCGGCGCGCCGGCCTTTTCCGTGGCCAACCCCTTCGACAAGTACCAAGCCGCCAGCGCCTCGGCCTCCAGCGACGACTCCTTTCGGCCCAGCCTGATGCAGGGCTCGCTCACCGGCACCCCCGGGTTGTGGAGCACCCAGTTTGCCGAGACCCTGGCTCCGGGCGAGGCCAGCTCCGGCGTCTACGCGCAGCGCTACTCCCGCGTGCCGGGTGGATTGGTCTTCACCGACGTCAGTACCGGCTGGACCGTGGGCGTCACCAAGTGGCTGGAGTTGAGCTTCGCCACCACGCCCTACCGCCGCGTGCGCCTCACCCACCCGGGTGAGCTGACCTTTGGCCCCGTGGGCACCTTTGGCAGCTTCAACGCCCAATCCCCCTTCGCCGCCAATGCCCTCGCCCACGGTCCGGTGGACTGGAGCCTGGGCGCCACCATCGGCCTGCTCTCGCAGGACCGTGGCGACAAGATCGGCTTGGCCTTCCAGTTTTCCGAGAGCTTTCCCTACACCCCCGACTACACCCACGGCGCCACCTACTACGGCATCGGCACCACCGAGCCCACCTTCGTCGAGAACGTGCTGGTGGACAAGTGGCTCGGCCACGTGGGCGAGATCGCCTTCAACGCCGGCTACCAGCACAACGGCACCGTGGATGCCGGCGGCAAGGTCAGCATCCCCCTGCGCGACCAGTTCAACTACGGCTTCGGCGAGATCTTCCCGTTGCGCAGCCGCCTGCAGGGCATTGTCGAGTTGAACGGCAGCGTCCCCTTCGGCGCCGGCGTCAGCGGCGATCCCTTTGAGAACCCGCGCCCGGTGGACCTCACCGGCGGCATCCGCTTCAACCCCATCTCCTGGATGGGCATCAACGCCGGCTACCGCTTCTCCGCCAACGCGCCCCGCACCAATCCCAGCGGGTTCGTCTTTGGCCTCAGCTTCGGCCCGCCGCCCGTGGTGGCCCCCCCGCCGCCGCCGCCCGCGCCCGCCCTGGCCTGCCAGGTGGACGCCAGCCCGGTGCAGCCCGGCGCCACCGTCCACATCACTTCCACCGTCACGCCCGCCGGCCTGCCCTACACCTATGCCTGGACCACCACCGGCGGCAAGCTCACCCCCTCCGACGCCACCGCCACCCTCGACACCACTGGCTTGGCTCCGGGCATGTACACCATCACCGGCCGCGTGGACAACGGCAGCGGCGGCACCGCCGACTGCCAAGCCAACCTCGAGGTGCGCGAGGCGCCGCGCAATCCGCCCACCGCCACCTGCGCCGTCAGCCCCGATTCGGTGCTGCCCGGCGCGCCGCTCACCTTCAGCGCCCAGGCCTCCAGCCCCGACAACCGGCCGCTGACCTACGCTTGGGATATCTCCGCCGGCCATCCCGACTCCACCTCCGCGGCCACCGCCCACGTGGACACCACCGGCGCTGCCCCCGGCACCGTCACTGGAACCCTCAAGGTCTCCGACGATCGCGGCCTGACCACCTCCTGCTCCGCCCAGGCCACCATCGAGCAACCGCCCCCGCCGCCCCAAGCGGCCCTGGCCACCACCCTGCAGTTCAAGCCCAACAGCTCGCGCGTCGACAACGCCGCCAAGGCCGCCCTCGACGACGTCGCCCTGCGGCTCCAGCAGGATGCCACCGCCAAGGCGGTCATCGTCGGCTTCGCCACCTCCACCGAGGTGGCCCACCGCCGTCCGCTCTCGCCCGCCGCCACCGTGCGCCTGGCCGAAGAGCGCGCGGTCAACGCCAAGGCCTACTTGGTCTCCGAGAAGGGCATCGCCAGCGACCGCATCGAGGTCCGCCACGATGATGGCCCGCAAAAAGCCGAGGTCTGGATCGTGCCGCAAGGCGCCTCCTACACCGGCTCCGGCCAAACCTTCGACGAGAACGCCCTCAAGGCGCCGGTGCGCCGGCCCGTCCGCCGCGCCCCCGCCAAGAAGGGCAAAGGCTAGCCAATCCCCGCGCCCGCCCGCGCCGTCACAGCGGCGCGGGCCTGCCGGCTATCAGCCGGAAGCTGCACTCCACTGCTGGTCTGCCAGCGCCTCCGCCTGCGGGAGGCGCTTTTTTCTTCCCCCGCCTCCCCACGCCGCCAACTTGTGAAAAGATGGATTTGTATGGCTCGCCGCCTGTGCCTTCTGCTCCTGCTTGCCTGCGCCGGCTGGGCGGCGGCGACGCCGGCCGATCCCCCGCCCACCCCCCCCGGCGGCACCGTGCGCGCGCTCGCCGCCGACCCCTTCCACCCCGGCGTCGTGCTCCTGGGCACCACCACCGGCGTGCTCTTCCGCTCCTCCGACGCCGGCCGCCACTGGGCCTTCTATAGCCGCCTCGCTCCCCACGACGACTGGGTCGTTTCCACCCTCATCGCCGACCGCTCCCGCCCCGGCCGCTGGTACGCCTCGCTTTGGAGCTGGCGCCGCCCCGATGGCGGCGTCTACCGCTCCCGCGACGACGGCCGCACCTGGCAGCCCCTCTTCCTCGGCCGTCCCGTGCGCGCCCTCGCCCTCGCCCCCTCCAACCATGCCGTGCTGGTCGCCGCCACCCTCGACGGCGTCTTCCGCTCCCGCGACGCCGGCCGCACCTGGGCCCTCATCTCCCCTCCCCACGACCGCGAGCTCAGCAACATCGAATCGGTTGCCATCGATCCCACCAACCCCGCCGAGATCTACGTCGGCACCTGGCACCTGCCCTGGCGCACCATTGACGGCGGCCGCGACTGGTGGCAGATGCGCCAGGGCGTCATAGACGACTCCGACGTCTTCTCCATCGCCGTCGACCGCGCCCATCCCACCACCGTCTATCTCAGCGCCTGCTCCGGCATCTACCGCAGCGACGACCACGGCAACCAGTTCCGCAAAATCCAGGGCATCCCCTACTCCGCCCGCCGCACCCCGGCGCTGGTGCAAGACCCCGCCCACCCCGCCACCATCTACGCCGGCACCACCCAGGGCCTGTGGGTCACCCACGACAGCGGCGCCACTTGGCGGCGCATCACCTCGCCCGACCTGCGCGTCAACGCCGTGCTGCTGGTCGGCCAGCGCATCCTGCTCGGCACCGATTTCGCCGGCGTCTATGCCTCCTCCGACCAGGGCCTCTCCTTCCATCCCTCCAATCCCGGCTTCTCCAGCCGCCACGTCTCCGCGCTCGCCTCCAGCCCCGCCGGCCGCTACCTCGCCGTCACCGGCGACCAGGCCTGGGGCGGCATCTTCTTCCAGCCCGCCGCCGGCGGCTCCTGGCGCCAACTCCCCCCCCTCCCCGACCACGACGACGCCAACGCCCTGCACTGGTCGCCCCGCGGCCTGCTCGCCGCCACCGGCCACGGCCTCTTTCTCCTTCCCCCCCCCGGCCCCCGCCCGCCCATCTGGCTGCATCCCCGCTCCGCACCCCCCACCCCCGTCTACGCCCTCGCCGGCCCCTCCCCCGCCTCCCTGCAGGTGCTCGCCGCCGGCCAAGCCGGCCTCTTCCGCAGCGCCGACGGCGGCCTCCACTGGTCCTACCTGCGCGCCGCTCCCGCCCCCCTCTACCGTCTCCTCGCCCTCCCCCCCGACCCCCGTCCCGCCGCGGCGGCGACCGAGTGGTCTCGGGGCAGACCAGATCGAGGTCGAGGAGCAGGGTTGCCTACCAGGTCCCGCTCCGTCGCCGACAAGCAAAGCCTCGCCTCCCGAGCCACCTCGACCGTCTCAAGGCGGCCGAGGGGGCCGCGACCAAAGGGAGCGGGCGGGGGCGCAGCCCCCGATCAAGCGAGGCGCAAGCCTCCCCGCCCGGCCGCCTCTTGGCTCTTCGTCGCCGGCGCCGGCTACGTGCTGCGCAGCCCCGACCAGGGCCGCCATTTCCTCCCCGGCCGCCTCGGCCTCGACCACCCCGGCCCCCCAGCCCGCATCAACCAGCTCGCCGCCGCCGGGCCCGGCTGGCTCCTCGCCGCCACCTCCCGCGGCCTCTACCAGTCCCACGACAACGGCGCCTCCTGGAGCCTCAGCGGCCACGGCCTCCCCGCCCTCGACGTCCGCCTCATCCACCCCCAGCCCGACGGCCTCTACGTCCTCGCCGCCACCGTCGGCCTCGCCTTCCGCTCCCGCGATGGCGGCGTCCATTGGCGCCCCGTGCGCCTCCCCCAGGCCACCGAGACCTGGGCCCGCTCCGCCCCCAGCCTCGCCGCCCTCTGGTCCCCCGCCCTCCCCGCCCTTGCCGCCGCCAGCGCCAAGCCCCACCCCCTTCCCGTTCCGAACCGCTAGCCTCCCCTTTCCGGAATGCCGGGTTCCATTTTGGCCCCCGCCGCCCCCCTTTCCACCCCGCTCCTCTCCTCCCCGCTCTTCCCGTTTCCTCTCTAAGTCACGCCCTTTCTACGCCTTGTATCCTCCCACCCCTCCCCTCCCTCCCTCTGGTCCTCCGCCTGCAAGCTGCTCTTGCGTTGGACCAAGGAGCCAACCCCTTATGACCCCCGCCCCCCACATCCTCATCGCCGACGACCAGGAGGCCGTGCGCGAACTCTGCACCAGCGTCGCCACCGCCCTGGGCTTTCGCGCCACCGGGGTGGCCAGCGGCCGCGAGGCGCTCAAGCTCTGGGAGCAGGACCCGCCCGACGTGCTGGTGTGCGACGTCCGCCTGCCCGACATGGGCGGGGTCGAGCTGCTCAAGCGCCTCAAGCAGGCCTTTCCCGCCGTTCCGGTGCTGCTCATGACCGCCTACGGCACCGTCGGCACCGCCGTCGAGGCGATGAAGCTGGGTGCCGCCGACTACCTCACCAAGCCCTTCGAGTTGGAAGAAATGCGCCTGCTGCTGCAGGCCTGCGTCCGCCAAACCCAACTCGAGCGCGAGGCCCGCGGCCTCCGCCAGGCCGCCCGCGGCCCCTACGCCGCCGGCAACCTCATCGGCGTCTCCCCCGCCATGCAGCGCGTCTTCCGCCTCATCGGCAAGGTGGCGCAGAGCCGCTACTCTGTGCTCATCCTGGGCGAGAGCGGCACCGGCAAAGAGATCGTGGCGCGCGCCCTGCACTATACCGGCCCCGAGCGCGACCGCCCCTTCCTCCCCGTGGACTGCGGCGCCCTCGTCCCCTCGCTGGTGGAGAGCGAGCTCTTCGGCTACGTCAAGGGCGCCTTCACCGGCGCCCACCACAACCACGAGGGCCTGCTCGAGGTCGCCAACGGCGGCACCGTCTTCCTCGACGAGATCGGCGAACTCCCGCTCGACCTGCAAGTCAAGCTGCTGCGCGCCATCCAAGAAAAAGAAATCCGCCCGGTGGGCGGCACCCGCCGCGTCAAGATTGATGTCCGCATCGTCGCCGCCACCAACCGCGACCTGCAGGCCGCCGTCGCCGACGGCAGCTTCCGCAAGGACCTCTTCTTCCGCCTCAACGTGGTCAGCATCAAGCTCCCCCCGCTGCGCGAGCGCGCCATGGACATCCCCCTGCTGGTCGAGCACTTCCTCGAGCGCGCCGCTCCTCCCGGCACCCCTCCCCGCGTCTTCAGCGACGAGGCCATGGCCCGCCTGCTCGGCTACGAGTGGCCGGGCAACATCCGCGAACTCGAAAACTGCGTCGAGCGCACCCTGGCGCTGTCCGCCGGCCCCCGCCTCGAGGCCGCCGACCTGCCCAGCTACCTGCAGCAGCAGCGCCCCCGCCCCGCCACCCCCCAAGCCGCCGCCAACGCCTCCATCCGCGCCATCGCCGAGGTCGAGCGCGAGGCCATCCTCGACGCCCTCACCCAGGTCAAGGGCGACAAGCTGCTCGCCGCCAAGCTGCTCGGCATCGGCAAGACCACCCTCTACCGCAAGCTCAAGGAGTACGCCTTCGCCGCCCAGGCCGGAGGTGGGCAATGATCCACCAAGTCCTGCTCCTCAGCCGCGACCCCGAGCTGGCGGCGCGCGTCCGCCGCGCCCTCCCCGCCCGCCTCCCCCTGGAGTTGCACTGCGAGCCCAGCTACCGCTCCGCCCCCGACCTGCGCGGCTGGCTGCTGGTGCTGCTCGATGCCCGCGCCGGCGCCGCCGCCCTCGCCGCCATCCCCGCCTCCGATCCCCCCCCCCCCTGGCTCTGGCTGGGCGAGGGCCCCCTGCTCACCGCCGCCCCCGACCCCCGCCTCCCCCGCCCCCGCCCCATCCTCGACTTCCTCCCGCGCGACCTGCCCGCCTCCAAGCTCGCCTTCATCCTCCACCAGCACCTCACCGCCGCCTACCTGCAGCGCATGCGTGCCCTCTCCGCCTCCCCCATCACCGCCCTCCTCGCCGCCGTCGGCCGCGAAGAGCTCCAGGGCCAAATCAACAACACCCTCACCGGCCTGCTCGGCAACGCCCAACTCGCCTCCGCCCTCGCCCTCGAGGCCGGCCGCCGCCTCCCCCCGCCCCTTGCCCTCCGCCTCGAGCGCATCTGCGAGCTCGCCGGCCAGATGCGCGACCTGCTCCTCGCCTTCCCCCTCGCCCAGTCCCCCTCGCCCTGACTCGCCCCGGCGCGGCGGCATATTAGCGGCATAATACTGGTGTGGCCCTCGACGCGTCCTCCTCCGCCCCACCCTTGCACTGGAAAGCCGCCCTGCTCACCGTCCGCACCCAGATCGCCGATTACGAGCGCGAAGGCACCTCCACTCCCGGCAAGCTCAAGCGCGCCGCCCGCCTGCGCGCCTGCCGCCTGGCGCTGCGCGACTTCGGGGTCGAGCGCGCCCCCGCCATCGCCAGCCTCAAGCAGGCCTTCAACGAGATCGAAAAGGCCGAAAAAGACGACCACTGGCGCCGCGTCACCGAACTCATCCGCTCCACCCTCGCCGACGTGGACGGCATGATCGGCACCGACCGCTCCTAGGGTAGTGCCCCAGAAATAGCGATGCATTCACACCCGTTACGTATGCGACTTTTCCCCAAGAAAAGTCGCAGCCCGCTGGCAAGGATACCCCTCATTTCCTCTGGGGCACTGCACTAGCCAACCCCGGCTCCGGTGGAGTTTCCACTGACCTCCCGCGCCCAAGCGCTCTCCTGGTTCCACCAAACCCTGGCCGCGCTCGACCCCGCCCGCCTGCTGCGCCAGCGCCTCCAAGCCGCTCCGCCCCTGGACGGCTATCGCCAGATCGCCGTGCTCGCCTTCGGCAAAGCCGCGCCCGGCATGCTGTCCGCCTGGCTGGCGGCCGCGCCCGGCCGCGGCGCCCGCCCCGATGCGGTCGAAGCCTGGCTCTCCGCCCCCGCCGGCGCGCCCGCCGCCGCTCGGCCTGCGGGAGCGCGCATCCATGCTTTTGTCGGCGGCCATCCCGAGCCCAACCCTGCCAGCCTGGCCGCCGGCGCGGCCATGCTCGCCGCCGTCCACCGCCTGGCGGCCAGTCCCGAGCCGGCCTTGCTGGTCGCGCTGGTCTCCGGCGGCGGCTCGGCGCTGGTGGAGGTGCCGCTCGAAAACGGGCTGGTCGAAGCCCAGTCCCTGCACCGTGCTCTCGTCGCCAGCGGCGCCCCCATCGCCGAGATCAACCTCATCCGCAAGCGCCGCTCCGCCTTCAAGGGCGGCCGCCTCGCCGCCGCCGCCGCCGGCCCCCAGGTGGATCAAGTCACCTGGATCCTCTCCGATGTCGCCGGCGACGACTGGGCCGCGGTCGCCTCCGGCCCCACCTTCCCCGATGCCTCCACCGCCGCCGACTACCAGGCCGCCTGGCGCCGTTGGTTGCCCCATCTGCCCTTCGCCCCCGCGCCCCAGCCGCCCCAACCCGGCGATCCCGCCTTTGCCCGCTCCGCCTGGCACTGCCTCGCCGCCAACCGCGACGCCACCGCCCTCTTCGCCGACCTGGCCGCCGCCGCCGGCTATGCCCCGGTCGTGGTCGCCACCGACGCCGACGAAGCCGAAGAACCGATTGCGGCCCAACATCTCGCCGCCCGCTGGCGCGCCCTCCGCGCCGCCCATCTTCGTCCCGCGCTGATCGCTGGCGGCGAGGTCCGCGTCCGCCTCCCCGCCCGCCACGGACGCGGCGGCCGCAACCAACTGCTGGCGTTGCGCTTGGCCACCCTGCTCGCCGGCCACGACTTTGTCTTCCTCTCCGCCGGCACCGACGGCGTGGACGGCTCCAGCCACGCCGCCGGCGCCTTGGTGGACGGCGGCACCCTCGCCCGCGCCCGCGCCGCCGGCCTCGATCCCGCCCGCCACCTCGCCGACTTCGATCCCGATCCCCTGCTCGCCGCCACCGGCGACCTGGTGGTCACCGGCCCCACCGGCAACAACCTCCGCGACCTCCGCCTCTTCCTCTGAAGCCCTTTCCGCCTCGCCCTAGCCGCCCGCGATCCGGGGCCCCAGCACCTTCCGCAACTGCCCCACCGCCTGCGGTATCGCCGCCGTCGCCGTGCTGCCGTAGCCCAGGATGAACCCCTGCCGCGCCGCCCGCCCCAGGTAGCACGGCGACAGCGGCCACAGCCACAACCCTGCCCCCGCCGCCCGCGTCGCCACCTCCCGGTCCCGCGCCCCTCCCCTCCACGTCGCCGTCAGGTGCAGCCCCGCCTCCGCCCCCTGGATCTCCAGCCCCGTCCCCAACTGCTCCGCCAGCTCCGCCGCCAGCCGGCTCCGCCGCCCGCGGTAGAGCGCCCGCATCCGCCGGATATGCCGCCCCAGGTGCCCCTCGCCCAGGAAATCGGCGAGCATCTCCTGGCCCAGGTACGAAGGACCCAGGTCCGCCGCCCAGCGCAGCGCCGCGAACGGCTTGACCAGGTCCCGCGGCACCACCATGTAGCCCAGCCGCAACGACGGGAACATCACCTTGCTCAGCGTGCCCACATAGATCACCCGCTCGTTCTGGTCCAGCCCCTGCAGCGAGCCCACCGGCGCGCTCTCGAAGCGAAACTCGCTGTCATAGTCGTCCTCCACGATCCACGCCCCCGCCCGCTGCGCCCAATCCAGCAACTCCAGCCGGCGCGCCGGGCTCATGGTCATGCCCAGCGGAAATTGGTGGGAGGGCGTCACGTGGGCCACCCGCGCCTGCGGGCACGCCCGCACCCCCGCCGCCACCTCCAGCCCCTCCCCGTCCACCGGCACCGGCACCAGCCGGGCGCCGGCGTTGCCGAAGGCGTTCCGCGCCAGCCAATACCCCGGCTCCTCCACCCACACCGGCGTGCCCGCATCGCACAGCGCCCGCGCGCACAGGTCCAGCGCCTGCTGCGACCCGCCCACGATCAGAATCTGCTCCGGCTCGCAGCGCACCGAGCGGGCGGTGCGCAGGTAGCCGCACACCGCCTGGCGCAGCCTCTCCGCCCCCAGTGGATCCAGCCGGTGCAGCAGCGCCGCGCGCGGGTTGCGCGAGTGCCGCGCCGCCAGGCTTGACCACACCTGGAACGGAAACCCCTCCAGCGCCGGCTGGTGCGGCGCGAACGCCCCCCAGCCCCCCATCCAGGGATGGATCGCGCGCGCCGGCGCCTGCGCCGCCCGCACCCCCACCGGCCGCCGGCCCGCGCCCCCGCGCCCCCGCTGCCGCCCCTGCCCCGGCCGCGGCGGCTGCGGCAGCGAGCCGGAGACGAACGTCCCCGCCCCCGCGCGGCTCTCGAAATAGCCCTCCGTGATCAGTTCGGCGTACGCCCCCAGCACCGGAATGCGCGAGACCGACAGCTCGGCCGCCAGCGCCCGGCTGGAGGGAACCCGCTGCCCCGGCGCCAGCATCCCTTGCGCGATCGCCCGCCGATACCCGGCGCCGATCTGCCGGTGCAGCGGCAGCGCCGCGCCCCGGTCCACCGCCAGGATGGGCACGATCCCGTCAGCCGCAGTCCGCATCATGCCGTGATTATAGTGGCTATGGCCAACCCGCCGAAAGTGGTCATTTCCCCGACCGCCCGGCGTGCGAGAATTCCCCTTAGGGCGGCTTGCGGCGCGCCGCGGCCCCAGCGAAGCGCAGCGCCGACTTGGGGCCACGGGGCCCCGAGTCGGCGCGAGCATGCCGCCCCGCGCCGCTACAGCGGGGCGGCTCACAAGCGGGACGCGCGCCGCACCGGCCTGGCGCTGCTACAGCCGGGCCGGGCAGGCGCGCTGGGGCCCGCGCCCACCATGGAGTCATCATGAACGCCACCAAAGCCATCCTCGCCGCCGTCTGCTTCCTCTTCCTGGTCCAGGCCAGCGCCCGCTTGCACGCCGCCCCGCCCGCTCCGGCGCCGCCTCCGCTCGCCTGCCCCGTGGCCCGCCCCGCCAGCTTCCGCCTCCCCGCCGCCGCATCCAAGCAAAAGGGCCCCTACGACTACGTCTGCAGTTGCCTCGGCACCAGCTCCTGCTCCTGCATGACCGAGGCCAAGCACGAGGGCCCCTGCGCCTGCGGCACCAGCGGCGGCCCGCCCATGCGCCGCGTCGCCGCCAACAGCAATTGGGCCAAGGCCAACCGCATCGCCCTTGCCGCCAAGTGACCGCCCCGCCCCCGGCCCCCGCCGATCGCGGTGTATACTGGATCGAAGCCGCTGTTCCGCAGCTGCTCCCCGCGCGGTGAGTGTAGCTCAGCTTGGTAGAGCGCTGGATTGTGGCTCCAGTGGCCGAGGGTTCGAATCCCTCCACTCACCCCAACTTCTCGTCGCGATCACCGCCTCAGGGCTGCTTCCTGCCCACCCCTTCGTCCACCGTGGTCCAGTGGCTGCCGTCCTTCGACGCCTCGATCGCCACCCGCACCCGCCGGGGCGAATCCCAGCGGTAGACGATCCGCTCCGCCGGCCGCTGGCCCGCCGCCGGCGCCCCGTACTCGATCCAGGTGTTGCCCTGGATCTGCATGCGCGACACGAACGGCCGCCCGCCCCCCTGGCCCAGGGCAAAAAACTCGTAATGCCAATACGTGTGGTCGGTGCGGTTGTAGGTGTCCACCACCAGCGACTCCATCGCCCGCCCCGCCCAGTTGTTGCTGAACGTGCACTGCAGGAACAGATGGTTGGGCGACCAGGCGCAGTGCTCGTCCCAGGTGAAGCTGCCCCCGCCCCGCCCGCTGGCGGTCTTCATCGTCTGGCCGTGGAAGATCCAGTGCCCGCTGGAAATATCCAGCGCCTGCACCGGCGCCGGTGGCGCGGCCCAAAGCGGCGCCGCTAGGGCGCAGAACAGCAGCAGCAAAGGGGTGCGCTTCATGGTGCGGTTCATGGGGTCTCCTTGGCGCCGGCCCCGCCGACGCCTTGGCTATTGGGCATGAAGCCGCAAAGATTTGCAAGCCCGCGCTGGTCGCGGGGGTCGCGCCGCTTTCCAATTCCGCAGGGGCAGACGCGCCAGTGGCGCGTCTGCGCCCCCGGGAAACGAATGCGGCGCGGCCCCAGCAGCCGGGCAGGGAAGCAGCGCAGCTCCGACTTGGGGCCGCGGGGCCCCCAAGCCGGAGCGAGCACAAGCGGGACGCGCGCCGCACCGGCCTGGCGCTGCTACAGCCGGGCCGGGCAGGCGCGCTGGGGCCCGCGCCCACCAACGCTGCGCCTAGCTCGCCTTGTGCACCGCCATGCGCAGCATCGGCGCCTGGATCTGCCGCCGCAGCAGGTAGGGCGCCACATCCGACCCCACTTCCCCCGCCGCCCAGCACGCCGGGCAGTCGTCGGCGCCGGAGATCGGCAACGCCATCGTCATGCGCCCCGTGCCATCGCACACCGGGCAGGGCACCGAACCCAGTTCCGTCGCCGCGCTCACCTCGCACGTCGCTTCCACCCACACCACCCGGCTCAAGTCCATCGCCATTGTGTCCGATACTCCCGATGCCGCCTTTTTCCCTCGTGCAAACCAAGGGCCGTTTCCCCCTGCGGTAAACAAACGACTTGCCCCCCGCTTCTGTGGAAAATTGCGGAAGCGTTTCGCCCGGTGTGCAATCCTTTGCCGCTTTCGCCCAGACCCTGGAACCGTCCCCGAAAAACAATCCACACGATCCACACTTTCCACAGCCTGTGCAACGCGGGGAGGCGATTTCCATCCTGCTCCAGCGAGGCGCAGCGCCGACTTGGGGCCACGGGCCCCCGCATGCCGCCCCGCGCATCTACAGCGGGCCGGCTCACAAGCGGGACGCGCGCCGCACCGGCCCGGCGCTGCTACAGCCGGGCCGGGCAGGCGCGCTGGGGCCCGCGCCAACCATCCTCCCCGCGCGCTGACCCCGCGCGCTGACAACGACTGCGGCGCTGTGCGGCATCCCACCTCTTTTGGAGGTCGCCATGAAGCTGCATCGTGTGGGCCGCATTCTCGGCGTAGTGTCACAAGGCGCGTTGTTCTCCCTCCTGCTGGCGGCGGCCCCGGCGTCGGCCCGCGCCCCGCAAACCCAAGCCGAGATCGCCTCCATCCGCGCCCAGGGCTACACCGCCGGCTACCATGCCGGCGTCGCCGACTACCACAACCACGCCCCCTACAGCTTCCAGAGCCAGCCCGCCTATCAAAATGCCAACCTGGGCTTCCGTCCCGGCGGGGCGGTGGACGCGCCCACCTACGCCATGGACTTCCGCACCGGCTACGAGGCCGGCTACGACGACGGCTTCTACGGACGCAGCAACGATCCCACCGCCGTGCGCCAGCGCAGCTACGGCCAGGGCCCGGCGGTGGCGCCGGCCGCCGCCCAGCCCAGCCAGCAGGCCGCCGTCGGCTCCGGCGTGCTGCCCGCCGGCACCGCCTTGCAGCTCAAGCTCAACAACTCCCTCAGCACCCGCAGCAGCCAGCAGGGCGACAGTTTCACCGCCAACGTCACCTCCCCGGTCTACAGCCCCAACGGCCAAACCCTGCTCGTCCCCGAGGGCAGCACCGTCGAGGGCCACGTGCTCTCGGTGCAGCGCAGTGGCAGCGTCACCGGCAAGTCGCAACTGCAGTTGAACTTCGAGCGCCTTCGCCTGCCCGACGGCACCGTGCTGCCCATGCGCGCCGGCGTCAGCCAAGTCAACCCCAACGCCGGCGTGGGTGGTGCCATCACCGGCACCCCCTCCGCCACCTCTGAGGGCGGCGTGCAGCAGTCGCAAACCCGCAGCACCGTCGGCACCGCCGCCGCCGGCGGCGCGGTCGGCGCCATCATCGGCGCCATCGCCGGCGGCGGCAAGGGCGCCGGCCTCGGCGGCCTGGTCGGCGCCGGCCTCGGCGTCGTCCTGGCCAGCACCAAGGGCGGCAACCTCGACCTCCCCGCCGGCACTCCCTTGACCATCACCCTCTCCAGCCCCGTCCAGATCCATCCCTAGCGCCCACCTGTCCCTGTTAGCATTAGGGCGTGCGCGCCGTTCTCCCCAACCTCCGCCCCAACGGCCATCCCCCCCAGCCCGCGCGCGTGTTTGTCATCACCGGGATGTGCCAGCAGCCCAGTTTCCGCCTGCGCCAGATCGGCGACGACGACTTCTGCCTCATCCACCTCGGCGCCGCCCAGTTCGGCGAGCCCGGCGAAGACCCCTACTTCCTGCTGCGCCGCAGCTTCGACCAGGGCGCGGCGGTGGCCGCCCTGCGGGTGGAGTGGGAGGGCGTCTTCACCCTGCTCGCCAACGACGACCTCTGCGCCGATCATCTCTTCCAGGAATTGGTCGAGCCCGGCGCCCCCGAGGAGGTCCAGCGCCAGTGGAGCGACGATCCCGCCACCGCCCAGATGTTCGCCGACTGGCTGCTGCAGGCCTAGCCTCCATGTCCTCGCCCGACCTCTTCTTCGAGTTCTTGCACGTCTCCAAGGGTTTCGGCCCCGTCTCCGTGCTGCGCGACGTCAGCTTCGAGGTGCGCCGCGGCGAGACCGTCTGCATCCTCGGCCGCAGCGGCGTGGGCAAGTCGGTCACCCTGAAGCTGATCATGGGCTTCCTCCGCCCCGACCAGGGCCACATCTTCGCCGACGGCGTCGACATCGCCACCCTCAGCGACAACCAGCTCACCGAAATGCACAAGAAGATCACCATGGTCTTCCAGTCCGGGGCGCTGTTCGACTCCCTCACCGTGGCGGAAAACGTCGCCTTCCCCCTGCGCGAGCGCCAAGAGGGCACCGAGGCCCAAATCGAGGCCGTGGTGGACGGCCTGCTCGACCTGCTCGACCTGCGCGAGGCCCGCGACGCCTTCCCCGCCAGCCTCTCCACCGGCATGAAGCGCGCCGTCGCCATCGCCCGCGCCCTGGCCGCCAAGCCCCAGGCCATCCTCTACGACGAGCCCACCACCATGGTGGATCCGCTCATGTCGCACACCATCGCCGACCTCATCGCCCGCGTCAAAAAGCAGGTGAAGCTCACCAGCCTGGTGGTCACCCACGACACCCTGCTGGCGCGCAAGCTCGCCGACCGCCTGGTCATGCTGCACGACGGCGGCGTCCGCTTCTTCGGCACCGTCGCCGAGATGGATGCCTCCCCCGATCCGGTCCTGCGCGAGTTCTTCCACCAGGACGAACTCGCCGCCCTCCCCGCCTAGGCCTCCGCTCCTGCGATACTCTAAAGAGAGGTGCAGCGCGTGAGCCCCGTCCATCCCTTCGTTTGGCACAACGGCGAGTTGGTCCCGACCTCCGATGTCCGCCTCTCCCCCCTGCAGGCCGGCCTGCTCAGTGGCTGGGGCCTGTTCAGCACCCTGCGCATCTATCAGGGCGTGCCCTTCGCCCTGGAGGACCACTGGGAGCGCCTCCGCCACGACGGCGCCCGCCTCCGCGTCGCCGTGGACGACCTCTGGGACGAGGCCCGCCGCGGCTTCGCCGCCCTGATCGAGCGCAACCAGGCGCAGGAGTCGGTGGCGCGCATCTACTTCATCCGCAACCGCGGCGGCCTGCTCGACACCCCCGGCCCCCGCCCCACCGACCTGTTGATCTTCACCCGCTCCCTGCGCAGTTGGGGCGCCAGCGCCAAGCTCCGCCTGCAGCCCCACGGCCGCGACTCCGAGGCCCCCCTGGCCGGCACCAAGTCCCTCACCTGGTCCCACAACCTGGTGCTGGTGGAGGAGGCCAACGCCGCCGGCTTCGACGACGTGCTGCTGCTCAACCAGCGCGGCGAGGTGGCCGAGTGCACCTCCGCCAACCTCTTCGTCGCCCGCCACGGCCGCCTGCTCACCCCCCCCCTCGCCTCCGGCGCCCTGCCCGGCGTCAGCCGCAAAATCCTGCTCCAGGCCGCCCCCCGCCACGGCCTGCCGGTGCAGGAGGCCACCCTCTTCCCCGATGACCTCTTCGCCGCCGACGAGATCCTGATCACCTCCTCCACCCGCGAGGTGCAGCCCGTCGAGCGCCTCGACCAGCGCCCCGTCCCCCTGGGCCCGCTCGCCGCCCGCGTCGCCGCCCTCTTCCAGGCCGAGGTGCGCGCCTATCTCGCCGCCCACCCCTCCGCCCCCCGCGCCCAACCCGCCTAGCCCCCGCCTTGCCCCATGTCCGACCCCCATCCCATCCTCATCGTCGAAGACGAAGACCTCATCCGCGACACCTACGCCCGCCGCCTCGAGCACGAGGGCTACCGCGTCAGCCAGGCCGCCAGCGGGCGCGAAGCCCTGCAAAGCGCCCGCCTCTCCCCCCCCCAACTCATCCTGCTCGACATCATGCTCCCCGACCTCAGCGGGCTGGAGGTGCTGAAGTCGCTGCGCGCCGACCGCCGCTTCCTCACCACCCCGGTGGTGCTGTTCACCAACCTCAGCCAGCACATGGACAAGCACCAGGCCGCCCGCCTCGGCGCCACCGACTACCTGGTCAAGTCCGAGGTCGCCCCCGCCGACGTGGTGGCCCGCGTCCGCCAACTGCTCGCCGCCGCCCCCGGACGCCGCCCCATCGCCAGCTTCCGCCTCAGCGTCGCTCCCGACCAGGGCGACGCCCCCGCCCTCGCCTCCCTGCTGGGCTATCCCCGCGACTACACCTGCGCCCGCTGCGGCCACCGCCTCCAACTCCAGCTCGACGGCGACTTCTCCGACCCCTGGTCGCGCAGCTTCCGTGTCCGCCTCCGCTGCCCCGACTGCCGCGAGCCGGCCGAGCCCGTCCAGTCCTGAGTCTCCCATGTGGTCGGCGCTGCGCAATGCGGTCTCGCGGGGAGTGGAGGCGCTGCTGCGCTGGCTCACCGCCTCCGTCATCCGCTCCACCGCCATCTTCGTCATCCTCACCTTTGTTCCCATCCTGCTGCTGACCTATTACATCGTCGCCACCAGCATCCGCAACTCCCAGGCCGACGCCGCCAGCGCCGACCGCCAAGTGCGCGACTTCGCCGTCTCCCTGCTGCGCACCAACTTCCGCAGCGAGCGCGAGGCCCTCGCCGGCGCCGCTGACGAGACCGCGCTGCAGCGCCTGCTGGCCGAGAGCCTGCCCCCCGCCCCCGGCCCCCGCCTCGGCGCCTACGCCCTCCGCCGCCAGCGCCTCGCCCTCGCCCGCGACCAGGCCCAGGCCGCCGCCGCCCTCCAGCGCCTCTCCCGCCGCCGCCCCGAGTTCCTCGCCCTCGCCCTCTACGACGACCAGGGCAATCTCGCCGCCGCCGCCCCCGCCGCCCTCGCCGCCGGCCTCCCGCCCCCACTGCCCGGCTGGTTCCAGGGCGCCCTCGCCGGCCAAGCCGCCACCTCCTCCCTGCTCCCCGCCACCCCCACCCTCCCCGCCCGCCTCGCCTTCGCCGTCCCCGTCGCCTTCCCCCTCCCCCGCGCCGACGCCCCCGCCACCTCCGGCAGCGGCGTCCTGGTCGGCATCCTCCCCGTCGCCGCCGTCGCCGACTGGGTCCGCCACATCTCCCTCGGCCCCGACCAGTTCCTCTACCTGCTCGACCGCCGCCACCAGCTCGTCGCCGGCCCCAACCGCGGCCCCTTCCTCCCCGCCCAGGTCGCCCAGTTCCCCGCCGCCGCCGACGCCCTCGCCGGCCACAGCGGCAGCGGCGAGTTCGTCACCGCCATCCAGCTCGAAAGCCACACCATCACCTACGCCCCCCTCCCCGAGGAGGGCATGGCCCTGCTGGTCGTCCGCCCCGTCCGCTTCGGCTTCTACATCTACCGCGTCTTCTACGACAAGCTCGCCTTCATCGCCGTCATCATCTTTCTCCTTGCCGTCGCCACCGGCCTCCTCCTCCGCGCCGCCTTCCGCTACTACCAGCGCTACAACCGCGAGGTCGAGCGCGGCCGCGCCAAGACCGAGGCCCTGCTGGGCAGCATCGGCGATGGCATCTTCGCCGTGGACGGCGAGGGCCGCATCATTGAGTTCAACCGCGCCGCCGCCGCCCTCACCGGCGAGTCCGCCGCCGACGCCCTCGGCCGCCCCTACGCCGAAATCATCGCCCTGGCCGAGGAGTCCCCCGGCCAGCTCCCCGCCGACGCCCGCCCCGACCCCGTCCGCCAGGCCATGGTCCAGGGCCGCGCCTTCCGCTTCCTCCGCGGCCTCACCCTCCTCCGCCGCGACGGCGCCCGCCTCCCCGTCACCTTCAGCGCCGCCCCCGTCCGCGACCAACACGGCGGCGTCGCCGGCTGCATCGTCGTCTTCAGCGACGCCAGCCAGGAGCGCGAGGTGGACCGCATGAAAAACGAGTTCATCTCCATCGCCAGCCACCAGCTCCGCACCCCCATGAGCGGCGTCAAGGGCGCCCTCGCCCTCCTGCTCGAACAGGTCCTGGGCCCGCTCAACCCCGAGCAGCTCCAATACCTGCGCCGCGCCTACGACTCCAACGAGCGCCTCATCGCCCTCGTCAACGACCTGCTCAACATCAGCCGCCTCGAGCAGGGCTCCCTCCAGCTCCGCGCCGAGCCCGTCCCCCTCGCCGAGGTCCTCCGCGGCCTGGTCGCCGAGTACCAGCCCCGCGCCGCCCGCTACCGCCAACTCCTCCACCTCGACCCCGGCGACGGCGACAGCACCATCCTGGGCGATCCCGTCCGCCTGCGCGAGGTCTTCGCCAACCTCCTCGACAACGCCATCAAATACACCCCCGAGGGCGGCGCCATTGCCCTGCGCTGGCGCGCCCTCCCCGCCGAGCTCCTGGTCGAGGTCTCCGACAGCGGCGTCGGCATCCCCGCCGACAAGCTCGCCAGCCTCTTCCAAAAATTCACCCGCATCCAAAACCCCCTCAGCGGCCGCGAGTTCGGCACCGGCCTCGGCCTCTACTTCGCCCGCTCCGTGGTCGAGCTCCACCAGGGTGCCATCGACGTCTCCAGCCCTCCCGGCCAGGGCACCACCTTCCGCGTCCGCCTCCCCCGCCGCCCGGCGCCCCTGGCCGAGGCCGCCTCCCCCGCCCCCGTCCTGCCCTGAGTCCGCCCTATGCCCACCCCCGCACCCCTCTGGTTCAAAAACGCCGTCTTCTACGAACTCCCCGTCCGCGCCTTCTCCGACTGGAACGGCGACGGCATCGGCGACTTCCGCGGCCTCATCGACAAGCTCGACTACCTGCAGTGGCTGGGCGTGGACTGCCTCTGGCTCCTCCCCTTCTACCCCTCCCCTCAGCGCGACGACGGCTACGACATCGCCGACTTCCGCGCCGTGGACCCCGACTTCGGCTCCCTCGACGATTTCCGCGAGCTGCTCGACGAGGCCCACTCCCGCGGCATGCGCGTCCTCGCCGACCTCGTCCTCAACCACACCTCCGACCAGCACCACTGGTTCCAGCAGGCCCGCAGCTCCCCCGACAACCCCTTCCGCAACTGGTACGTCTGGAGCGCCGACCCCCACCGCTACCGCGACGCCCGCATCATCTTCACCGACTCCGAGGTCAGCAACTGGACCTGGGACCCGGTCGCCAACGCCTACTTCTGGCACCGCTTCTACAGCCACCAGCCCGACCTCAACTTCGACGAGCCCGCCGTCCGCGACGCCATGGTCGCCATCGTTTTCTACTGGCTCGACATGGGCCTCGACGGCTTCCGCTGCGACGCCGTCCCCTACCTCTTCGAGCGCGAGGGCACCGTCTGCGAAAACCTCCCCGAGACTCACGCCTTCCTGCAGGAGCTCCGCCGCCAGGTGGACCTCCGCTACGGCGGCGAGCGCGTCCTCCTCGCCGAGGCCAACCAGTGGCCCTCCGACGTGGTGCGCTACTTCGGCCAGGCCGCCCCCGGCGAGGGCCCCGAGTTCCACATGGCCTTCCACTTCCCCCTCATGCCCCGCCTCTTCATGGCCATCCGCCAGGAGGCCCGCCGTCCCATCGTGGACATCCTCGCCCAGACCCCGCCCATCCCCGACAACTGCCAGTGGGGCCTGTTCCTCCGCAACCACGACGAGCTCACCCTGGAGATGTGCACCGACGAGGAGCGCGACTACATGTACCACGAGTACGCCCGCGATCCCCGCATGAAGCTCAACATCGGCATCCGCCGCCGCCTCGCCCCCATCGTCGAAAACAGCCGCCGCGAGATCGAGCTCATGAACGTGGTGCTGTTCAGCATGCCCGGCGCCCCCATCCTCTACTACGGCGACGAGATCGGCATGGGCGACAACATCTACCTCGCCGACCGCAACGGCGTCCGCACCCCCATGCAGTGGAACGTGGACCGCAACGGCGGCTTCTCCAAGGCCCCCCCCGAGCGCCTCTACGCCCCCCTCATTCAAAACCCCATCTACAGCTACCAGGCGGTCAACATCGAACGCCAGTTCCAGGACCCCAACTCCCTCCTCAACTGGATGCGCGCCCTGGTCGCCCTCCGCCACAAGACGCCGCTGTTCGGCTCCGGCAGCCTCGCCTTCCTCGCCCCCGCCAACGAGCGCGTGCTGGTCTACCTCCGCCGCCTCCCCAAGTCCTCCGATCCCAGCCTGGAGCTCGCCGGCCCGCGCTGCGTGCTGGTGGTTGCCAACCTCTCCCGCTCCTCCCAGGCGGTGGAGCTCGACCTCTCCAGCTTCGCCGGCTGGACCCCCTGGGAGATGTTCGGCGATGTCGCCTTCCCTCCCATCCCCACCCATCCCTACCAGATCAGCCTCGGCCCCTACGGCTATTACTGGTTCCGCCTGGAGCCGCCCGCCGCGTGAACTATTTCAACTACTTCACCGAGATCGAGGAACACTTCCAGCGCAAGCGCGGCGCCCAAATCTACCTCTCCCCCCTGGACTGGGCCCTCATCGCCTCCTGGCGCGAGGCCGGCATCCCGCTCGCCGCCGTGCTCGCCGGCATTGACCAGGCCTTCGAAAAGTTCGAGTCCGGCCGCCGCCGCGACTCCCAGCGCCACCGCTCCCTGGTCTACTGCTCCGCCGCCGTCCTCGCCGCCGCCGAGGCCATGGCCGCCGCCAGCGCCGGCGCCGACGCCCCTCCCCCACCCCCCCCCGCTCCCCGCGACGACGCCTTCGGCCCCGCTCGCCTCCACGCCCACCTCGCCGCCGCCGCCCTCCGCATCGAAGCCTGTCCCCACCTCGATCCCGCCGACCCCGCCGCCGCCGAGATCCTGGCCACCCTCCGCCGCCTCGCCTCCAGCCTCGCCCCCGATCGCGGCACCCCCGCCCCGGCCGCGCCGGGGCTCGAGCAGCTCGACCGCCTCCTCACCGTCCTCGACGACAAGCTCCACGCCCTCCTCCTGCAGCGCGCCCCGGTCGAGGCCCTCCTCGCCCTCCGCACCGACGTCGAGCGCGAGCTCGCCCCCTACCGCCGCCAGCTCCGCCCCGAGCAGATCGCCATGATCGAGCGCCAATTCCTTCACCGCCGCCTGCTGGAGTGGGCCGCCCTCCCCCGCCTCAGCCTCTTCTACCTCTAGCCCATTCGCGGCCTTTCTTGGCTGTGCCAACCCACCCTTCAGGCCACGGTGGCGAACCCAGCCCTTCTGGCCACGGTGGCACAGCCAATCTTGGCTGTGCGAATTCAGCCCTACCCCCCACCTCCGACGACGCCCCATCCTTTCGCCGCGACCACCGCGTCGCCTCGGGCGAGGCGAGACGGTCCGGGGTCCCCTTGCGCTGCTACCGCGCGGCGAGGGGGCCGAAGCCCCCGTGCAGGGAAGGCGCAACCCTCCCCAGTGATAATCTAAATTGAACTGGAGCGCCGCGCGCGGCAGGGCCCAACTCGCCTCCGCCGTCGCGGGGCGGCTCTCGGGAAGGGGCACAACGCAGTGCAGGCCAAGAACCCAGGCAGGGTGAACAGCGCAGCGTGGCTATATGCCAGGTGAGCCCGCGCATCCTCCCGCCTCGCGCCTGCTAGCGGACTTCTGATGCCCCCCCCGGTCGAGTTGCGCATCGAAAAGCTGGTCTACGGCGGCGACGGCTTGGCGCGCCTGCCCCCCGCCGCTCGCGGGGGTCGCGCCGCTTTGCCTGCTGGCAAAATTGGCGCGCAAGGCTACGAAATTCCGCAGGGCGGCCCGCCCCCGGGAAGCGAATTCGGCGCGAGCATGCCGCCCCGCGCGTCTACAGCGGGGCGGCTCACAAGCGGGACGCGCGCCGCAGGCGCGCTGGGGCCCGCGCCAACCATCGACGCCCGCCGCCAGGCCGTCTTCGTCCCCTTCACCCTGCCCGGCGAGCTCGTGCGCGTCGAGCTCTCCCCCCCCGCCCGCGGCCGTGTCGCCGCCCGCCTGCTCCAGGTCCTCGAGCCCGCCCCCGGCCGCATTGCCCCCGCCTGCGAATACTTCCTCCGCTGCGGCGGCTGCCACTGGCAGCATGCCACCCCCGAACGCCAGCTCGAGCTCAAGCGCGAGATCCTGCTCGAAACCCTGCAGCGCACCGGCGGCCTGCAATGGCAGGGCCCGGTCGCCCTCCACGCCGCCGCCGCCTGGGGCTACCGCAACCGCATCCGCCTGCAGGCCGTCCCCGGCGTCGGCGTCGGCTACTACCAGCACGGCAGCCGCCGCGTGCTCCCCATCTCCCACTGCCCCATCGCCTCGCCCGCCCTCAACCGCGGCCTCGCCGAACTGGCGGCCCAGCCCCCGCTGCGCCGCGAGCAGATTGAGCTCGCCGTGGACAACGCCGACGCCGGCCTCGCCCTCGAGGGCCCGCTCACCTTCGAGGTCGCCGGCTTCCTCTACCGCGTCAGTCCCGGCTCCTTCTTCCAGGTCAACCGCTTCCTCGCCGGCGAGTTGGTTGCCGCCGCCCTCGGCGACGCCTCCGGCCACGCCGCCCTCGACCTCTTCAGCGGCGTGGGCCTGTTCGCCCTCCCCCTCGCCGCCCGCTTCCAGCGCGTCGAGGCCGTCGAGAGCGACCCCGCCGCCGCCGCCGACCTGCGCCACAACGCCCGCGCCGCCGCCGTTCAAGTCGCCCAGCTCGACGCTCTCCACTACCTCCGCGGCCGCGCCCCCAGCCCGCTCGATCTCGTCCTCGCCGACCCGCCCCGCGCCGGCCTGGGCCCCGAACTGGTCGCCGCCCTCCTCGCTCTCGCTCCCCCCCGCCTCCATCTCGTCTCCTGCGATCCCGCCACCCTCGGCCGCGACCTCCGTCCCCTCCTCGCCGCCGGCTACCAGCTCCGCGCCCTCCACCTCTTCGACCTCTTCCCCCAGACCTATCACATCGAGACCGTCGTCCACCTGGCCCGCGCCTGAACCCCCGCCCCCCGCCCGCCGCAGCCGGGCGGGCCCGCCCGCAAGACTCCATCAGGAACCCACCGGAACCACCCCAGCCACTCGCGGCGACGATCGAGTGGTCTCGGGGTAGACCAGATCGAGGTCGAGGAGCGGGGTTGCCTACCAGGTCCCGCTCCGTCGCCGGCAAGCAAAGCCTCGCCTTCCGAGCCACCTCGACCGTCTCAAGGCGGCCGAGGGGGCCGCGACCAACGGGAGCGGGCGGGGGCGCAGCCCCCGACCAAGAGAGGCGCAAGCCTCCCACCGGGAAAGTCTCCCGAGGTGAATTTTTGTTCATCTTTTCCCTTGACATATCCCGCTGCCAGGTGCAATCTCCCCCTCAGTCCGCACTCTCTCCAATCGGACAGCGCGGCAAGGTAGTGCAAACGTCTATTGCCTGATGCTTTGGGCTCCCAACGAGCCGGCCTTGGGCTTCGCGCCTGGGGGCTCCCCCCGCCTCCGGCCCGCAGCCTGTGCGCCTGCGGGTCCGTGCGTGCGCGCGGCTCGTCGGCCTTCTGCTCCCTGGCGGCAAGGGTGACTCCCGGCCCCGTGCCGACAAGGTGAACTTTTGTTCATCTTTTCCCTTGACAACGCCCACCTGCAAGAGCAATCTGACCGACGGGTTGGTCGGCTGAAAATTAAAGCAGCGCAGTAAGGCATTGCAAGCATGGGCTCTCTGAGGTCCAAGGTCCGAAAACGTGTTGGCCTGATCCCTTCCACGATGATTCTCGCCGGGCGCTGGATGGGCGCGCGGCGCTTGCTGTTCCCGTAATTCTTTGTGCGCGAGTGTGGGGCGATACATGAATACGAAAACTACGAATTTCCTGGCGCTGGCGTCCTTGGCCTCGAAGACGGTGCTGTCTTTGGCCCTGGCCCTCAGCCTGTGTTTCCTCCTTCCCCGCGGCGCGCGGGCGCAGGTCACCGGCGCCACCCTCAAGGGCGTCATCAGCGACGCCTCCGGTTCCCCCGTCCCCAACGCCAAGGTCACCGCCACCAACATCGCCACCGGCGTCGCCACCACCACCACCACCAACGCCACCGGAACCTATAACTTCGCCAATGTCAATCCCGGCAACTATCAGGTGAGTGCCACCTCCACCGGCTTCAGCAAAGCCATCACCACCGTGACCCTTTCCGTCGGCACCCTCCAGGTCCAGAACTTCGCCCTCAAGGTGGGCGAGGCCCAGCAGACGGTCGAGGTCACCGCCGCCACCCCGCAGATCAACACCAACTCCTCCACCTTGTCCAGCGTCGTGGGCCAGCAGATGATCGTGCAACTGCCGCTCAACGGCCGCGACTGGGCCTCGCTCGCCACCCTGCAGCCCGGCGTCGCCCAGGTCCGCACCCAGGAAGTGGTCACCCAGCCCGGCGGCCAACTGCGCGGCCTGGGCATGCAGATGACCATCAACGGCAACCGCCCCACCCAGAACGTCTACCGCCTCGACGGCATCATCGTCAACGACTACTCCAACGCCGGCCCCGGCAACGTGCTCGGCGAGAACGTCGGCGTGGACGCCATCCAGGAATTCAGCGTGATGACCTCCAACTACTCCGCCCAGTACGGCTTCACCTCGGGCGGCGTCATCAACGCCATCACCAAGTCCGGCACCGACAAGTTCCACGGCTCCGCCTACGAGTTCATCCGCAACAGCGCCTTGGACGCCGCCAACTTCTTTGAGAACGCCAACGGCATCCCCAAGGGCGCCTTCCGCCGCAACCAGTTCGGTGTCTCCGCCGGCGGCCCCCTCAAGAAAAACAAGATCTTCCTCTTCGCCAACTACGAGGGCTTGCGCCAGTCCACCGCGCTGCCGCTCAATGCCAAGGTCCTCACCCCCAACGCCCGCCTCGGCATCCTCCAGGGCGTCGCCCCGCTGACCGGCCCCTGCCCCTACGCCAACTCCACCAACCTCGCCCCCGGCCAGGCCGGCGTGTGCGTGGACAACACCGTCGCCAAGTTCATCAACGAGATGGATCCGCTCCCCAACGGCGGTGTCAATATCAACGGCAACCTCGCCAGCCGCACCGTGGACGCCCAAGAGCCCGTGGTGGACAACTTCTTCACCTTCCGCAGCGACTTCAACCTCTCCAACACCGACACCTTCCACGTCAGCTACTACCAGGATCACTCCAGTTGGCACAAGCCCAACGCCCTCGGCACCGCCATCACCGGCTTCGAGGTGCCGCACGAGGCCATCTCGCTGGAAGAAACCCACGTCTTCACCCCCTCGCTGATCAACACCGTCCGCCTCGGCTACAACCGCTCCAATCTGCTGAGCCCCGCCGTCGCCAACCTCCTCCCCGCCTCCACCGACACCTCCTTCGGGGTTCTCCCCGGTTTGCCGGCGCCCGGCCTCGGCGCCCTGGCCGGGGGCAATGGCGGCGGCCGCCTCACCGGATTTGGCGGCTACAACCCCGGCGACGGCTTTGACCAGTGGACCGGCATGGCCCAGCTCTTCGACGACGCCTCCTACACCGTCGGCAACCATAGCATCAGCCTCGGCGCCATGGCCCTCCGCGACCACGACAACATGATCAACTCCTCCTCCGGCGGCGGCAGCGTCGGCTTCTCCAGCCTCACCGACTTCCTCCAGAACATCCCCAACACCGTGCGCATGCCCACCGTGGATCCCTTCACCCCCGGCGGCAACACCATCCACCACTACCGCGCCTGGGTCCTCGCCGGCTACCTCATGGACGACTGGCATGCCCGCTCCAACCTCACCCTCAATATCGGCGTGCGCTACGAGATGGAACCCATCATGCAGGAGACCCAGAACAAGGTCATCTCCTTGAAGAACATCTGGAGCAATCCCTCCGGTTGCACCTACCAGAATGGCCAGACCGTGGGCTGCGCCAACTTCCGCACCAAGATCTTCACCACCAACCCCACCATCCACAACATCGAGCCCCGGCTGGGCTTTAGCTGGGATCCCTGGGGCGACGGCAAGACCGCCGTGCGCGGCGGCTTCGGCATCTTCGATGTCCTGCCCATGCCCTTCATGATCGGCCTCAACCCCCTCCAGACCGCCCCCGCCGGACCCGAGGTGGATCTCAGCGCCCCCGGCCAGGGAACCTTTGGCGCCCCCGCCTTCCTCAACGGCGGCGGCGTCAATCCCCAATCCTTCTATGGCGTCTACGCCGCCGCCGTGGCCAGCGGCAGCACCGCCAACGCCGCCCAGCGCTGGGCCTACGTCCAGCCCAACCCCAAGCGCAATTACGTCAGCCAGTGGAACTTCAACATCCAGCGCCAGCTCAGCAAGAGCACCGCCCTCACCGTGGCCTACGCCGGTTCGCGCACCTATCACAACGTGTTCCAGACCGACACGCTCAACACGGTCATGCCCTATAAAACCTCGGCGGGCTATCTCTTCCCCAACCCCATCGGCAGCGGCTGCCTCGGCGCCCTCTGCACCACCACCGACACCAACCTCGGCCTGCCCGCCAACTACAGCGCCAACCCCACCGGCATCGTCCCCGGCCTGCTCATCAACCCCTACACCGCCCTGATTCAGTCGGAGGTGTGGAATAGCGCCGCCTGGTACGAGTCCATGCAGGTCAACCTGACCCGCAAGATGACCAACAACCTCTTCTTCCAGGCCTCCTTCACTTGGCAGAAGTCGCTCGATACCTCCTCCGGCAGCTTCGCCGGCGACAACTTCGCCGCCGATGTCACCCCCACCATTCCCTGGTACGACCCCAGCCTCATCAAGGGCCCTTCCGACTTCAACGTGCCCAAGAGCCTGGTCATCAACACCTTGTACCAAGCGCCCGGCAACTCCCTCACCGGTCCCATGGCCGTCATCGCCAAGGGGTGGCAGATCGGCAGCATCATCACCGCCAGCGATGGCGTCCCCCTCTGGCCCCTGAGCGGCATCGAAGGCGACCCCATGGGTCAGCTCAACGGCGAGCCCATGGCCATTCCCACCCTCGCGCCCGGTTGCAACACCCACAACGTGGTCTCGCCCGGCAACGTCCAATATCTGAATCCCAATTGCTTCATCCCGGCGCAGGCTCCCAGCCAGGCCTTCTACAACGCCCCCGCGCCGCTGGGCTGCGACAAGTCCTACCCCTATCCCACCTGCATGAACCTGTTCGGCACCCTGGGCCGCAATGCCATCAGCGGCCCCGGAATGTTCAACATGGACTTCTCGCTGATGAAGGAGTTTGACCTCAGCAACGTCTCCGAGGGCTTCCACGCCCAGTTCCGCGCGGAGTTCTTCAACGTCTTGAACCACACTAACTTCCAGGCGCCCGTGGACAACCTGGAATCCCTCACCCCCACCGGCACGGTCGAGCCCGGCTTCGGTCAGATCGATTCGACGCTGACGCCCAACCGGGAAATCCAGTTCGGGTTGAAGTTGCTCTGGTAGTTCTGCCCGGCCCCGCTCTCGCCCCCTCCCGGGGCGGCAGCGGCCGGTCGGGTGGGCAGCCCGCCTCCGCCGCTTCCCGGCGCGGGGCGGGTTTGCCGCTCCCCGCGCCCTTGCGGCGGCGGGGGCGCGCCGCTCGGCGGGGCCCTTCTCCGGGTGCTTCCATGAAAACCTCCATCGCCCTGTTGGTGCTGTTTTTGGCCGCCCCCCTCCTGGCCCGGCAGGCCCCGGCCACGCCGCTGCCCCAGCTCCACCCCCGCTTCGACATCCACTACCTCCAGCTTCCCGCCGGCGTCTACTTCGGCGAGTGCGTCGGCGTCGCCCTCGACTCCCGCGGCAACATCTACGTCGCCAACCGCGGCAAGCATCCGCTCATGGAGTTCCACCCCGATGGCACCTTCATGCGCTTCATTGCCGAGGGCCTCGATGTCTTCGATGAGCCCCACAGTGTCGCCATAGATGCCCATGACAACATCTGGTACGTCGACGCCGGCAGCGACCTGATCGTCGAGCTCGATCAGCAAACCCGCCTCCAAATGGTGCTCGGCAAAAAGCCCGAGCCCTGGACCTGGGAAACCCATGTGGTGCAGCATGGCCCCGTCGGCCCCGACGATTTCTACCAGCCCACCGGCATTGCCTTCGCCGCCGACGGCAGCCTCTTCGTCACCGACGGCTACGGCAACTCCCGCGTCGCCCACTTCGGCCCCGACGGCAAGTTCCTGCAGGAGTGGGGCTGGCGCGGCGCCGCCCCCGGCCAGTTCAACACCCCCCACGGCGTCGTCATCTCCCGCGACGGCACCCTCTATGTCGCCGACCGCGGCAACCGCCGCATCCAGGTCTTCACCCCCCAGGGCAAGCTGCTCAAGATCATCAAAACCGTCGGCGCCCCCTGGGCGCTGTGCATCACCCCCGGACCCACGCAGGTCATCTGGAGCGCCGATGGCGTCTCCGGCAAGTTCTACAAGTTGAACCTCGATGGCCAGGTCATCGGCGAATTCGGCCAGGCCGGCCACCTCGCCGGCCAGTTCGGCTGGACCCACGGCATCGCCTGCCCCACCCCCAACCTGATCTACGCCGCCGAGGAGTTGAACTATCGCGTGCAGAGGATCACCATCCCTTCCGCCGCCGCACGCCCATGAAGCCCCAGGACCGCCCCCGATGATCCCGCCCCTGCTCCGCCGCGCGCGGCGGTCCGCCTTCGCCGCCTGGGCCCTGGCCCTCGCCGGCGCGGTCGCCGCCCTGCCCGCCCCCGCCCGCGCCGCAGTCACCCGCGTGGTCATCACCAGCCGCCAGCCCGTGCTCGGCGGCCGCCCCTTCGGCGCCGTCGGCGCCTACGAGAAGCTCCGCGGCACGGTCTACTTCACCCTCGATCCCAACAATCCCCACGACCGCATCATCGCCAACCTCGACCTCGCTCCCCGCGATGCCCGCGGCTTGGTCGAGTTCTCCGCCGACCTCATTGTCCTTCAGCCCGTAAACCCCGCCGCCGCCAACGGCGACGTCCTCCTCGACATCCTCAACCGCGGCCGCCTCGAAGTCCTCAGCGATTTCAACCGCGCCCGCGGCTCCGCCGACCCCACCACCCCCGCCCAATTTGGCGACGGCTACCTCATGCGCCAGGGCTACACCATCGTCGGCGTCGGCTGGGAGTTCGACCTTCCCCCCGCCCCCGGCCTGGTCCTCCTCCGTGCGCCCATCGCGACCCGCCACGGCCGCCCCATCACCGGCTGGGTCAACCCTTGGTTCATTCCCAGCCACCCCACCGCCTCCTACGAGTACGCCTCCCATTACTACACCCCCGCCTATCCCCCCCTCCATCCCGACGATCCCGCCTACCGCCTCACCGTGCGCGCGGGCGGGGCCGCCGCCCCCGGGCTGATCCCCCGCGCCGACTGGCATTTCGGCCGCCTCCAGGGCGGCAAGCTCGTCCCCGATCCCAACTGGGTCACGCTCCAGCGGGACGCGCGGCGCAGCCGCGCAGGGGCCCGCGCCAACCAGGGCGGCTTCCAGCCCGGCCTGACCTACCAGGTGAACTACCAGAGCCAGAACCCGCCCGTGGCCGGCGTCGGCTTTGCCGCCGTGCGCGACTTCGCCTCGGCCATGAAATACAGCCCCTCCGCCCTCGTGCATGCCCGCCACGTGCTCACCTATGGGGCCTCGCAGACCGGGCGCTGGCAGCGCGAGATGATCTACGAGGGCTTCACCGTAGATGAACAGGGCCGCCAGGCGGTGGATGCCTTGATGGTCCAAACCGGCGGCACCGCCACCGGCGGCTTCAACCGCCCCTTCGCCCAGCCCGACGATCTCGGCTCGTTCACCCATACCGTCTTCCCCATTCGCTACGAGACCACCACCGATCCCGTCACCGGCCGCCGCGACGGCTTGGGCGCCCGCATCCCCCCCGCCTTGGCCCCCAAGATCTTCTTCATCGACACCGGCTCCGAATATTGGGACCGCGGCCGCGTCGCCGCCCTCCGCCACACCTCCCTCGATGGCACCCGCGATCTCCCCGATCCCCCCAACGTGCGCGTCTATACCCTGGCCGGCACCCGCCACGCCCCTGGCTCCTGGCCCCCGGCCATGGATGGCAGCCAGCAGCTCCCCGCCAACCCCAACGACTACCGCTGGATCCACCGCGCCCTGCTGGCCGCTCTCCATCGTTGGGTGGACCAGGGCGTGCTCCCTCCGCCCAGCCGGCATCCGCTGCTCTCCGACGGTAGCCTGATCCACCGGCGCGACATCAAGTTCCCCGCCATCCCCGGCGTGCAGTGGCCCTACTTCACCCCCGGCGGCTTCCGCGACGACTTGCGCGGCGCCCAGGCCGTCCTCCCCCTCCTCGTCCCCCAGGTGGACGCCGACGGCAACGACATCGGCGGCATCCACACCCCCGAGCAGGCGGTGCCGCTCGGCACCTACACCGACTGGGCCTTCCGCAGCCCGGCCCAGGGCGCCCCCTTCACCCAGGTCGAGATGGCCGGCTCCTTCATCCCTTTCGCCAAGACCCGCGCCCTGCGCGAGCAGGCCCATCGCGGGGGTCGCGCCGCTTTGCCTGCCGGCAAAATCGGCGCGAAAGGCTGCGACATCCCGCAGGGCGGCCCGCCCCCGGGAAACGAATTCGGCGCGGCCCCAGCGAGGCGCAGCGCCGACTTGGGGCCAGGGGGCCCCCAAGTCGGCGCGAGCATGCCGCCCCGCGCCGTTACAGCGGGGCGGCTCACAAGCGGGACGCGCGCCGCAGGCGCGCTGGGGCCCGCGCCCACCAAGGACCCCCGCCGCTCCCTCGCCGAGCGCTACCCCAGCCGCGCCGCTTACCTCCGCCTCGTCCAGCAATACGCCACCCGCGAGGCGCAGCAGGGCTATCTTCTTCCCGCCGACGTCCCCACCATCGTGCGCGACGCCGGCCACCATTGGGATTGGATCATCTCCCAGGGGAACAATGACTGGGAATAGCCCGCCCCCCGCCTCCGCCCGCCGCCTGCGCCGCCGCTGGTACCTGCTCTTGCTGCTGCCCTATGTCTTCCTGCTCTGGGTCCCGCTCTATGCCCGCCAGCGCCCCGAGCTCTTCGGCTTTCCCTTCTTTTACTGGTACCAGTTCCTCTGGATCTTCCTGAGCGCCTTGCTCACCGGCCTGGTCTACCGCAAAACGAGGGCGCTGTGATGGCCGGCGTCAACGCTCCCGCCACCGCCGTCTTCGCCTTCTTCATCGTCCTGGTGGCCGTCGTCGGCTTCTTCTCCGGCCGCTGGCGCAGCGGCGATCTGGGCCACATCGAGGAATGGGGCCTCGCCGGTCGCCAGTTCGGCACCGTCGTCTCCTGGTTCCTCATCGGCGGCGACTTCTACACCGCCTACACCCTCATCGCCGTTCCCGCCCTGGTGTTCGGCGTCGGCGCCAGCGGCTTCTTCGCCCTCGTCTACACCATCATCGTCTATCCCTTCGTATTCCTGGTCATGCCCCGCCTGTGGAACGTCTCCAAGCGCCACAACTATGTCACTTTGGCGGATTTTGCCCAGGGCCGCTACGGCAGCCACTGGCTCGCCCTCGCCATCGCCATCTCCGGCATCCTCGCCACCATGCCCTACATCGCCCTGCAACTGGTGGGCATGCAGGTCTCCATCGCCGCCCTCGGCTTCGGCAACACCGCCTGGCCCCTGGTCGCCGCCTTCCTCATCCTTGCCGCCTTCGACTACACCAGCGGCATGCGCGCCCCCGCCACCATCTCCCTCATCAAGGGCGTTATGGTCTACGGCTTTGTGCTGGCCGCGGTGGTCTGGGTCCCGCTCAAGCTCGGCGGCTACGCCCACATCTTCCACGTCGCCGCCCGCACCCTCGCCCTCCGCCCCAAGCCCGGCTTCCTCATCCTTCCCCACGGCCAATTCACCGCCTTCGCCACCCTCGCCCTCGGCTCCGCCCTCGCCGCCTTCCTCTATCCCCACACCGCCACCAGCGTGCTCAGCTCCTCCAGTGGCACCGTCATCCGCCGCAACGCCGTGCTGCTGCCCGCCTACACCTTCTTGCTCGGCCTCCTCGCCCTGCTGGGCTACATGGCCATCGCCGCCGGCGTCTCCGTCCACTCCACCAATGACGTCGTCCCCGCCCTCTTCCTCAAGCTCTTCCCCTCCTGGTTCGCCGGCTTCTGCTTTGCCGCCATCGCCGTCGGCGGCCTCGTGCCCGCCGCCATCATGTCCATCGCCTCCTCCAACCTGTTCACCCGCAACATCTACCGCCCCTATCTCCGCCCCGCCCTGGGCCGCGCCGAGGAGGCGCGGGTGGCCAAGCTCGTCTCCCTGCTCATCAAGTTCGGCGCCCTCGCCTTCGTCCTCTGGGGCAACGCCACCTACGTCATCAATCTCCAGCTCCTGGGCGGCATTTGGATCCTGCAGACCCTCCCCGCCATTGTCTTTGGCCTCTTCCGCCGCTGGTTCCACCCCCTCGCCCTGGTCGTCGGCTGGCTGGCGGGCATGGCCGTCGGCACCAGCATGGCCTGGTCCCAGGGCATCGCCACCCTCTATCCCCTCCATATCGCCGGCTTCACCTTCACCGCCTACGCCGCCATTGATGCCTTGGCCCTCAACCTGGGCTTGGCCCTGCTGCTCACCCCACTGCTGCGCCGGCTCGGCTTCGCCTCCGGCCACGACCAGACCCAGCCGGCCGACTACGAGGACCCCGTCCCCGCCCTCGCCGGCGCGGTCGCCCTCGGCGCCGCCCCCCAACGCGGCGGCGCCTGACCCCACCATGCTCGACTCGCTTCCGATCGCCGCTTGGCACTACGCCGCTAGCTGGACGCGCCGGTTTGGCGCGGGGGTCGCGCCGCTGTGCCTGCGGGCAAAATCGCCGCGGCCCCAGCGAAGCGCAGCGCCGACTTGGGGCCATGGGGCCCCAAGTCGGCGTGAGCACAAGCGGGACGCGCGCCGCAGGCGCGCTGGGGCCCGCGCCCACCAGTTGCCTGGTAAGACCGTCGGGGCCATGCCCCCGCCGGAAATTCATCTCGAAGAGGAGACTTCTCGGCTATGAAACGTCTGTCCCCGCTCTTTTCCTATCTCGGCATTGCCCTCGTGATGGTCGCGGGCCTTTGCCTGCCACAGTCCGCCCTGGCCCAGTTCGGGGGTACTCCCGAGCAGATCGCCGCCCAACTCGCCCTGGAGAAGAACTATCCCAAACTGCAGATCACCGACCAGTTCCTCCATCTCTCCATCCCCGGCTACACCATGGGCCAAACCGTCGGCGTGGCCCTCAATTCCGAAGGCCACCTCTTCGTCTACTCCCGCACCAACCCCCAGGGCATCGCCCGCGGCGGCAAGGCCGCCATGCTCTTTGAGTTCGACCAGAACTACAAGTTCCTCAAGGAATGGGGCCCCAACAACTACGCCGAGTCCTTCGCCCACGCCGTCCGCGTGGATAAGCACGACAACGTCTGGATCGTGGACGAGGGCTCCGGCATGGTGGTCAAGTTCAACCCCCAGGGCCAGGCGGTGGAGTGGCTCGGCCGCACTCCCGAGGCCATTGATTACCTCCAAAACTTCCTCGAGCACTTCGGCCCCGAATTTGCCGGCGAACCCACCCGCCCCGCCCATCCCAAGGGCCGCGTCGGCGAGTTCGACCGCCCCACCGACGTCGCCTGGGACCCCCAGGGCGACATCTTCGTCTCCGACGGCTACGGCAACTCCCGCGTCGTCAAAATCGCCCCCGGCGGCAAGTGGCTCAAGGAGGTCGGCACCTTCGGCTCCGGCCAGGACCAGTTCAAGACCCCGCACAGCATCGCTGCTGACAACCAGGGCAACATCTACATCGCCGACCGCTCCAACCGCCGCATCCAGGTCTATGACTCCAACCTCAACTACGAGCGCACCATCACCGGCGTCGCCATGCCCTGGGAGGTCTGTGTCAGCCCTGGCCCCACCCAGTATCTCTTCACCGGCGACGGCACCACCGGCAAGATCTTCAAGCTCAGCCTCGACGGCAAGGTCCTGGGCTACGCCCAGACCAGCCTCGGCCACGGCGAGGACGACACCGGCGACCTGATCCACGCCATCGCCTGCCCCTCCGCCAACACCCTCTACCTGGGCTCCGCCAGCATGTGGGACGTCCAGAAGATCACCATCCACTAGGCCTCGCCCCGAGTCCGCGATCGGCGCGGCGGCCGCCCGGGTCACCCCCGGGCGGCCGCCACGCCCTTTTCCGCCTGCCCCTGCGTTCGTGCTACGTTGACCCAGGAGACTTCATGACGACTCTTGCCAAGCGCATGGCCGGGCTGGCCTGCGGCGCGGCCTTGGGAGGCACCCTCATGGCCGCACCCCCGCCCATCCCCCACCACCCCTTCGGCCGGCTCCCCGACGGCCGCGTCGCCCAGCTCTACACCCTCTCCAACCCCAGCGGCATGCGGGTGGCGATCACCAACTACGGCGGCATCGTCCAGTCCATCCAGGTCCCCGACCGCGCCGGCAAGCTCGGCGACGTGGTCTTGGGCTACGACACCCTGGCCGGCTACCTGGCCGACACCAGCACCTACTTCGGCGCCCTCATTGGCCGCTACGCCAACCGCATCGCCTTCGGCCACTTCTCCCTGGACGGCCACACCTACACCCTGGCGGTCAACAACGGCAAAAACTCCCTCCACGGCGGCATCATGGGCTTCAACCGCCAGCTCTGGAAGGCGCGCGACGTCTCCACCGCCGCCGGCCCGGCGCTCGAGCTGACCTATGTCAGCCGCGACGGCGAAGAGGGCTACCCCGGCACCCTCTCCGTCCGCGTCGTCTACTCCCTCGCCGCCGACGACGCCCTCCACATCGCCTACTCCGCCTCCACCGACCAGGACACCGTCCTCAACCTCACCAACCACACCTACTTCAACCTCTCCGGCGAGGGCTCGGGCAGCATCCTCAACACCGTCATGACCGTCTACGCCCGCCAGTTCACCCCCATTGACTCCGGCCTCATCCCCACCGGCGCCATCGCCCCGGTGGCGGCCACGCCCCTGGATTTCACCCGCCCCACCCCCATCGGCGCCCGCATCCACGACCCCAACCAGCAGCTCGCCTATGCCGGCGGCTACGACTTCAACTACGTGCTCGACAGCGGCGGCGGCCAACTCGCCCTCGCCGCCGAGGCCTACGACCCCGCCAGCGGACGCCGCCTGCGCGTCTCCACCACCGAGCCCGGCATCCAGCTCTACACCGGCAACTTCCTCACCGCCGCCATCCACGGCAAGGCCGGACACACCTACCCCAAGCACGCCGGCTTCACCCTCGAGGCCCAGCACTTCCCCGACTCGCCCAACCACCCCAACTTCCCCTCCACCGAGCTCAAGCCCGGCCAGACCTACCACCAGACCACCGTCTTCCAGTTCTCCGCCCACTAGTCGCGCACAGCCAATCTTGGCCTCTGGTCACGGTGGCACAGCCAATCTCGGCTGTGCCAACCCAGCCCTAGTGGCCACGGTGGCACAGCCAATCCTGGCTGTGCGAATCCAGCCCTACTGGCCACGGTGGCACAGCCAATCTTGGCTGTGCGAACCCAGCCCTAGTGGCCACGGTGGCACAGCCAATCCTGGCTGTGCGAACCCAGCCCCTCTGGCCACGGTGGCACAGCCAATCTTGGCGGTGCGAACCCAGCCCCTACTGGCCACGGTGGCACAGCCAATCCTGGCTGTGCGAACCCAGCCCTAGTGGCCACGGTGGCACAGCCAATCTTGGCTGTGCGAACCCAGCTCTACTGGCCACGGTGGCACAGCCAATCCTGGCTGTGCGAACCTAGACTCCCCCCCCGCCCCCGACGACGCCCCATCCTCTCGCGGCGACGACCGAGTCGCCTCGGGCCCGCCGCCGGTAAGCAGAGCCTCGCGCCTCCCGCCAGCCACAACGCGCCGAGGGGGGCGCAGCCCCCGAGCCGGGGAGCCACACGCCTCCGCCTGGCCTGGGCCCGCTTAGTAGTGGGGCTCGGCCGCCTCGGCGGCCTCGGTGCGGAACAGCGCCGAATAGTCCTTCACCGCCACGTCCAGGGTGCGCTCCCGCGTCTTGCGCGCCATCTCCTCGATCACCGCGGCCCGCGCCATCGCCCCCCGGTCCTTCTCCTGGTAGGTGCGCACCGAGACCATCCCGTTCTCCGCCTCGCGCTTGCCCACCACCAGCATGTAGGGGATCTTGTGCATCTCCGCCTCGCGGATGCGGTAGCTGATCTTGGAGTCGGCCGCCCCCAGCTCCGCCCGCAGCCCCGCCGCCTCGCACTCCTCCACCACCTGCCGGGCATACTCGTTCTGCCCCTCGGCGATGGGCAGCACCACCGCCTGCACCGGCGCCAGCCACGTCGGCAGCGCCCCGGCGAAGTGCTCCAGCAGAATCCCCAGAAACCGCTCCACCGACCCGAACAGCGCCCGGTGGATCACCACCGGCGTCCGCGCCGTGTTGTCCCGGTCAATGAACTCCAGCTCGAACCGCCGCGGCTGGTTGAAATCCAGTTGCACCGTCCCGCACTGCCACTGGCGCCCCATGCTGTCGTGCACCATCACGTCAATTTTGGGCCCGTAGAACGCCCCCCCGCCCGCCTCCACCTGGTAGGCCAACTGCAGCGACTCCAGCGCCTGCCGCAGCCCCGCCTCCGCCTTCTCCCACAGCTCCGGATCACCCATCGCTTTTTCCGGCTTGGTCGAAAGCGTGATCGAGTAGCGCAGCCCGAAAAACGAGTAGATCAGCTTGAGCAGGTCGAGCACGCGCACGATCTCTTCCTGGATCTGGTCCTCGTGCAGATAGATGTGGGCGTCGTCCTGGCTGAACACCCGCGCCCGCATCAGCCCGTGCAGCGCCCCCATGGGCTCGTTGCGGTGCAGCAGTTGCCCCTCGGAGATGCGCAGCGGCAGCTCCCGGTAGGAGTGCTGCCGCGTCTTGTAATAGAGCATCGTGTCGGGGCAGTTCATCGGCTTCAGCGCCATCGCCGCCTCCGGCTCCGACCCCTCCTGCACCAAAAACATGTCCTTCTGGAAGTGCTCCCAGTGCCCCGAGGTCTCGAACAGCTCCTTGCGGTACAGCACCGGGTTCATGATTTCGATGTAGCCCGCCTTCTTGTGCGTCTCCCGCCACATCCGCCGCAGCTCCTCCCGCACCGCCAGCCCGCGCGGATGCCAGAAGGGGCAGCCCGCCGACCAGGGGTGGAAGCTGAACAGGTCGAGCTGCAGCCCCAGCTTGCGGTGGTCGCGCGCCTTCGAGTCCTCCAGGTACTGCAGGTACTCGGCCAGCTCCGCCTCCGTCTCCCAGGCGGTGCCGTAGATGCGCTGCAGCATCGGGTTCTTCTCGTCCCCGCGCCAGTACGCCCCCGCCACCGACAGCAGCTTGAAGTGCCCGCAGATGCCCCCCTGCGCCACGTGCGGCCCGGCGCACAGGTCAATGAACCGGTCCTGCTTGTAGAGCGTCACCCGCGCATCGCCGATGCCCGCCAGCAGCTCCAGCTTGTAGTCCTGCTGCCACTCCCGAAACAGCTCCACCGCCCGCGGCCGCTCCAGCTCCGCCCGGAAAAACTGCGGGTCCCGCCCCACGATCTTGCGCATCCGCTTCTCGATCTCCGGCAGGTCCTCGGCGGTCAGGCTGCGCGGCAAATCCATGTCGTAGTAGAAGCCATTCTCGATCGGCGGCCCGATCGCCAGCTTCACCCCCGGAAACAGCTCGCGCACCGCCTGTGCCATCAGGTGCGAGGCGGAGTGGCGGATGCGCCGCAGCCGCTCTTGGCGCGGCAGTCCCGCGGGCGGCTGATTGGCCTCCCAACTCAGCGATTGCAGAATCTCGTCGGCGACGCGCATACCAAATTCTAGCAGCCGCCGTCAACCCCGCGGCCCGCCCTCAAGGCAGTCCTATGCCTCTCGCGGGGGTCGCGCCGCTTTGCCTGCCGGCAAAATCGGCGCGAAAGACTGCGGAATTCCGCAGGGGCAGACGCGCCAGTGGCGCGTCTGCGCCCCCGGGGAAACCAATTCGGCGCGAGCACAAGCGGGACGCGCGCCGCACCGGCCTGGCGCTGCTACAGCCGGGCCGGGCAGGCGCGCTGGGGCCCGCGCCAACCAAGGCCCCGCCGCCTACGGCCCCACCACCGCGTTCGAACTCGGCTTCACCGTGCGCAGGAAGTTGTACAGCGCCGTCAGGTCGGCGTCGGTGAGCCGGCCAAAGTTGACCGCCGGCATGGGCGGCTGGATGGCCCTCCCGGCCGGGTTCACCGCCGTGCGCATCGCCTGGATGAATTGCTCCCGCGTCCAGCTCCCAATCCCGTTCACCGGATCGGGCGTGATGTTGCGCGTCTCGCTCAGCCCCCACGGCCCCCGCCAGGCCAAGTTCAGGTTGGTGACCACCCCGGGCACATCCGGCGGCAGCGCCGCCCCCGCCGGATAGCCGGAAAAGCGCCGCGACAGGTCCGGCTTGCCGTCCGGCAGTGGCGGCGTGTGGCAGTCATCGCAGCCGCCGAGTTGCGCCAGGTACGCTCCCCGCGCCACCGAGGTGTCCGCCCCCGCCGGTCCCGCCGGCGCGGCTGGCGCCGGCCGATGCAGCCAATAGCCCCCCAAGCCGCCCACCAGCAACACCGCCACCACATTGGCAATCTTTCGTCCCAAGTCCACCTCCTCGCCGTCAGGATGGGCCATCCTACACCAAATGTTGTCCCTGCGGGGAGGGGCAGGGAAGTCCTGTAAACTCTAATCCATGACGATCGAGGAGATGTTGCGCGCCGGCCAGGTCCGCACCGCCGACAACGGCTTTGTCTACGCCGTGGTGCCCGCCGCTCCCGCGGCGCCGGGCGAGCCCCTCCCCGCCGACGATCGCGGCCTCGACCGCCTCGTCGCCGCCGTGCCCCGCACCCTGGCCCCCCGCCTCGGCCGCTCCGCCTGCTACTTCGTCCCCTGGCTCTACAAGCAGCGCCGCAGCGTGGTGGTTGGCCTCGAACCCGCCGCCGAGGGCGAAAACCGCAAGGAGCTCTGCCACCACCTCGACGTCAAGCCCGCCGCTAATCTCCTCCTCATCAGCCTGAAATTCTACGAGCACGACTCCTACGGCCTCGCCATGGAGTTCTTCGACAAGGTCGCCTACCTGGCCGTGCTCGAGCCCGACCCCCGCGACGAGTTTGCCCACCTTCTCCGCCGCCAACTCGACTCCGGCAAGCCCGGCGAGATCACCTCCGAGGCCTGGGAGTGGCGCACCGGCTTGGCCGAAGCCAGCCCCGCCGCCCAGCCCGAAGCCTGGCAAAACTACCTCCGCGCCGCCGAGACCGACGCCCTCGGCCTCTACATGGCCTCCCTCTACACCGACATCTTTTACGAGGACCTGTTCGACCCCGAGCCCGGCTTCCCCCCGCTCGCCCCCGAACTGGTCTACGAGCGCGTCCGCGCCGCCGAGCGCCTCTACCCCGCCAACCGCGGCTTCAACCTGCAGATCGTGCGCCAGCGGCCCCGCCGCCGCCGCCCCGCCGCTGCCGCCAGCTAACCGCCTTTTCAAGGAGAGACCCAGTGCCCGACCGTCCTTCCATCCAAGTTCCCGGCGCCGGCGAGGTGGATGCCCGCGCCAAGGCCGAGTACCTGCACACCCGCGTCCGCCCGGTGGACTTCGACCAAGTCTCCACCGTCGCCGACCTGGTCGGCGCCATGCGCGGCGCCTCCATCCAGGCCCGCAACCTCGGCCTCTGCGCCGAGGTGCTCGACAACCTCTACGCCGACCCCGACCGCCCCACCGTCCTGCTCGGCCTCGCCGGCCCCCTCATCGCCGCCGGCCTGCGCAAAGTCCTGCGCGACCTCGTCGCCGGCGGCTTTGTGGACGTCATCGTCTCCACCGGCGCCATCCTCTATCAGGACATCTACCAGGCCCGCGGCTTCGGCCACTACGCCGGCGACCCCAACGCCAACGACGCCGAACTGCGCGATCTGCTGATTGACCGCATCTACGACACCTACGTGGACGAAGAGAAGTTCATGGAGACCGACACCTGGCTGGGCTACATCGCCGACGAGCTCCCCCCGGGCAACTACTCCTCCCGCGCCTACATGGAGTTCGTCGGCGGCAAGCTCGACGACGACCAGTCCATCGTCGCCACCGCCGCCCGCCGCGGCGTCCCCATGTTCGTCCCCGCCCTCAACGACAGCTCCATCGGCATCGGCCTCACCCACCACTACCACCGCGCCACCAAGGCCGGCAAGCCCAAGATCGCCATTGATTCCATCCGCGACAACTACGAGCTCACCCAGATCGTGGTCCAGTCCAAAAAAACCGCCGCCCTCTACATCGCCGGCGGCGTCCCCAAGAACTACATCAACGATTCCGTGGTGATGGCCTACATCTTCGAGGAGGAGAAGGGCCACAGCTACGCCCTCCAGCTCACCACCGACGTCCCCCACTGGGGCGGCCTCTCCGGCAGCACCCTCAAGGAGGCCATGAGCTGGGGCAAGATCCAGCCCAAGGCCACCACCGCCATGTGCTTCGTCGAGCCCTCGGTCTCGCTCCCCCTGCTCGCCGGCTACGCATTCCAGCGAAAACTCGCCGCTGGCCGCCCCAAGCTGCATCTAACCTGGGAGAACGACATCCTGCGGGAGTTGCGCCGTGGCTGAACCCGAAGCCCAAAACGACGCCGCCGATCTGGCCCTGCGCTTCGTGCCCCCCGACGAGCGCGAGGCGGTCCGCAACTTCGAGGCCGAGATCGAGGCCGACCTCGCCGCCGGCTATCTGCGCTCCCAGGGCATCGCCGCCGAGGTGGGCACGATGATGATTCCCGGCTTGCAGTACGACATCGCCCTCTGGGTCCGCCGCGCCGACGCCGACGACGCCCGCCGCCTGCTCGATCAGGCCGACGCCTCCGCCCGCGGCCCCCAGCCCGTGGACTGACCCTCTGTTCGCCGCCGTGGCACAGCCAATCTTGGCTGTGCATCCTGGGCGCCTCCCCGGCCCCTTCCGCTGTCCCAGCCCTGCTAAAAGGGCCTCCCCTAGGGAGGCCCTCTACGCCCTACTCCTCCTCCAGCCCCTCCACCCACTCCGCCTCCACCCGCCAAGCCCGCAAGCACCTCTGGCACGCCGCCGCGCTGAAGCCCGCCAGCCGCAGCTTGCGGTACAGGCTGGCCGCCTGGCGCAGCTCCTCCGGCCGCCGCAGCCGCTTCTTCTTCACGTAGGCGCGCAGCAGCGCGTCCTCGTTCTCGCCGGCATAGGCCGCCGCCACCGCCGCCTGCGCCAGCTCGTTCGCCAGCCCCCGCCCCTGCAGCTCGCGCAGCGCCCGCGCCCGCCCGTGGCGCAGGCCCTCTTTCTGGTGGGCGGCCGCGCTCTGCGCCAGCCGCGCGTCGTCCAGGTAGCCGTGGTCGCGCAGCCGCGCCAGCGCCGCCTCCAGCGCCCCCGCGCTCGCCGCCCGCGGCCCCAGCCGCCGCCGCAACTCGCTCTCGCTCCGCCCGCGCTGCGCCAAGCTCCGCACCGCCTTCTCGTAAAGGCCGTCGGCGTCGAGCGGGGCGGGTGCGCGGGGCATGCTGGCCTCCAGTGTACAATCGCCGCTTGGAGCAGATCCTCGTCATCGGCGGCGTCGCCGCCGGCCTCAGTGCCGCCAGCCGCGCCCGCCGCCTCAACCCCGGCGCCCGCATCACCGTGCTCGAGCGCGGCCCCGCCGCCGGCTATGGCGCCTGCGGCCTGCCCTACTTCCTCGCCGGCCGCCTCCCCCGCCTGGAGGCCCTGCTCGCCCATCCCCCCGAGTTCTTCCGCGAACGCCGCCAGCTCGAGCTCCTCCTCGGCCACGAGGCGCTGGAGTTGGAGCCCGCCCGCCACCGCGTCCGCGTCCGCACCCCCGACGGCGGCGAACGCTGGTTCCCCTACGACCGCCTCATCCTCGCCACCGGCGCCACTAGCCGCTGGCAGCCGCCACCCCTCAGAAACGTCTACGCCGCCAACACCTGGGCCCAGGCCCAGGCGCTTGACGCCGCCCTCCGCACCGGCGAACTGCGCCGCATCGCCGTGGTCGGCGGCGGTTACATCGGCCTCGAGGTGGCCGAGGCCCTCGCCCGCCGCGGCGGCTTGCAGGTCACCCTGCTCCATGCCCACCCCGCCCTGCTGCGCGGCTTCGACCCCGAACTCGCCGCCGCCCTGCCGCCCCTGCTCGCCGCCGCCGGCCTCGAGGTCCGCGCCGGCGTGCGCGTGCTCGCGCTCGACGGCGCTCAGGGCGGCCGCGTCCTCGCCCTCGAGACCTCCGCCGGCCGCCTCGAAACCGATGCCGTGGTCAACTGCGCCGGCCTCCGCCCCGCCTCCGCCCTCGCCGCCGCCGCCGGCCTCGCCCTCGGCCGCTTTGGCGGCATCGCCGTGGACGACCGCCAGCAGACCAACCTCCCCGCCATCTTCGCCGCCGGCGATTGCGCCGAGTCCCGCCACCGCGTCACCGGCGCCCCCGCTTGGATCCCGCTCGGCGCCGCCGCCAACCAGCAAGGCCGCGTCGCCGGCGCCAACGCCGCCGGGGGCCCGCCCGCCCGCTACCCCGGCCTGCTCGGCTCCCTCGCCCTCCCCCTCGCCGGCCTGGAGTGGGGCCGCACCGGCCTCAGCCTCGACCAGGCCCGCGCCGCCGGCTTCGACGCCGCCGCCTCCACCGTCACCGCCAACTCCCAGGCCCCTTATCTCGATCCCCAGCCCATCACCCTGCAACTCGTCTTTCAGCCCTCCACCCGCCGCCTGCTGGGCTGCCACCTCCGCGGCGCCCCCGCCACCGTCGCCGGACGCCTCGCCACCGCCGCCACCGCCCTCGCCGCCGGGCTCACCCTCGACCAGCTCGAATCCCTCGATCTCCCCTACGCCCCCGCCCTCGCTCCCCTCTACGAACCCCTCCTCATCGCCGCCCACAACGCCCTGCGCTCCTAGCCCGGGCTAGCTGTACAGCCCCGCCTGCCGGTCGCCAAACAAGTCGTTGTACTGCCCCACCTGCTTCGAGCGCGCCGCCGCCAAGTCCAGCTCGACCACCGCCGTCTCTTCCTCCTCGCGCGACAGCCGCACCAGCACCTCGCCCGCCGGGCTCACCACCTGGCTGCTGCCGATGAAGCTGTGGCTCACCCCCCCGTGGTTCTCCGTCCCCACCCGGTCGCAGGTGGCCGAGAAGATCCGGTTCTCCAGCGATCGCGTGATCATCGCCTGCGGACAGTGCGGCAGCACCAGGTTGGCCGGCTGCACCAGCAACTCCGCCCCCCGCAGCGCCAGCCCCCGCGCCACCTCCGGGAAATACCAATCGAAGCAGACCATCACCCCCATCCGCCCCCAGGGCAGCTCGTACACCGGCGCCGGCGCCCCGCCCGCGGCAAAAAACAGCTTCTCCCGCGCAAATAAATGGATCTTGCGGTAGGTGCCCACCAGCCCCTCCGGCCCCACCACGTTGGCCGAGTTGTAGCAGCGCCCTCCGCCGCGCTCGGCGAACCCGTAAACCACATGCGCCCCCCGCCGCCGCGCGAACCCCGCCATGGCGTCGTAACTCGGCCCCGCGCCCGCCTCCTCCGCCACCGCCTCGACTTCCTCCTGCCGCGCAAACGTATAGCCGCTGGCATACAGCTCCGGCAGCAGGTAGAGGTCCGCCCCGCCAGCCGCTTCCATCCGCGCCAGCGCCGCCTCCAGGTTCGCCCCCACCGCCAGCATCTGCGGCCGCAGTTGCACCAGGCACAATTTCATGCTGCTATCTTAGCCCGGCCCGCGCCGCGCGCAGCCGTTCCTGCGACGTCGCCCCCGGCCCCTTCGGCCCGCCTACGGGGTGCTTCCCGCCGCCGCCAACTGCAGCGCCTTCTGCATCTGCAGGTCGGGCTGCTGGCCGGTCACGCCCTCGGGCGCATAGTCCAGGTCCGGCAGTGCGCCCTCGTACTTCACCTGGGCCACGTCCGGGGTAATGCCGTCCTGGATGAGCTTGCCCTTGGGCGAGTAGTAGCGCGCCACCGTCAGCCACAGCGCCGAGCCGTCGCCCACCGGAATCAGCTTCTGCAGCGAGCCCTCGCCGAAGCTGGGGTCGCCGATCACCTGCGCCCGGCCGTTCTGCTGCAGCGCCGCCGCCGCCACCTCTGCCGGCCCAAACGTGCCGAAGTTCACCAGCACCTCCAGCTTGTCGCTCGGGTCCACGGCTTTGGCGGCCTCGGCGGTGGTGGTCACCTGCGGATACTTTTGCCCCTTGAGGTAGGTGATGGTCCCCTGGTTCAGGAACACGTTGGCGGTCTGCTCCGCCTCGGCATAGCTGCCCGCGCCGCAGTTGCGCAGATCGAGCACGAACTGCCGCGCTCCCTGCCCCCGCAGCGCCTTCACCGCCGCCGCCACCTGCCCCGCCCGCCCCGCCTCGAAGTCGGGCACGCGGATAATGCCCACGCTGCCCTGTTTTCTGCTCTGCAGCGCCGGCATGCTCGCCGCCACCCGGGTGATGGTCACCTTCACCGGATTGGAGCGGTGCAGATGCACCACGCTGAGCGTGATCGTGCTGCCCGGCGCCCCCCGTAGCCGCCGGTCAATCGCTTCCATGGACATGTCGCGCGTGTCGGTGTTCCCGATCGCCTCCACGAAATCCCCCCGCACCAGCCCCGCCTGCGCCGCATTCCCGCCCGCCTGCACATCCACCACGTCGGCGTAGCCTACCCGCTTGGAGAGCACCGCTTCCACCCCCCCCGCCGGCGGATGCGCCTGCTGCGCCAAATAGGCTTGGTACTCCTGCGGCCCCAGATAGCTGGAATCGGCGTCCAGCGACTCCAGCAGCCCGTGCAGCGCCCCGTTGGAGACCTTGCCCAAGTTGGGCGTGGTCACGTAGTCGTCGCTGATGTGCTGGTATACCTCCACCATGATGCCCATCTGCTTGACCGGCCCGTCGGCATCGCCCGGGGAATGGTGCCAAACCATGCTGGCGGTCAGCGACACCGCCACCACCAGGGAAAACGCCAGAACCATCAGGCTTGCTTTGCGGGACATGGGCACACCCCTAATGCCTTCAATTATAGCCCCAAGCGCAGCGCCGACTTGGGGCCGCGCGGCCCCCAAGCCGGCGTGAGCATCGGCGCTGCTACAGCCGGGCCGGGCAGCCGCGCAGGGGCCCGCGCCCACCAAGTTTAGACCTCCACCAGCCGAAACGCCTGCGGCGGCGTCTGCGCCAGCAGCAGCGGCAGCGCCACGTTGTACACCGCAATGCCGCCCCGCGTCTTGCCCTGCAGCGCCCCATGGTGGGCGTGGCCGTGGAAGATGGCGAGCGCGCCAAAACGGTCGCATACGTCGCTCAGCCGCGAGCTGCCCAAAAACGGGTACAGCTCCCGCGCCTCCCCCGCCGCCGTCTCCTCGATCGGGGCGTAGTGCAGCAGCACCACCCGCCGCTCCGTCGCCAACTGCGACAGCGCCCGCTCCAGCCGCAGGCTCTCCTCCATCGAGGTGTGCACGAACCGCTTGATCTCCGCCTCGCCAAAGGCCGTCAGCTCGCCCCGCCCGAAGCCCCCGCAGAATCCCTTCACCCCGGCAAAGCCCACCCCCTCGCGCTCGTACCCCTCCCCGTCCAGCGTCTTGATCCCCACCTCGCGCAGCATGCGCACCAGTTCCGGCACCTGGTCGGCCTCGTAGTCGTGGTTGCCCAGCACCGCGATGATGGGCAGCCGCAGCCGCAGCAGTTGGCTGATCAGCACCTCCATCTCCTCCGGCTTCCCGTAGGCGGTCAGGTCCCCGCCCAGCAGCAGCACGTCGGCCTCGTGCGGCAGCGGCCGCAGCCGCTCGCGGATGCGCTCCCGGTCGTTCACCCCACAGTGCAGGTCCGCCACCGCCGCGATCCGCATCCCCTACCCCGTCCGCTCCAGCCGCCGCCGCCGCGAGGCGTCCTCCAGGTTCTCCATCCCCCACTGCGCCACGTCGGCGGCGAACATGGGCGGGTCCACTAGGCTGCCCCGAAACGCCGTCGTGCTCGCCTGCTCCAGCTCCCGCCCCAGCCGCCCCCGCAGCTCCTCCCACAGCCAGCGCGGCGCCGCCCCCGCCGCCGCCGGATACACGTAGCGATACAGTTGCAGGTGCCACAGCAACAACTCCCAGTGCGGCCCCACCGTGGCCAGCATCCGCTCCCAGTCCAGCTCCGCGCCGCAGCGGTAGATCAGGTGGCAGATGTCGCTGCCGTCGAACCGCTCCCGCCGCGTCACGAACAGCTTGCTCAGGATCATCTCCTCCGGCGCCAGCACCCGATAGGCCCGCCCCAGGATCTCGCCTGTGCGGGCGCGCTCGATCCACTCCGGCGTCACCCAATACACCCCGTTCGACATGCCGCTGATCAGGTCCACGTAGTAGTCGCCCGCCCACGCCTTGGCCAGCCACACCGGATCGGTGACCTCGGTCACCAGCCCGGCGGTGCGGCACAGCGTCAGCGCCACCTCCACCTTCTCCGCCGGCAGAAACAGGTCCAGGTCCTTGGTGAAGCGCCAAATCCCGGTGTAGCGCTGGAAGGCGAACGCCCCCGCCACCGCAAACCCCACCCCGCCCCGGCTCAGCGCCCGCAGCACCCGCTGGAACAGTTGCCGCTGCTCTGCCACCAAAACCGGCGGCGGCCCCGCTTGGCCATGCCCTCCCGGTTTGCCGAACTCGGGCAGCGAAGCCATAATTCAGCCAGATGGTTGCCTTTGCCACCGGCGTTGCCCCCCTCGACCCCGCCCAACTCGCCCGCGCCCGTCAGTACCTCTATGGCGGCCTCGCCTGGGGCTCCCTCGCCCAACTCTGGCTGCTCGCCCTGCTCGCCTCGGCCTATTACTCCGGCGCCAGCGCCCGCATCCGCCAGGCCCTCGCCCGCCGCTTCGCCTCCCCCTGGCTGCTCCGCGGCGGCCTCGCCCTCGCCCTGGGCGTAGGCGTCCAGCTCGCGCTCCTGCCCTTCGACTTCTACCTCGGCTTCCTGCGCGAGCGCGCCTTCGGCTTCCAAAACCAAACCGCGCCCGCTTGGCTCGGCCAATGGGGCCTGGCGGCGCTGCTCAACCTGCTCGCCCTGCTGCTGGTGGTCGAGTTCGCCTACGCCGCCCTCCGCTCCCCCCGCGCCGGGCCTTGGTGGCTGAAGATGTGGGCCGTGGTCGCGCTCGCCGTGGTCTTCGCCGTCGCCCTCCAGCCGGTGCTGATCGCCCCCCTCTTCAACCGCTATGTCCCGGTGCGCGACCCCGCCGTCCGCTCCGCCCTCGCCCAGTTCGCCCGCCGCGCCGGCATCCCCCGCGCCCAAATCCTCCAGGTGGACGCCAGCCGCCAGTCCGCCCACACCAACGCCTACGTCGTCGGCCTGCTCGGCTCCCAGCGCATCGTCGTCTACGACACCTTGCTGCGCGACCAGCCCCTGCCCGAGGTCGAGTTCGTGGTCGCCCACGAGATCGGCCACTACGTCCTCCACCACCTCGCCTGGGGCGTCGCCTTCACCCTCGCCTTCTTGCTGGCCCTGTTCGCCCTCCTCGGCTGGCTCTTCCCCCGCTGCGCCCGCGCCCACCCGCCCGACGACCCCGCCGCCCTCCCGCTGCTGCTGTTCTTGCTGCTGGCCATGCTCTTCCTCGCCGCGCCCCTGACCAACGGCTTCTCCCGCTGGGAGGAGCACCAGGCCGACGCCTACGGCCTCCAGCTCAGCCGCCAAGCCTGCGCCGCCGTCGCCAGCTTCCAGCGCGAGGAACACACCGACCTCATCTACCCCTCGCCCCCCGCCTGGATCGTGGACTGGTTCTTCACCCACCCCAGCCAGCAGCAGCGCATCGCCTTCGCCCGCCGCTCCTGCCGCTGAGCCTCAGCCCAACTCCGTGCGCAGCTTGGCCAGCCCGCTGCGCGCCCGCGTCTTCACCGTCCCCAGCGGGCTCCCCAGCCGCGCGCTGATCTCCGCCTGGGTGCAGCCCTCGAAATACGCCAGCTCGATCACCTGCCGCTCCTCCGGCGTCAGCCGCGGCAGCGCCTGCCGCACCCGCTGCAGGCTCTGCTCCTCGCTCAGCTCCATCTCGAACGAGGGCAGCACCGCCGCCGGCGCCGCCGCAATCTCCAGGTCTTGGTCGCTTTCGACATATTCCCGCCGCGCCTCCGCCGACCGCAGCCGGTCCAGCGCCCGATGCCGGGCGATGACCATCAGCCAAGTAAGCACCGGCGCCGTCTCCGCGTCATACCGCTCCGCCTGCCGCCATAGGATCAGAAACACCTCCTGCAACAGGTCCTCGGCCCGGCCATGGTCCCGCGTCATCCGCCAGAGCAGCCCATATACCGGCTTGGCGAATCGTTCATAGAGCCGTTCAAACGCCTTCACGTCGCCCGCAGCCACCCGCTGCATCAAGGCATGATCGGTTCCGGCCAGCTCGCGCCCCTCCGCCTCCTCCCTCCCTTCGGGCCGGCTGGCTTGGGCCCATCCGGCGGCGATGCAGGCTCTCAGGACGTGTTGCAGCGGGGGGAACAGCATGGGGGGCCTTGCCGCCCGTAGGGTAGCAGAACCATCACGGCATTTCAAATGCTGCCGCAGGTCAGCAAAAATTAATCCCCCCAAGCCAATCCAACCGCCACGCCGCCCCGTACTGTCGTTAGACGCCGCTGTGGTCGGGGCGGATAAAGGAGACTCTAGTGCTGTTGCGAGACAACCTTGCTGCTGATCTAGGACGGCGCCGCTTCCTCAAAACCGCCGGAATTAGTGGGGTCGGGCTGGTCGGCCTGATGATGGCCGAGGGTCAGCTCGTTACCGCTGCGGCCGGCCCCACCGCCTCGGATATCGATATGTTCAACTTCGCCCTCAATCTCGAGTACCTGAAGGCGCAGTTCTACAGTTTCGCCACCACCGGCAAGCCCATCGCCACTGCCCTGCAAGGCGCCAAGCCCGGCGCCACCACCGGCGGCGCCGCCGTCACCTTCGATAACACCAGCAAAACCAGCACCCTGGCCGCCGAACTCGCCGCCGACGACCTCGCCCATGTCCAGGTCCTGCAGGCCGCCGGCGCCAATGTGGACATGCCCGCCTTGGCCCTCAATGCCAGCGTCGCCATGGGAGCGCAAACCGACTTTCTCCAGGTCGCCCGCGCCTTCGAAGACGTCGCCGTCTCCGCCTATGCCAGCATGGTCCCGCTGATGCAGACCAAGGACGACTTCAACCTCGTCGCCCAGTTGCTCGCCACCGAAGCCCAGCACGCCGGCGCCGTGCGCAAGCTCTGCGTCGAGCAAAGCGTCACCTCCGCCCCCCTGGACGCCGCCGACATCCCCCCCGACGCCACCCACTATTTCTCCCTCGACGTCACCCACGCCGAGGTGGCGGCGCGCACCACCGCCCAGGTCTTGGCCATCGTCTATGGCGGCACCGCCCCGGGACTGTTCTTCCCCCTCGGGTTCAACGGCAACATCAAGTAAGCCAGGCAGGAACGATCAACATGAAAACCACTCCTCCCACTCCCGCCGACCCGACCCTCCTTCCCGAATCCCCTCGCCGCCATTTCGCCCGCAACCTGGGCTTGGCCGCCGCCGTCGCCGGCGGCACCGCCCTGCTGCAGGCCTGCGGCGGCAGCTCCAGCACGCCCCCCCTGCCGGTGGTCACCCCCCCCGCCCCCGGCCTCACCGACCCCGACTACCTGAACTTCTTCCTCAACCTCGCCTATCTTCAGGCCGAGGTCTATGCCTACGCCACCACCGGCAAGGGCATCGCCGCCTCCCTGCAGGGCGCCAACCCCGGCGCCTCCAACGGCGGCGCCCAGGTGGCCTTCACCGATCCCGCCGTCGCCGCCATCGCCGCCGAACTGGCGGCCGACGAGCTCGCCCACGTCACCCTGCTGCGCACCGCCCTGGGCGGCGCCGCCGCGGACAAGCCCGCCCTCAACCTCGACGCCCTGGCGCTGGGCTTTGCCAGCGACGCCGAATTCCTCACCCTCGCCCGCGCCCTGGAGGAGGTCGGCCTCAGCGCCTACCTCGGCTCCGCCACCTACCTCGCCTCCGGCAGCGCCGTCGCGACCTCCATCCAACTCCTGGGCGCCGAGGCCGAACACGCCGGCAACACCCGCCTGGCGGTCGTGGAGAAGGCCATCGCCGTCACCGCCCTCGACGCCGCCGACGTCCCGCCCTCCACCACCACCTACTTCTCCGCCGGCGCCACCGGCCTGGGGCTGCCGCGCACCACCCGTCAAGTGCTCAACATCGTCTATGGCGGCACCGGCGCTTTGGGAGCCTTCTTCCCCGCCGGCATGAACGGCACCATCGTCAGCTAAGGCGCTGGCCTCCCCTCCGGGGCGGCGCCATCCTCCCGCGCGGGCGGCGCCACGGCGCCGCCCGCGCTTCTTTTTCTCGCCCCGCCCCGCGCCCGCCGGCGGCCGAGGGGCGTGACCGGGCTGGCCCGCGACCCGCGCTTGGGCCGCGCCACCTCAGCCCCGCAGCCGCGCCCCGTACCCCCGCAACGCCGCCCGCACCTGCCCCTCCAGCGGCTGCAATTGCTTGCGGAAGCGGCCCACCAGAAACTCCCGCCCCAGCCCCGCCAGCCGCGGCTTGTCCAGCCGCCACCCGATGCCGTCTATCTCCAGCGCCCGCCACGGCCGCCCTTCCCGCGCCCCTCCCTGCGCCGCCGCCACCTGCTGCGCCACCCGCGCCAGCGCATCGCCGGCCACCAGCGGCAGCTCGTCGTTGCTCCGCCCCTCCGCCACCGCCTCCGCCAGCGCCTCCGCCATCGCCTCCAGCGCCTCGGGCGCGGCCTCGCCCAATGCCTCCGCCAGTCCCTCGCCCGCACTGGGCCCGCTCCCCCCCCTCCGCCCCGGCAGCGCCGCCTGCAGCTCCCCCACCAGCCCCTCCAGCCCCTCCGCCGTCTCCGCCTCCAGCCCGCCGTACCCCCGCATGCTGCGCGCCCCCAGCTCCTCCAGCCCGATCTCGGCCAGGCTCCAGTGCGCCTGGATCGCCTGCCGCGTCCCCGTCCGCGCCGCCTCCGGCTCGATCCCGTGCTCCACCAGCGCCCGCCGCAGCGCCGCCCGCGCCCGCTCCACGCTGCCCCGCTGCCCCGCCCGCTCCTCCACCGTCAGGTCGTCGGCGTAGCGCGCAAACAGCCCCCCTTCCGCCTCCGGCCGCAGCAGCGCCTCGATCGCGCTCAGTTGCCGATCCAAATGCGCCAAGCTGTCATGCAGGTGCCGCTTTTGCTGCGGGTTGAGTTTGGTCCCGGCCACGCTCCTGATTTTAGTACCATGGATGGGGTTCCATTCACCCGGAGGCTCTTCGTTGCGGACCGCCCTGCTCGCCCTTTCGCGCAACCCGTCCATGCGGCACTTCACCGAGAGCAGCTCGCTCGGCAAGCGCATCTCCCGCCGCTTTGTCGCCGGCCTCGACCTCGACGATGCCCTCGCCGCCGTCGCCGCCGTCAACCAACTGGGCATGTCCGCCACCCTCGACCCCCTTGGCGAAAACGTCGACACCCAAGCCGCCGCCGAGCAGGCCGCCGCCACCGCCTGCTCCATCCTCGACGCCATCGCCCGCCGCCAAGCCGATTCCAACCTCTCGGTCAAGCTCACCCAGCTCGGCCTTGACCTCGGCCTCGACCTCGCCCGCCGCCAGCTCGAGCGCATCTTCGAGCGCGCCGCCGCCCTCCACACCTTCATCCGCGTGGATATGGAGGGCTCCGACTACACCGCCACCACCCTCGCCCTGGTCGAGGACCTCCACGCCGCCGGCGCCAACGTCGGCACCGTCCTCCAGGCCTACCTCCACCGCACCGCCGACGACCTCGACCGCCTCGTCGCCCGCGGCATCCGCATCCGCCTGGTCAAGGGCGCCTACCGCGAGCCCGCCGCCCTCGCCCTGCAAGACAAGGCTGAGGTGGACGCCAACTACATCCGCCTCATGCAGCGCCTGCTCGACAGCCCCCTTTACCACGCCATCGCCACCCACGATGAGCGCATCATCGAGGCCACCATCGCCTACGCCCGCCAGCGCCAAATCGCCCCCGCCGCCTTCGAGTTCCAGATGCTCTATGGCATCCGCCGCGACCTGCAGCAGCGCCTCACCCGCGACGGCTGGCGCGTGCGCGTCTACATCCCCTTCGGCCCGGAGTGGTACCCCTACTTCATGCGCCGCCTCGCCGAACGCCCCGCCAACCTCCTGTTTCTGTTGAAGAATCTGGTGAAGTAGCGTCCTGAAGTCCAGACGGAGTCGCCCATGGTCGTTCTATCCTCGGTGCAGATGCGCGAGGTGGACCGCGCCACCATCGAAGAGTGCGGCACGCCCGGCGGCGCCCTCATGGCCCAAGCCGCCGCCGCGCTCGAGGCCCGCCTGGAGCGCGACTTCCCCGCCGCCCTCGCCGGCCGCATCGCCATCCTCTGCGGCGGCGGCAACAACGGCGGCGACGGCCTGGTGCTCGCCCGCCTCCTCGCCCGCCGCCGCGTCCCCGTCCTGGTCCTGCTCTTCGCCCCCGCCGCCCGCTTGGCCGGCGACGCCGCTGCCGCCCTCGCCGCCCTCTCCTCCCCGCCCATCGAGGTCCTCGACCACGCCGCCTGGCTAGCCCAGCGCCCCGCCCTCCTCGCCTGCGACCTGGTGGTGGACGCCCTCTTCGGCACCGGCCTGGTCCGCCCCCTCACCGGCTGGCTGCGCGCCGTGGTCGCAGACCTCAACCGCGACTACCGCGGCCCGGTGCTGGCCGTGGATGTCCCCTCCGGCCTCTGCGCCGACGCCACCGGCGCCGCCGAGGCCCCCGACGCCCCCGTGCTCCGCGCCCGCGCCACCGTTACCTTCACCGCTCCCAAGCTCGGCCACTTCCTCTCCCGCCACGCCGCCTGCGTGGGCGCGCTCTCCATCGCCCCCATCGGCAGCCCCGAGGCGCTCGTCGCCGCCAGCGGCGCCCTCCTCCGCCTCGCCACCCCCGCCGACTGCGCTCCCTTTCTCGCCCCCCGCCCCCGCGACGCCCACAAGGGCAACTTCGGCCACGTGCTGGTCGTGGCCGGCTCGCTGGGCAAGTCCGGCGCCGCCACCCTGGTCGGCTCCGCCGCCCTGCGCATGGGCGCCGGCCTCGTGACCGTCGCCCTGCCCGGCTCGGTGCTGCCCCTGGTCGCCGCCGCCCTGCCCGAGCTCATGACCGAGCCTCTGCCTGAGACCCCCGCCGGCACCCTCTCCGCCGCCGCCACCCCCGCCCTGCTCGACTCCCTCCTCCGCCCCGCCACCGTGCTCGCCCTCGGCCCCGGCCTCACCGCCCACCCCGACACCGCCGCCTTCGTCCGCCAACTCGTCGCCGCCGCCCGCCTCCCCTGCGTCCTCGACGCCGACGGCCTCAACGCCTTCGCCCACCGCCGCAACGAACTCCGCCTCCCCGGCGGCGTCCTCACCCCCCATCCCGGCGAAATGGCCCGCCTCTTCGACCGCTCCACCGCCGAGGTCCAGTCCCGCCGCCTCTACTACGTCCAGCGCCTCGCCGCCGAGACCGGCGCCATCGCCGTGCTCAAGGGCCAGTTCACCCTCATCGCCGATCCCGACGGCGCCGTCTTCATCAACCCCAGCGGCAACCCCGGCATGGCCACCGCCGGCGCCGGCGACGTCCTCGCCGGCCTGCTCGCCGGCCTGCTGGCGCAATTTCCCCAGGCTCCCCGCCTGCTCACCGCCGCCGCCGCCGTCTTCCTCCACGGCCGCGCCGGCGACCTCGCCGCCGCCCGCCTGGGCGAGATGTCGCTCCTCGCCTCCGACCTGCTCGCCGCTCTGCCCCAAGCCCTGCGCGAGGTCGCTGCCCCATGAACTCCGCCCCTGAGGTCGAGCTCCCCACCCCCGAGGCCACCCAGGACTTCGGCCGCCGCCTCGCCGCCCAGCTCCCGCCCTTTGCGCTGCTGGTCTTGGTCGGCGATCTCGGGGCAGGGAAGACCACCCTCATGCAGGGCTTGGCCGCCGGCTGGGGCGTCGCCCGCGAGGACGAGGTCGCCAGTCCCACCTACACCCTCATCCACGAGTACCACCGCGGCCCGCGCTCGCTCTTCCATCTCGATCTCTACCGCATCGAGACCGCCCCCCAGCTCGCCACCTTGGGCTTGGAAGACCTCTGGCTGGCCCCGCCTCCGGGACAGTCCAAGCTGGTCGCCATCGAGTGGGGCGAGCGCCTGGAGGCCCTCCTCCCCCGCCCCTACCTCCGCCTCGCCCTCCGCGTGGACGCCGCCGACCACCGCCACCTCGCCGCCACCTGGGTGCGCTAGGCCTAATCCAGCCCCCTGGCCTGTGGCCCCAGATCGCAGGCGCCCCCTGCCGGGATTCGAAGCCACGGCGCTAAGCGACCAACGGGAGCGACCCGAGTCAGGTGTGGACTATCCACCGAGCTACCCCGCCAGCCAGCGCAGCCCCTTGGCCGTCTGCTTGGCGCTGCAGCCCACCTGCTCGCCCGCCTTGCGCAGTGCCTTCCCGGTCGCCTTGCCATACTCGGCCAGGTTCTCCGGTATCGCCTGCAGCGCCTTCCGCGTGGCCTTGGGATGCTCCAGCGCCACCGTCACCGGCGATAGCATCGCCACCGCCATCCCCAGCCGCCGGTGGTCGGCCAGCATCAACCCCACCCCCAGCCCCAGCGGCCCCCAGGTCAACATCTTCTCGGTCGTGTCGTTCATCCGCATGTGCCACTCCAGTGCTGGCTTAGACTCCCAGCCCCCCACCGCCGTTGCCTCCGCTCCGCCCCGGCCTGCTACCCTGAAAATGCACATGCCCCCTGCCTACCGCCTCGCCCTCGCGCTCGGCCTCCTGGCCGCGCTGGCCAACATCTTCGGCGGCCTGGTGCTCACCGGGCGCGCCTGGGAGCGCCGCTACCTGCGCTACTTCGTCGCCCTCGGCGCCGGCTTCATGCTGGGCACGGCGCTGCTCGAAATGCTGCCCGAGAGTTGGAAGCTCGACCCCGCCCGCGCCCCCTTCCTCCTGCTCGGCGGCTACCTGCTCGTCCACCTGGTCGAGCACTCGTTCATCCCCCACTTCCACTTTGGCGAAGAGACCCACGCCGGCGCCTTCAGCCACGGCCATCTTCCCCTCTCCGTGATGGCCGGCCTCGGCATCCATACCCTGTTCGACGGCGTGGCCATCGGCAGCGGCTTCCTGGTCTCCTCCTGGCTGGGCTGGATCATCTTTTTGGCCGTGTTCATGCACAAGATCCCTGAGGGCTTCACCATGGCCTCGGTCATGCTCGCCGCCGGACGCGGCCACCGCGCCGCCCTCCTCGCCACCGTCGCCATCGGCGTCGCCTCCCTGCTGGGCGTGGCCCTCATGCTATTGTTCCCCCTGGGGTTGCCGCAGGCGCTGCCCGTCGCCGCCGGCGTCACTCTCTACGTGGCCACCACCGACTTGGTCCCCGAGGTCAACCGCGAGCCCGGCATCCGCATGGCGGCGGGCGTGTTCCTGGGGGTAGCGATTCTGGTGGGATTGCGTCTGGTGTTTCAAGGACTATGAGCCGCCTCCTTCGCCGCTTGGGGCTGGTCTGCTGCCTGGGCGCCTTCGCCCTCGCCGCCGCCGCCCAAACCGTCCCCGCCCCTTCCAGCCTCAAGCCCACCGGCTTTGTCAACGACTTCGCCGGCGTGCTCGACCCCAACGCCGCCGCCGCCCTGGAGCAGCGCGCCCGCCTGCTCAACCAGCAGCTCAAGGTCCAGGTCGCCATGGTGACCGTCGCCACCACGGGCGACACCGACACCTTTGACTACTCCCTCCAGCTCGCCCAGTCCTGGGGCATTGGCGCCAAGACTGCCGCCAACCGCCAGGACAAGGACACCGGCCTTCTTATCTTCATCGCCGTCAAGGACCACAAGTACTTCACCCAGGTCGGCTACGGCCTCGAGCCCTACATCACCGACGCCGACGTCGGCTCCTGGATGCGCGCGCTCGTCCCCCAGCTCCGCTCCAGCGACTACGCCGCCGTCTTCAATGGCATGCTCGACCAAGTCGAGCGCACCCTGGCGGCGCGCATGCCCGGCGCCGCCGACCGCCTCGGCCAGCTCCCCCCCGCCCCTTCCGGCAACGGCGGCGGCGGCGGCTCTCCCGCCGGCCAGATCGGCTTCCTGGTCTTCCTCCTGGTCATCTGGATCGTCGGCGCCCTCGCCTCCCGCGGCCACAGCAGCGGCATGGGCGGCTGCCTCTGGCCCCTGATCTTCATGAACCTGGGCGGCGGCGGCATGGGTGGCGGCTGGGGCGGAGGCTTCGGCGGCGGCGGGGGCGGCGGCGGCGGAGGCTTTGGCGGCTTTGGCGGCGGCGGCTTTGGCGGCGGCGGCGCCGGCGGCAGTTGGTAGTTTTCCCCGCTCCGCCCGCCGCTGGTGGCAGAATACAGGGAACACTCTGATGAAAGACACTCCCGAGGCCGCGCTCGAAAAAATCACCGCCTGGCTCGCCCAGCTCTATGGCGACCGCCTGCAGTCCCTGGTCGTCTACGGTTCGCTCGCCAACGGCGGCAACCACGACCGCCAGCGCAGCGACATCAACCTGCTCGCCGTGCTCGACCGCCTCGACGCCGCCACCCTCGACCTGGGCGCCCCCGCGGTGCAGTGGTGGAGCGCCCAGGGCAACCCCCCCCTGGTCATGCTCTCCCGCGACGAGCAGGACGACTCCGCCCAGGTCTTTCCCATCGAGTACCTCGACATCCAGGCCCACCACCGCCTGCTCCACGGCGCCGACCTGTTCGCCCAGGCCCCCCACTTCCCCGACCTCCACCGCCGCCACGTCGAGCACGACCTGCGCGCCAAGCTCCTCCGCCTGCGCGGCGCCTACATGAGCCTCGGCCACGACGCCAAAAAGCTCGAAGCCCTGCTGCTCGACTCCAGCAGCGCCTTCCTCACCCTCCTCCGCCACGCCCTGGTGGCCGTGGGCGAGCCCATGCGCGTCCCCAAGGACGAGGTCCTTGCCGCCGCCGCCGCCCGCTTCCACTTCGATCCCCAGCCCTTCGCCGCCATCCTCGCCGCCCGCCGCGCCCAAGCCCGCCTGGCGGCCGGCAAGCTCCAGCCCCTTCGCCAACTCTTCGCCCTCTACCTCGCCGCCATCACCCAGGTCGAACTCGGCCTGGAAGATAATGGGGGAAAGTGAGAACCGCCATGAACCTTAGCCCTTCGCCCCGTCCCCGCACTGCCGTCCGCTCCCACGCCGGCGCCGCCAAGCCTTGGCTGATCGTGCTGGTCGTCATCCTGCTGGTGGTGGTCAGCGTCGCCGCCAGCTTCACCAACCGCTACAACAACATGGTGCGCATGCGCGAGGCCATCAAGCAGACCTGGTCCGAGGTGGACGTCAACATCCAGCGCCGCTCCGACCTCATCCCCAACCTCGTCGCCACCGTCAAGGGCTTCGCCAAGCAGGAGCAGACCGTCATCGGCGAGGTCACCAAGGCCCGCGCCGCCCTCGGCGGCGCCCAAACCCCGCGCCAGACCATGGCCGCCAACAACCAGCTCGACGGCGCCCTCAGCCGCCTGCTGGTCATCGTCGAGAACTACCCCGACCTCAAGAGCAACCGCAACTTCCTCGCCCTCCAGGACGAGCTCACCGGCACCGAAAACCGCATCGCCGTCTCCCGCCGCCAATACAACCTTTCCATCCAGTCCTACGACGCCTACATCGGCACCTTCCCCAACAACCTGGTCGCCCACTTCGGCGGCATGCCCTACAACAACGACTACTTCCAGACCTCCGAGGCCAACCGCCAGGCCCCCCCCAAGGTCAGTTTCCCCTAGTCCCACCCATAATTCCTCCCCCATGCGCAACTTTCGCCGCCAGCCCGGGTTCAACCCCGCGGGGGCCACATGGGGGCGGAGTTGACAGCCATTCTGGACGCTTCGCTGCGGGTCCTGGACCCCGACACCGCCCTGATGCTGCGCTTCCAGGCGGGCGAGGCCGCCTGCTTCGACCAGCTCGTCGCCCGCTTCCAGGCCCCGCTCCTCGGCTTCGTCTTCCGCCTGGTGCATGACCGCGCCGCCAGCGAGGAGATCCTGCAGGAGGCCTTCCTCCGCGTCTACCTCCACCGCGCCCGCTACCAGCCCCAGGCCCGCTTCAGCACTTGGCTCTACCGCATCGCCAACCACCTCGCCCTCAACTACCTGCGCGACCACCGCCGCGAGCGCCTGCACGACTCCCTCGACCAGTCTCTCGACGGCGACGACGCCCCCCCGCGCCAGCTCCCCGACCGCCGCCCCAGCCCCGAGCAGGTGCTGGTCGCCGCCAGCGCCGAGCGCCTTCGCCGCCACCGCATCCGCGCCGCCATCGCCGCCCTCCCCCCACGCCAGCGCTCCGCCGTGGTCATGCACAAATACCAGGGCTTGGATTACGATGAGATCGCCGGAGCCCTGCAACTCTCCTCCAGCGCCACCAAATCGCTGCTCTTCCGCGCCTACGAGTCCCTGCGGCGCGAGTTGAAGGATTTGCTATGAAGCCCCAGATCCCCCCTCCCTCCGATCCCCTCCTGCGGTTGCTGGACGAGTGGCAGCCCCGCCCCCAGCTCGACCCCGGCTTTGACCGCCGCCTCCAGCGCCGCCTCCAAGCCGCGGCCGCCGCCCCCCCCGCCTGGCGCCGCTGGCTCGCCGACCTCTCGCCCCAACTGCGCTGGGCCAGTGCCGCCGTCACCCTGGCCCTGCTGCTCACCCTCGGCCTGTTCGTCTTCCGCGGCGCCGCCCCCGCCCCCCCGCCCGCCCCCTACCAGACCGCCCAGGTGGATCCGGTCATGCGCGACCTGCAAACCCTGGCCAACGACGGCGACCTGCTCGACCACCTCGACTTCCTCAGCGCCCCCAACTCCCGCTCCACCAGGCTCCAGGACCGCGATTGAAATCCTCCGCCCCAATCCGTCGCCTCGCCCTGCTGTTGGTGCTGTTGCTAATCCCCGCCGCCGCCCAGCGCGGCGGCCGCCGCGCCCCCCGCCGCCCGCCCCCCGCCCCCCCCCCGGCCCGCCCGGCCGCCCGCCCCCCCGCCCCCCCCCCCCCCCCCCCCCGCGGCGGCCCCCCCGCCGCGCCCCCGGCCTCCGCCCCCGCGCCCCCCTCGGCGCCGGCCTGCAGCGCCTCAGCCAGCTCCCCCCCGCCCAGCGCGAACAGCGCCTCCGCCAAGACCCCAACTTCCAGCGCCTCCCCCCCGCCCAGCAGCAGCGCATCCTCGGCGGCCTGCGCCGCCTCAACGCCATGACCCCGCAGCAGCAGCAGCGCGTCATCCGCCGCCTGCGCAACCTGGGCAGGCTCAGCCCCCGCCAGCGCGCCGGCCTGCTCCAGATCTTCCGCCAGTTCCAGTCCCTGCCCCCCGCCCGCCGCCAGGCCTTCCGCGCCGCCTACAACAACCTCCGCCAACTCCCCCCCGCCCAGCGCGCCCTGCGCATGAGCCGCCCCCAGTTCCAGCAGCGCTTCTCCCCCGCCGAGCTCAACGCCCTGCGCCAAGCCCTCGACCTCAACCTCCCCGCCGACGTGGTCGGCGCCCGCCCCCCCGGCGGCCCATAACGCGCCTGCCGAGCAGGCTGTGGCACAGCCAATCTTGGCTATGCGCACCCCGCGCCCTCCCCGGGTCCCGCTGCCTACCCCGCTCCGCCGAGTGTTGAGATCGCTGAGTCGCGCAACCCTGCGCCCCCCCGGCGGCCCATGACGCGCCTGCCGAGCGGGTGGCACAGCCAATCTTGGCTGTGCGCACCCCGCGCCCTCCCCGGGTCCCGCTGCCTACCCCCGCTCCGCCGAGTGTTGAGATCGCTGAGTCGCGCAACCCTGCGCCCCCCCGGCGGCCCATGACGCGCCTGCCGAGCAGGCTGTGGCACAGCCAATCTTGGCTGTGCGCACCCCGCGCCCTCCCCGGGTCCCGCTGCCTACCCCCGCTCTGCCGAGTGTTGAGATTGCTGAGTCGCGCAAGCCCGCCCCCCCTGGCGGCCCATAAAGCGCCTGCCGAGCAGGCTGTGGCACAGCCAATCTTGGCTGTGCACACCCCGCGCCCTCCCCGGGTCCCGCTGCCTACCCCCGCTCCGCGGATTGCTTGCTGCCGCGTGCTGCATGCGCTGCCTCGCGCAAAGCGCCCCGCAACTCCGCCATCCCTGCCGCCACCCCGCCGCGATGGCCAAACACCGCGCTCCCCGCCACAAACACATTCGCCCCCGCCGCCCGCGCCCGCCCAATCGTGGCCGCGTCCACCCCGCCGTCCACCTCGATGTCGCAGTCCCGCCCCTCGGCCTCCAGCCGCTGCCGCAGCCGCGCGATCTTGCCACACACCCCCTCGATAAACGTCTGTCCGCCAAACCCCGGCTCCACCGTCATCAAAAGCACCAGCGCCACCTGGTCCAGCACCTCCTCGATCAGCGCCAGCGGCGAGGCCGGGTTCAGCGCCACCGCCGGCCGCGCCCCGGCGGCCTCGATCTGCCGCAGCAGGCTGTGCAGATGGCGGCTCGCCTCGGCGTGCACGATCACCACGTCGGCCCCCGCCTGCGCCACCGCCTCCACCCACTGCTCCGGCCGCGAAACCATCAGGTGCGCCTCGATCGGCAGCCCCGTGTGCGCCCGCGTCGCCGCCACAAACATCGGCCCCATGGAGATATTCGGCACAAAATGCCCGTCCATGATGTCCACCTGGAAGCGGTCCGCCCCCGCCGCCTCCGCCGCCGCCAGCTCGCGCTCCAGGCAGCCGAAGTTGGCCGACAAGATCGAGGGCACCAGGTGCAGCGCCCGGCTCACGCCGCCTCCAGCCGCGCGATCAGCGCCAAGCCGCACTCCAGCGCCGGCTGGTAGAGCAGATCGCGGCCATGGATGGACAGTTCTTCGTTCAAGGTCTCCGCCTCGCTCCGCTCCGGGCTGGTGGCCGGTCCCGCCCATTCGCCCAGCAGCCGCCCGCCGCCGCGCACATTCACCGACAACCGCTCGCCGCGATGCTGCACCACCACCGACATGCCGCCCTCCTCGCCCTCCACCACCAGCCGCCGCAGCAGCCCGTGCCGCTCCTCGCTGGGGCAGGGCTGGAACCGCAGCGTCACCTCCTCGCCCGCCGCGTCGCGCAGCCGCAGCGCGTCCACCCCCAGCCGCTCCTGCGGGGTCCAATGTAGCAGGTGCGCCAGCCAGCCGGCAAACAGCGTGGCCGCCAGGCTGGCGGTGGGCTGCCGCCCATGCCCGGCCGTCAGGCTCACCCGCCGGATGCGCCGGCTGCCCTCGCGCTCCGCCTCCAGCCCCTGGCACAGCAGTTGCCGCCACGGCGTCAGCCGCGTCCAGGTCAGGTCGCAGAGGCTGGCCCGCGCCGGCAGCTCCTGCGCCAGCGCCGCCAGTTGCGCCGGCGGCAGCCGCATGCGGTGGGCATCCACCAGCACCCGGTCCGCCATCGCCGCCCATTCCTGGAATTCGCGGTTGGCGTGCGGATCCCCTCCCCGCCACAGCAGCACCACCGGCAGATCGGAGATCAGCAGCGGCGCCACCAGGCTCACCGCACTGGCCGCCCGCTCCGGCGTCGCCGCCAGCTCCACCAGCTCCGAGCCCTGGGCGTGCGCCGCCACCCGCACCCCCCCCCCCGCTCCCCCCGGCGCCAGCACAAACACCCGCGCCGGATGCCGCGGCCCCAGCTCCCACAGGAACTCCGCCACCCGCGCCGCGTCGGCCGCGTCCTGCGCCCGGCAGATCAGGTTGAGGGTGAGCGCCCGCGCCTGCGCCTCCCCCTCCTGCTGCCGCATCCGGCCCCACTGCGGCTCGATCTCCGCCGTCCGCCCCACCCCGCTCCACTCCAGTGCCCGTATCCTTGCCATGGCCGTCCCCCTACGGCCGCCGCCAGGCGCGGCCATCCCGCTGCAAAAACTCCTCCGCCGCCTCCGGCCCCCAGCTCCCCGCCGCGTAGTTGGGCAGGCTCGGCGCCGCCCCCGCCTCCCAGGCCTCCAGCAGCGGCGTGGTCAGCGCCCACGCCGCCTCCACCTGGTCGTAGCGCGCAAACAGCATCCCGTCCCCCAGCATCGCGTCCAAAAGCAGCGTCTCGTACGCCTCCGGCTGCGGCTCCCCAAAGCTGGTGCCGTACTGGAAGTCCATCTTCACCGGCCGCAGCCGCATGTCCGTCCCCGGCACCTTGGCCTCGAAGCGCAGCGAGATGCCCTCGTCCGGCTGGATCCGGATCACCAGCACGTTGGCCTCGATCGCCTCCGGAAACACGTCCTGGAACATCAAAAACGGCGGCGACTTGAACTGGATCGCCACCTCGCTCACCCGCTTTGGCAGCCGCTTGCCCGAGCGCAAATAGAACGGCACCCCCGCCCACCGCCAGTTCTCGATCTGCAGCTTCAGCGCCACATAGGTCTCCCGCCCCGAGTCCGGCGCCACCTCCCCCTCCTGCCGGTATCCCACCACCGCCTGCCCCCCCACAAACCCCGGCCCGTACTGCCCCCGCACCGCCACCTCGTCGTAGTTGCCCGCGTGCGGCGGCAGCAGCGGCCGGATGGAGTGGATCAGCTTCACCTTCTCGTCCCGCACCGGCGTGGACTCGAACCGCACCGGCGCCTCCATCGCCACGATGGACAGCACCTGCAACAGGTGGTTCTGCACCATGTCGCGCAGCGCCCCCGCCTCCTCGTAGTACCGCCCCCGCCGCTCGATCCCGATCGCCTCCGCCACCGTGATCTGCACGTGGTCAATGTAGCGCCGGTTCCAGATGGGCTCGAAAATCCCGTTGGCGAAGCGGAAGACGATGATGTTGCGCACCGTCTCCTTCCCCAGGTAGTGGTCAATGCGGAAGATCTGCTCCTCCTCGAACACCCGGTGCAGCGACTGGTTCAGCCCGCGCGCGCTCGCCAGGTCCCGCCCGAACGGCTTCTCCACGATGATCCGCGTCCACCCCTGCGGCGAAAACTGCCCCAGCCCCGCCCGCCCCAACTGCTCCCCGATCACCGCGATCAGGCTGGGCGGCGTGGCCAGGTAGAACAGCACGTTCCCGCCCCCCTCCGGTATCCCCCGCAGCGCCTCCGCCAACCGCGCGAACAGCCCGGGATCGTCGAAGTCCCCGCTCAAAAACTGCATCCGCCCCGCGAACGCCGCCCACCCCGCATCCCCCGCCTCCGGCTCGTCGGGCGAGGCGAACTGCCGCACCGCCGCGCCCATCTGCTGCCGGAACTGTTCCGTGTCCCAGGGCTCGTTCGCCACCCCGATCACATGGAAGGTCGGCGCCAGCCGCTGCATCCGCGCCAGCGCGTACAGCGCCGGCATCAGCTTGCGCCGCGTCAGGTCGCCCGAGGCCCCGAAGATCACCATGGTGCAGGGCGGCGCCGTGCGCTGCAGCCGCAGCCCCGCCCGCAGCGGGTTGGGCGCGACCTCGATTGTGCTCAGGCTGCCCATGCCAATCGTCGCCTAGCGCCTGCCCGCCGCCGCCGGCTGCGCGCTCAGCGCTTGCGCTAGCGCCCGCAGCCCCGCCCCCGCCTCCCGCCCCACCGCCACCCGCAGCAGCCGCCGCCCGTGCTGCGCCAGCGACTCGTAGTCGCCCATCGCCTGCGCCTGCAGCAGCGTCGCAAAGCTGTATTGCTCCCCCGGGATGGCCAGGTCCACCGCCGGCGTTCCGGTGATCTGCAAAAACACCCCGTTGTTCGCCCCGCCCTTGTGCAACTGTCCGGTCGAGTGCAAAAAGCGCGGCCCGAACCCCACCGTGGTCGCCACCTTCAGCCGCTCCCGCAGCTCCAGCCGCAACCCGTCCAGCGCCTGCTCCATCTCCGCCGAGCGCTCCAGGTAGGCCATGATCGCCACGTAGTCGCCCGCCTGCACGCTCGCCAGCCACCCCGCCAGGTCCTTCAGCTCGGGCGCGTAGTACCGCAGCCCGTTCGCCTCCGCCGTCGGCTTGGCCTCGAACCCCGCCGCCGCCGCCCCCCCCTTCAGGTACTCGCCCAGCACCCGCACCGTGTTGTCCTTGCTCTCCTGCACGTTGGGCTCGTCAAAGGGGTTGATCCCCAGCACCTGCCCCGCCACCGCCACCGCAAACTCCCAGCGGAAAAACTCCGCCCCCAGGTCGTAGCGGTCTCGCAGCCCGATCTGCACCACCGGCGCCTTCGCCGCCAGCCCGGTCAGCTTGGCCCCGGTCGCGTCGTTGGTCCCGCCCAGCCCCAGTTGGCAAAACACCCGGTCGTTGCCATACACTCCGGGCGCGCCCAGCGCCTCCCCCGCCACCGGCACGATCCCCTTGCCCTGCTTGCCCGTGCTCTCGGCGATCAACTGCTCCAGCCACGCCCCCAGGCTGGCCAGCTCCGGGCTGGCGATCAGCGTCAGCTTGTCGCGCCCGGCCGCCGCCCACGCCCCCAGCGCCGCCCCCAGCCGCACCCCGGGATTGCGCTCCGCCGGCGCCTGGCAGGCGTGCGCCATCTGCTGCGCCCGCTGCAGCAACAGCCCGATGTCCACCCCCACCAGCGCCGCCGGCACCAGCCCGAACAGCGACAGCGCCGAGTACCGCCCCCCAATATCGCCCGGGTTGGTGAACACCTTGCGGAACTGGTGCTCCCGCGCCAGCTTCTCCAGCCCCGTGCCCGCGTCGGTAATCGCGATATAGTGCGCCCCCGCGCCCTGCTTCGACCAGAAATACGCGAACAGGCTGTTGGGCTCGATCGTCCCGCCGCTCTTGCTGCTCACGATGAACAGCGTCTTGGCCACATCCACCGCGCCCTCCACCCGCGCGATCTGGTCCGGGTTGGTGGTGTCGAGCACGTGCAGGCGCAAACCCTGGCGGCAATCGAAGATCCGGCAGAACACCTCCGGCGCCAGGCTGCTCCCCCCCATGCCCAGCAGCACCGCGTCGGTGTAGCCCGCCGCCTGGCACTCCGCCACCAGGCCGCGGATCTCGCCCACCCGCCCCGCCATCGCCCGCGGCAGCTCCAGCCACCCCAGCCGGTGGGCGATCTTGGCCTCCACCCCCGCCTCCGCGCTCCAGTAGCCCGCGTCCCGGCGCCCAATCCGCGCCCCCGCCTGCGCGTCCACCGCCGCCGCCGCCGCCAGCAGCGGCTTCGGCCCCTGCATCGCCTGGCTCAGCCAGGCGACCTTGTCCTCCAGCCCCTCGATCAGCTCTTCATACGACTTCTCGAACGAGTCCACCCCCTCGTCCTGCAGCTCGCGCGCCGCCTGCTCCAGGTCAATCCCGGCCGCCGCCAGCGCCGCCAGCACCGGCTCCACCTCCCCGGCGTAGTTCGCCATCGCCGCCCCCAGCCGGTCGGCCGGCTGCCCGTGGTCGCGGAACGCCGCCACGGTCGCGTCCGGCATGGTGTCCACCGTCTCCGGCCCGATCAGCGCCTCGGCGTACAGCGTGTCCGGATAGTTCGGGTTCTTGGTCGAGGTCGAGGCCCACAGCAGCCGCTGCGGATGCGCCCCCGCCGCCTGCAGCCGCGCCCACCGCGGCCCCGCGAAGGCCTGCTGGAAGTGCCGGTACATGCGCTGCGCGTTGGCGATTCCGGCCTTGCCCTGCAAGCCCGGATGCGCCTGCAGCCGCGGGTCCAGCTTGGTGTCCACCCGGCTCACGAACAGGCTCGCCACCGAGGCCAGCGCCTCCAGCTTCCCCCCCGCCGCCAACCGCTTCTCCAGCGCCCCCAGGTAGGCCTCCACCACCGCCTGGTAGCTGGCAAAGCCGAACATCAGCGTGATGTTGATGTTGATCCCCTCCTCCAGCGCCGCCGCGATCGCCGGCAGGCACTCCGGCGTCGAGGGAATCTTCACCATCACGTTGGGCCGCCCCACCCGCCGCCACAGCATCCGCGCCTGCTCGATCGTGCCCGCGGCGTCGCGCGCCAGGTCGGGAAACACCTCGATCGAGCAGAACCCGTCCCGCCCCCCGGAGGCGTCGAACACCGGCCGCAGCACGTCGCACGCCCCCTGGATGTCCTCGATCATCAGTTCCAGGAACAGCTCCGGCGTGGGCTTGGCCCAGTTGTGCCGGATGGCGGCGTCGTACTCGCTCCCCGCCGCCAGCGCCTTGGCGAATATCGTTGGGTTCGAGGTCAGCCCCCGCAGCCCGTCCTCGCGCGCCATGCGCGCCAGCTCGCCGTTGCGCAGCAACTCGCGCCGTATGTTGTCATACCAGAAACTCTGGCCAAACTCGTGCAGCCGCTGCAGGGGGTTCATAGGTGGGCCTCGACGGTCAGTACTTCTCTTCTAGGATACGCACCTTTGCCAGCCGCCGGCAGTGCCGTTCGGCTCCCGAAAAGCGGGCCTGCAGGAAAATCCGCACCAAGTCGGCGGCCAGTTCCGGCCCGATCACCCGCCCCCCCAGGCAAAGCACGTTGGCGTCGTCGTCCTCCACCCCCTGCCGCGCCGAAAAGCAGTCGTGGCACACCGCCGCCCGTATCCCCGGCAGCTTGTTCGCCGCCACCGACGCCCCCACCCCGCTGCCGCACACCAGCACCCCGCGCTCCGCCCTCCCCTCCAGAATCGCCCGCCCCAGCGCCTCGGCGTAGTCGGGGTAGTCCACCGGCGCCGCCGAGTTCGTGCCCAGGTCCAGCACCTCCGCCCCCGCCTCCCGCAGCACCGCCAAAAGCCTCTCTTTGAGAGGAAATCCGCCATGGTCGCAGGCAAACCCAATCGTCATAGGCTTAAGAATACACTGGCCGCCGCCTCCCCTCGAGCCACCCCCGCCCGCCCATCGCGCGCTGCATGCCCAAGCTTTCCGGCCCCCCGGCACAACCCCCCTCGGCACTGCATGCCCAACCCTCTGGCCCCGCGCCCCAGCCTTCAGTGCATGCCCAACCCTCTGGCCCCATGCCCAGCCTTCAGTGCATGCCCAACCCTCTGGCCCCGTGCCCCAGCCTTCAGTGCATGCCCAACCTTCTGGTCCCATGCCTCAGCCCTCTGACCCCATGCCTCAGCCCTTCAGTGCATGCCCAAGCTTTCTGGCCACTGTGGCACAGCCAATCTTGGCTGTGCATGCTTCCGCCTCTCCACCCTTCCGCGGACTACCTTCCTCCCCCGCCCTCCGCTTACCCTCTGTCAGCGCCGGTGCAAAAATCCCCATAACGCCGGTTGAAAAATCCCCCACCCCTGGCGGGGAGTAAACCAGGCTTGACTCTGGTGACAGAGGAGGGCCGCAACCTGTTAAGGGGGAAAGACATG
>Ga0307372_10000246_pt1 | contig 97054 bp, 89 predicted proteins | sample OX1MG_FD_202533 | JGI IMG/M metagenome (GOLD analysis project Ga0307372, IMG submission 202533) | Soil microbial communities from Risofladan, Vaasa, Finland - OX-1 | ecosystem: Environmental > Terrestrial > Soil > Coastal area > Acid sulfate soil | place: Finland: Risofladan, Vaasa | collected... | reverse complement strand
CATCGCATCCTGGAGCTGTAGAAGGTTCCAAGGGTTAGGCTGTTCGCCTATTAAAGCGGTACGTGAGCTGGGTTCAGAACGTCGCGAGACAGTTCGGTCCCTATCTGCTGTGGGCGTAGGAGATTTGCGGGGGGCTGTCCTTAGTACGAGAGGACCGGGATGGACGAACCTCTTGTGTTCCAGTTGTCCTGCCAAGGGCACGGCTGGGTAGCGAAGTTCGGTTGTGATAACCGCTGAATGCATATAAGCGGGAAGCACGCCCCAAGATGAGATCTCCCTGAAGGGCCCAGGAAGACCACCTGGTTGATAGGCTGGATGTGGAAGCGCAGCAATGCGTGTAGCTTACCAGTACTAATCGCCCGTTTGGCTTGTCCATAGAATTAACTCCGCGCAGTATACGCGGATACTCTTCAAGCCTTGCATTCCAATCTATTTCGTTGCAATCTGCTTTTTGACGAGCAAAGTTTCTGGCGCCAGATTGCCGCCGCGTTCCTGCGAGTTTCCGGAAGAATTTGTCCGGCTTGAAGCAGATGTCGCGAGCTGGCTGCGGGCAACCACCCGCCAAGCGCCGCCAAGCTCAAAGGCGAACCGCAGGTCCTTCGCGTAATGCGCTCAGGATTTCGGCTGCGGGCTCAGACGCCCGCAAAACGCCTCAATTTGCCGGTGACCATACTGCGAGGGATCACCCGTTCCCATCCCGAACACGGAAGTTAAGCCTCGCTGGGCCGATGGTACTGCACGGGCGACTGTGTGGGAGATTAGGTGATCGCCGGCAATATATTTCAGCGAAAAGGCCATGCCACAACGGCATGGCCTTTTGCTTTTTGTGCAAAAGGGATTAAAGAGCGGGAGTTCGCTAAGGCTGCAATCAATTCCAACGGCCGGGTGCAACTCCTGCTTGAATCAGGCTCGCTTACCGCTGATGAGCCGAAGCAGCCAGGTGAAGATCACCGCTCCAATCACGGCGATGAGGATGCTGACAATCAGTCCGTGCTGACCCACTCCTCCCAGGCCGAGGTGGCTTGACAGGAATCCGCCGACAAGCGCGCCAACCAGGCCAACCACCATGTCCATGAAGAAGCCGAAACCGGAGCCTTTCATCAGCTTTCCGGTCAACCAGCCGGCGACCACTCCAATCACAATCCAGGCAATGATTCCATGTCCCATGCAGCGTCCTCCTCGAAGTTGGAGCATAGATTAGGCCGGACTTGAAGAATTTGGCAAGGCAATTCACGGGAGTATCCGCAAGAATTTCAGACGCTCCGGCCATACGATTGTGTGCTTTCAGATGCCGACCGGCAGCGGCGGCATGAAGCCTTGGGTGCGGGCTTCCTCAACGACGGCATCCAGGTGCGCGAGGACTTCGGGAACCGTCATGGTGTAGACCTCGCGGTGCGCGTCAAAGCCGTCCTCAATAAGCTGCCTGAGATAGCGTCCGGCAATCTGCACCGTCAATTGGTCGGTGATGACCTTGCCGGAGCGCTTTTTCTGTTCCAGCCACGCGGTGCAGGGCAGAGCAATCCACATCGGCCGGTCGTTCACATCAAAGCGCACATCGACGGCGTCAGCATGGCGCGTGGCGATGGCGACCATTGTGCCCTTCCAGCAGCAATGCAGATCCTCGCCGCTCCAGCGGTCGGCGATATGAAAGTCCTCATACATGGTTCTAGGGTATCGTTCCCCGAAGCGAAAGGGCAAGCGACGGCTTGTTCGCTTTTCCACGCCGTGACCAAGGTGCTTTTTGCGCGCCGAATATGGCGCAATCCAAAACAACAACTCTTCCACGGAAAGACCGCGCCGATGAGCGGAACGAAATCGGCACTTAAATGCAGATATCGGTGGAAGTGACGGACGATTTGCGCAAGGAGACGGAATCGCGCGGCCTGCCCTTGATCGACTATGTGGAACTCGTGGTTACCCGCGGAAGGAGGGCCATTCAGGACGAAACCACACTCAGTGGCGCGATTGCACGCATCCGCGCATTGCGTGCAAGAACGGACTCGCGAGGAAGTGAAGGCCGACGGCTCCCGGTGGACTCTCAACTTCGCGCGCTGATACACTAAGTGGGTTGCAGTGGCTGTGCCCCACCTGAACGGACCCGCCTGCAAGTGATTCGACCGAGGACAAGAAGACCCCGTGGATACTCAAACCCGTCATGCCCTAAAGGGCGACAAATTTGCCCAGGCAACCAAGACGAGCGTGACCTGGCTTTCCGGACACCGCACCGGCGTGGTGCGCTGGACGATTGCCTGCGCGGTTGTTGTGGTGCTGGCCCTTGCGGGGCTGATTGTCTGGAATGTGCAGACCTCGGCCGCGGAGGCGGCGCTGGGCGCGGCACTCGATATCTATTCGACCCCGTTGGCCGAGCCCGGCGCGCCGCCGCTGAACGGCGAATATGCCACTGCTGCGGAGCGCGCGAAGGCGGCAAACCAGGAGTTCCTCGCCGTGGCGCAAAAGTATGGCTGGATGGCAGCCGGGGCGAAGGCGCATTACTTTGCCGGCGTTACGTATGAGGACTTGGGCCAGAAGGGTCCCGCGGAAGCGGAGCTGAAGAAGGCAGAAAGTGCGGGCAACCGGAATCTTGCGAATCTGGCCAGGCTTGCCTTGGCCGGGCTGTATGGCCAGACGGGGCGCGAGTCGCAGGCCATCGACGAGTACAACGCGATTATTGCCAAGCCTTCGACGACGGTTCCGGCGACCGTGGCGGAACTGAACCTGGCGGATCTTTATTCCACGACCGGGAGGCGGGACCAGGCGCGCGCGCTGTGGGCCAAGGTGCGGGACGCGGACAAGGATGGCGCCGCGGGCTCGATCGCCGCACAGAAGCTAGCCGGGCAATAATCGGGATAAAGGGTCGTCCGGATGAGTCCGGCCCCTTTGGGCGCACCGGGGCTTGTGTGCACCGGGCTTGTGCGCATGAGGGGTTGAGCGGTTTGCCGGGCAGCCGCGTCCTTTCCATATATGAGCGCCGCACAGTCCGTACTTCCGGGATGGATGGAGATTGCTCCAAGCGCCGTGCGTGACGAGACCCACCAGCATGCCGAGGAAGAGGTGCTCGCCGCACTGGTGGACGAGTACGCGTCCATGCTCTACCGGGTGGCCTTTTCCGTTCTCCACAACAAAGCAGATGCCGAGGATGCGGTGCAGGAGGCGTTTCTGCGCGTGCTGCGGCATCGCGACCGATTGCACGAGGTGCGGGACCGGCGCGTGTGGCTGATCCGCATCGTGTGGAATCTTGTTCTGGACCGCAAGAGGCGCGCAAAGACGCACGCCGAGACGGACGACATTGCCGACTTGGCGCGCGTGCTGCCTGCCGAGGGGCTGAGCGCCGAGCAGCGCGCGGCTGCGGCGCAGCACCACGCGCAGGTTCTGGGCTGCGTGGAGAAGCTGCCGGAGAAAGAGCGCGAGGTCCTGGCTCTTTCGGCGTTTGACGAGCTGTCGAGCATGGAGATCGCATCGATACTCGGCATTACGGAATCGAGCGTGCGATCGCGGTTGTTTCGCGCACGCAACCTGATGGCCGAGCTGCTGCAGCACACAAGGAATTCACGATGAAGGACCCAATCCCTTTTCCTAAATCCGGCGAACCGGGCAATCATGCCGAAGAAGCGGTTGCGACACTGCGCGCGGTGGCAAGTTTGCCTGCTCGCGAGGGGCTGGAAAAGCGGCTGAAGGTGGGCCTTTCGCACAGATTGCGGGCAGGACTGCCAGCAGCTTCCGAGGACGAGGAGTTTGGGGCGCGGGGCTGGATACACGGCACACTGATGCGCGGATTGGCGGCGGCGGCGATTGTGCTGATCGTGGTGGGCGGCGGCTGGGGCGTGGCCAGGTATGGCAGGCGGCCGGCAACTCCGCGGATGATTGGAATTCCGCGCATGGCTCCGCCGGGAGAGTTTTCAAATTCGGGAGCGATGCGGACTCCACAGACGCTGACGCCGCCGTCGGTGCCAAAGCCGAGGCACGATGTGCGGGCGACGGACAACCGCACACGCAAGGCGAAGGCAGGAAAGCGCAAGAAGCCGAAGGCCAGCGACGAGCGGAACGGCAATGCGCCCAACGATGGCGCGCCTGAACGCAAGTAAGGGTTGCTGAGTCCGCCGCGCGGCTGCGCTACTCGTTCTTCATGGCGAAACGAAGGATGACAATGAGCGCGGTGAGCGCGCCTGAGGCCCAGAGCGCGGGGTCCAGGTTGTAGACGTAGAAGCCATCCACGTAACTGGAGCAGAGGACGAGCAGGCCGACGTTGGCTCCGAAGGCAAAGACGGCGCAGAGCACGATGGCGAGCGGGAAGGACATCTGCTTGAGCGCGATGCCGAGGATTGCGTTGGCAAAGCCGATGCCGACGGCCACCAGTATGGCCGCGTAGAGATTCTCTGCAAAGAAGCCCGGAACCACACGGATCAGGATCATGAGCACGATTGTGCTGAGGATCCACTGAATCACGAGTCGAAACATCGATGGCTTCTCCTGGTGGGGGATTCCGGGAAAGGTCTCCGGGCACGCTTCCAGCGTGAATGGCTGCCACTGAAGCGGCACAAAAGTATGGACCTTAAGGTATAGCATGAGGTCGGGAAATAGTGAAGAGATTCGCGGATGAAAAGGGGCTCTGCTGACCCGAAAGTCACAGGCCGGAAGCGTACCCCGGAAGCGTACCGATGTGCGATTGGACGTGTGGATGAGGTTGAGTCGGATGCAGGGCGCGCGATGGGCCATTGTGCTGCTGCTGGCGGTGGCGACGCCGGGCGGGAATGCCGCGGCGCAGGCCGGGCCAGAGCGTCCGCTGCCGGAAGTGCCGACGCTGATGCGCGAGGTGCAGGAGCACCAGCGGCAACTGGACAAGGTGCGGGAACTCTATACCTACACTTCCACGCAGACGACCGAGGACCTGGACGCGAACGCGCGTGTGACCAAGACCGAGACGGTGACGGGCGAGGATTTCTTTGTGAACGGGCACGTGCTATCGCGGACGGTGAAGCGGAACGGGCAGCCGCTGAGCGCACACGACGCGGAGAAGGAACAGGAGCGCGTGGCAAAGCTGGTGGAAAAGGCCGAGCAGACGCCGCCGGGCCAGCCGCTGCGCGGGCCGACGATTACAGTGGGCCGGCTGCTGGAGATTATGGACGTGCGGAACGAGCGGCGGGTGGAGTTTCGCGGGCGGCCGACGGTTGTGTTTGATTTTGTGGGGCGGAAGAATGCGAAGACGCATGGGATGCTGGAGGACGCGTCAAAGAAGCTGCGGGGGACGATCTGGATTGACGAGGCGGACCGGCAGGTGGCGCGGCTGGAAGTGACGTTCATGGAGAACTTCCATGTGGCGGGCGGACTGGTGGCGAATGTGGAAAAGGGATCGCATTTTGGATTCGACCAGGCACCGGTGCCGCTCGAAAAGGGCGAGCACGAGCAGGCTGGCGATGAGCTGTGGCTGCCTACGGGCGCCGAGGGAACGATGGATGCGCGGGTGCTGCTGCTGAAGATGGTGCGGCAGCACTTTGTGGAGCGGGACTCAGAGTACAAACGGTTCCGTGTGGAGACCGGGCAGGCTGGAAAGGCTCGGGTGAAGCCGGAAAAGCACTGAGCGAGCGCGAGAAGCGGGGTCGAGGAGCGGACGGAATGTTTGTGCGCAAGCTGGAGATTGTGCGGGTGGACGCCGAGGGCGCGCGGACGCCGTGCCCGGTTAAGTGGATCGACAACTTTGCGATGCGGAACTTTACCAACGACGCGGTCTTTGACGATACGCTGCCGGCGGGCGACGGGCTGCTGGAGGCCGGGCATCGCGTGCCGCTGGAGCGGCTGCAGTCGGCGATGGAGGACTGGTTCCGGCGGAAGGGCTATCTGAAGGCGGGCGAGCGTCTGGAAGTGATTGAAAAAACAAGGGACTAGGGACTAGGGACAAGGGACGAGGGACCAGGGACCAGGTGGCGGGGCAGGAGTGGTGGTTTCCCGGGCAAGGGTAGGCTGGCCGGCTGTGCTGCACAGGTTCACAGGATCACAGCCGGCAAACGAGTTTTGGAATGTGCTGCACAGTTTCACAGGATCACAGCCGGCAAACGAGATTTAGGCTGTGCTGCACAGTTTCACAGGATCACAGGATCACAGCCGGCAAACGAGTTTTGGACTGTGCTGCACAGTTTCACAGGATCACAGGATCACAGCCGGCAAACGAGTTTTGGACTGTGCTGCACAGTTTCACAGGATCACAGGATCACAGCCGGAAAGCGAGTTTTGGGCTGTGCGGCACAGGGTCACAGGATCACAGCCGGAAAACGAGTTTTGGACTGTGCTGCACAGTTTCACAGGATCACAGGATCACAGCCGGAAAGCGAGTTTTGGGCTGTGCTGCACAGGGTCACAGGATCACAGCCGGGAAATGAGTTTGGGCTGTGCGGCACAGGGTCACAGGATCACAGCCGGGAAATGAGTTTGGGCTGTGCTGCACAGGGTCACAGGATCACAGCCGGAAAGCGAGTTTTGGGCTGTGCTGCACAGGGTCACAGGATCGCAGCCGGTAAACGAGTTTTGGGCTGTGCTGCACAGTCTCACAGGATCACAGCCGGAAAACGAGGTTTGGGCTGTGCTGCACAGGGTCACAGGATCACAGCCGGGAAATGAGTTTGGGCTGTGCTGCACAGGGTCACAGGGCCAGAGCACTGACCCCACTCATCGCGATACGGCCGCCATGAATGGGGCACCCGGCTGTGCTGCACAGGGTCACAGGATCAGAGCACTGACCCCACTCCTCGCGATACGGCCGCGATGAATGGGGCACCCGGCAACCGCAGATCTTTCGACTGCGGTCGTCCCGTTGGGACGACCTTCGCTCAAGATGACACTGTTTGGCGGGGGTGCGGACATTTTGTGATTCCCGCCCATGCGGCACAAGACGCCGCATGGATGGGGCACCCGGCTGTGGGGCGCGGCGAACGAAAATGGAAAATGTATCTTTCGCGAGAGATGTGAGCTTGCCAGATGAATTTTCTATTCGGGCGGTTCAAGCTCTAGCTGGATATCGGTCTCACCTTCGATGATCGATTGCGCCTTCTCCGCTTTTCCAATGGTCAGCAGGACGGGTTTGCAGATGATCTCACGCACTATAAGGTCTGTGAGAAATCTGGAGGTGCTGGCAGCCCGCACCAGAATGGAGGTATCTGAAGTCATTGCGATTACGTGTTCTCCTAGCGCTGCATGGCCAGCGTCGGAGGCCATCAGCACTGCTTGGACGCAGAGGCTCATGCTCCCCCCGAAGATCCTTAACGCGTTTCCTATGAGGCCAAAGTCCTGACCTAGAACTCCATGTCCCGTGTAGTGCGTGCGGATCGGATCGAACGGGAGATGCGCGCGTACTACCGGAACTCGATTCTCCGCGAAAATTCTTAGCGAACTTTCTGGAATCCTGTGCTCTGATGGGTCCCCTTTGGTGAACTCCGATTGGTTCGGAAACGTGACCGCGACCAATTCAATATGGGAGTACTGTTCCTGCGAGCGGTACTGGTCGAGAGCCATTAGCACACCATTCCCTGCAGAGGTAAAGATGACAATCTTACTGACACGGTGAGCAAGCGCCGCCGCAAACGTCGCTTCCAGACAGTGAGCAAGGTTCTCCTTGCCTTCCTGTAGGAAATACGAGGTTGGATAGTCGAAATGAGACCTCATTGGGCGGCTTTCACCTCAAATCCAAGTATTCCGGGTAACGGCTTCGACGTCTTTCTATGATTTTCCACCGCTCGGATGAAGTCGGAGAGAGAAATTGTCTCGAAGTTGAGGCCCACCAGTCGTTCCTCCGGAATATGGTTCTCGCCATTGTAATGCGCGTGGCGCTTGGATATCGTGTCGATATCTATGCGCAGCACGCAGTTGTCTTCCTTGTAAGGAAACCCATCCTCATCGCGCTCTTCGCTGCATGGGCCGTAGTGGTACGACAGGATGTGGAGCCTTCCGCCGCCGCCATCTTTTTTGGCGAGCTCTCGGTAGTGTTCGTAAATCCTTATATACATTCCGTCGTCGTAGATGATCGCGAACTTAATTGTCCAAGGGGGGAGTGGGTCCTTCCCCGCAACGATGATCGGAGTAACAATGGAAAAACCTGGTTGCAGGACGATGGCATTGCATTCGTCCTGCAACCAGGTTCGATATTCGTCGAAGGTGCAGTTGTTAGGCCGCAAGTTCAATCAATTTGTCACAATTGCTGTCGGGGTCCTCTGGCCGAAAAGGGGACTTCTGCCCACCGTAGATTGACGTCAGCGAGAGCGGGACACAGGATCCAGCCAAAAGTTCGCTTTGACGTCGTCTTGCCGCTCTCAGATGATCGCACAACGAGATCCATTTCTGAGCATCGAAATCCGACATCTGATCAGCCTCGTAATCCTCGTAGCGCGGCTTTTCGATGCGGTAGCGGCGGGCCAGAGTGCCCAGCCTTTCAAGCACTTCCTCATTCGATAGCAGCTTACGCTCAACGGTGATCATGTCAAACACTCCTTCTTGAATTGCGATCTTTTCATTAAACGGCGTCAGAATTCTGTGACGAACGCCGCTTTACGATACGCAAAACAATCTTCCAAGGTTCGTCGCAATCGCAGGACCATTTCCCCCGCGCAACTCCTAAACAAAGCTTCAGATGCCCGTGGTCGGCGTCTGGTTGTGGGAACGGTCATTGTACCGGCAGAATCGCGAAACGCGCTATACATTATTATGAGGCCATCGGGGAGGCGGCGTCTCAAATCCGGGTACAACTGTAGCCTATGTCCATGAGTACTATAGTTTTAGTTTTACTTGCTGTGCCCACCTTAGAATGCTCATCCTTATCAAGGGACTTCTTCACCTCAACCCTCCGTTACCGCCAATCTTCAGAATCTTAAACATATAGAGATGTGAGGCTCATGCGGCGGAGGATTCGGCGGCCGTTATCGAGGCGGCGGAGGCGGCGAAGAGTTGGTATTCGGACTGGCGGCGGGCCTTGAGCGCGGGGACTTCGACGGAGCCGGCGTGGTCCCAGCGGAGGAGCTGATCGGCGGCAGCGGTGTAGTTTCCGGCGTTGAGGTCTGCGAGGAGGGTGGAGTGGGCGAGCGAGCCTGAGCCGAGGTTGAAGACAAAATCGACCAGAGCGTCAAACTGGCCCTGGGCGAGGGGAACGCAGACCAGGCGCTGGACGGCCTGTTCGGCTTCGCGGAGGTCCCACTCGAGAATGACGCCGGCCTGCTGGGGCGTGATGCCGCCGGGGTAGCACTCGGGATGGACGAGGCGGTGGCCATAGCCGATGGTGGGCAGGCCGGCGAGATCGAGGTAAGTGTTGGAGCGAAAGCCTTCAGAGTTCTTGACGAGCTGAAGACCTGCAACGCTGAGTTGCATGGGGTCCTCCTCCTAACCAGCCTGTGACGCGGGGCTGAGAGGGTACGAAATGCTTTTGCAGGGGCTGAAGCCCGCTGTGTGTATGGCGGCGGTGCGGCACGACTGAAGTCGTGCCCTGTTACAAAGCGGGCTGAGGGTTGTGGTCTCCCACCCTTTCCGCAGGAGGCGCAGAAGAGGGTGGGGCAACCGGCGTGGGCAGCCAAAGCGCTGCCCTGAGGGCTGAAGCCCCATTCATTTTGCGGAGATTGCGGCACGGCTGAAGCGGTGCCCTTTCAAGACCGGACTCTTGCCAAGGGCTGCTGATGATTGAGGCAAAAAGAAGAGGGGCATGATGACCACGTTCCGGATCCAAGGGTGGATGGCCGGAGGCGGGAACAGACCCCTACAAGAACAAGGCTAGCAGTTTGACGGAATTAATCGGCAAATCTCGCGGGATTATTTTCAGGGCAATTTTCAGGGGGCGGTTGCGGGGGGTGGGCCTGCGAGCTGGAGGAACTGCTGGGCGAGCGAGTGGACGGCGGAGTCGAAGTTGCGGTCGGAGGTCCTTTGCAGGAGGGCGGTTTCGACGGGGCGGGTGAGGGCCCAGAGGATGTAATGGGTGGGGCGGTCATAGATGACGAGGCGGAAGATGGGCTGGCGGTCGGCGAGGCCAAGCTCGTTGTGGGGCCGGTAAGGGATATAAGGCGCGGTGAGCCGGAGCTCGAGGACGAGGTCAGCGGAGGCCGGGTTGCTGACGAGGCGGAAGCGGTGCGAGGCGGCGAGGTCGGCGTAGAGCTCGTCGTATCCGCGGCTGGGCGAGCCGGAATAGGGCGAGGGAAAGAGGCCGCTGTCGGCCCCGGCATTGGAGAGGAAGAGGGTTTTGGCGTGGAGAAGAGCGGGCGGGACAGGGGCGGCGACGGCCGAAGCTGTGGATCGGCTGGGTGATTGCGCGCGGGCGGCGACGGTTGGAAACAGCAGGGCGAGGGCGGCGAGGGCGAGTGTGAAATGGAATCGATGCATGAGGATGCCTCCTTGTGGAGTGAAGCTCCTAAAGGATGGGACGCGGCTGTGGAGAACTTTGTTGCGGAGCGAAGGGGGAAAGCGTGGTAGATTGGGCGGCCAGGAATGGAAGTCGGCCTCGCTGCGGCCGCGCCGCCGTTCCGGCGGAAAGAGACGGCCGAAGGTATTTCGGGCTGGGAGCACGCGTTTTGCACTGGATTTGGTGCAATTTTAAGCCTTTGAAAAGAAGAGGCTTAGCGCTAAGTCGTGTAGAATCATTGGATTTTTCCTGTAAAAATGCCCGTATCTCTCTTGCAAAACGGTTGAGGGTACTAGTGTCGAACTAGTAAAATTGGGGCATGCGAACAACAAGGAACGCAAGCAACGGGAAGCAGAGAACGCACGTGCCTGACTGGGCACTGGTGAGCGTGAGCTGCGTCGCGCTGGTGGCGGCCGCCCTGACGTTTACGACAGGGACGGTCGAGGCCGATGCGCTTCTGAGGGGAGCGAGACAGGCACCGGCGGCGACAGCCGCAGCGCCCGCGCTCGGGAACGCAGCGAAGACAAACGAAGCGACGAAGACCCTGCATGGGGTGGCGTCGTGGTACGGACCGAAGTTCGACGGACAGGAGACGGCCAGCGGGGAGCGGTTTGACATGTACGCGATGACCGCGGCCCAGCCGAAGCTGCCGTTCGGGACGAGGGTCCGGGTGGAGAACCTGACGAACCACCGGGCGGTGGTGGTGAGGATCAACGACCGGGGCTACCTGCCGCACAAGCGGGTGCTGGACTTGTCCTACGGCGCGGCACAGAAGCTGGCGATGACCGAGGCAGGCGTGGCGCGGGTGAAGATCACGGTGCTGGGGCCGGGCATGGCAAAGTAAGAAGCGGAAGACCGCAGAAATCTGAAGAGAGGAAAAGCGACGGCCGGTCCCCGAGGGGGTCGGCCGTTGACGTTTGGGGAGGCTTTTGCAGGGGCTAAAGCCACTGTTCTTATGACGGCGATTCGGCACGACTGAAGTCGTGCCCTGTTACAAAGCGGGCTGAGGGTTGTGGTCTCCCACCCTTATCAACGTGCGCGAAGGATTGGGCAACCTGGGAGTGAGGGGGCGGGCGGAGCGTGTGAGAAGCAACCGCAGATCTTTCGACTGCGGTCGCCGGCGCGACCTTCGCTCAAGAGGACAGTGTTTAGTGGGTGGTGAAGCGATATGGATTCCCACCCATCGCGCCCAGCCACCCCGGCGACGAGGACATGTCGCCGGGGACCCCGGTGCGCGCGATGGATGGGGAACCAGTGATCGCAGGCGAGACGAGACTCTACTGGCAGGTGGTGGTGTCGGGGAGTTTGAAGGGTTTTTCGAGGAGCAGGCGCGCCTCATTGATGGCGCCCTGGGTGTTGTCATTGGTCTGGACGGCGAGGCGGTACTCGTTGACGGCGCGGTCGCGCTGGCCGGTGATGTCAAAGATTTTGCCGATCTGGATGTGGCTCCAGACCTCGGTCCAGGGTGGATCGTCGTCGCCGCGGAGGGCGTCGCGGTAAGCATTGACGCTGGCCTGGAAGTTGCGCTGGCTGAAGAGGACTTCACCAATGCGGTAATTGGCCAGCGAGCTTTGGGGATTGACGACGAGAGCCTGCTGGTAGGCGGCGAGCGCGCCGACGAGGTCGCACTGGGCGACGAGCTGCTGGCCTTTGAGGATGTCGATGCGGACCTTGAGGTCGGGGGTGGACTTGAGAACCCAGTCGCCGGGGTCGATGGCGATGCGGCGGGGGCGGCCGAAGGTGTCGACGACGTACTGGGAGTCCGTGCCGACGACTTCAATTTTCTGGTTGACGGTTTTGCCGTCGGTTTCAATGCGGAGATCGACGGGCATGCTGAAGAGGTCGAGGTCCTGGGCGATGTCGCCGATGGTGCGGAAGCCTTTGTTGTTGCCGAGGCGGTAGACGGCGTATTTGTCAGTGAATGTGGGCGCGCCGGTTCCGTTGACCCACTGTGCGAAGAAGGGAGTGAGCTGCTGCTGGCTCTGCTCCTCGGCGACCTTTTCAAGGTCCTGGGTGGTGACGGAGTTGTCAGTGTACTGGCTGAGCGTGCCCTTGAGGGTGGCGAGGAAGGCCTTGTCGCCGATTTCGCCGCGGAGCATGTGGAAGATCATGGCACCTTTTTCAAGGGTCATGGACTGGAACTGGGGCGAGAAGGGCTCGAGGCTGGCTGAGCTGGAGAGCGGAATGGTGTCATAGGCGAGCGCGCCGGCGGAGACGTCTTCGAGAGCGGACTTAAGGGCGTTTTCGCCGTCCTGGTTTTCGAGGTACATCAGTTCGCCATAGCGGGACATGCCGTTGGTGATCCAGGCGTCATTGAGGGTGCGGGGGCTGACTTCAAGACCCCACCACTGGTGGGCGATGGTGTTGGCGAGGAGGCGGACGCCGGACTTGTCGTCAATGTGGGCGCCCATGATGGCGGCGAGCTCCGGCGCGTAGGCGGCGGGGAGGGTGTCATTGGGGATTTCGACGACGTTGAGGCGTGTGGTCTCGGCCTGGCCGAAGTCCTCAGTGAAGAAGTCGTACTCGCTGGCGGCGGTTTGGGCGAGCTGGTTGCCGGAGGACTGATGGGCGAGGGTGAGATAGACCTTGACGTTGCGGAGGCCGGCGGTGAAGGGGCCAAGATAGCGGCCGGCGATAACGGTTCCGGGGAAGCCGGGACGGGTCCAGTTGAAGTCATACTCGTCGCCGGGCTTGCCGTTGGAGAGGGTGACGGGATGGGAGTTGCCGGTGCTGCCGCTGGCGAAGACGCGCATGCCCTGGGGGACGCTTATGTGCATCTGGGCGGTGAAGCGGTCGGTCATGAAGCCGACGGTTGGGAACCAGCGTGCGGCATAGAGGAGGTAGGTGATGGGCTCCTGAATGGCGGCGAGCTTGAGGCCCTGGACGGGACCGTCCTCAGAACCGTTGAGGATGCCGTCGTAGGTGAAGGTCCAGTGGGCGGGCTGGCCGGCGACGAAGGGCGCGGCGGGGGTGACGCGGATGGAGCCGTCGGCGAGGCGCTCGCCGGTGAGGGTTTTGCCGGAGTCGTCGGTGATGCTGGAGACCTTGAGGGCGGGATGGAAGCCAAAGGTGACCTCGCCGGCGTCAGGCGGCGCGGTGAAGGTGACGGTGGCAGTGGCGGCGATGTGGTGCGTGGAGGTGTCGAGCTCGGCGGTGATGTTGTAGCCGGAGATTTTGAGCTGCTGACGCCGGGGAAACTGGGCTGCGAGGGGCGCGGCGGCGAGGAGGGCCAGGGCGAAGAGAGCGCACAGGGCAGGGAGGCGGCGGGGCAAGCGGTGTGGCAGGCGCACATGGGCCGGGCCCGTGGGGCAAGCCGGGCGGGCCGGATGGGCCGGGCAGCGAGGAGGGAGCCAAGGTTCTGCGAGCGAAAGGAATCGCATAAAAGTCATCATCTCACGTGGAGAAACGGTCGAGCGGGAAGCCGGAATCAGGATGGCACGGATTCGGGCGCGGGGAAAGCGGCGGGAATGTGGCGGAGAGCGATGACTGCCACACGGTCGATTGCGTCCATGCGCGATTCCCCCTGCGGGATCGAAACGGTGCCCAGGCGATCGCGGATGCCGTTGAGCTCCTGCATCATGGACTGGCGAGGGGGTCCATCGGGTAGCAGGGGAGCGAGTTGGCGGACGATATTTAATGCGGTGAAGTCGTTCTGAATGAGTTCAGGAACGACGCGCCGGCCGGCGATGAGGTTGGCCATGGCGACGTGGGGGACCTGGACGACGCGGCGGGCGATGGCGAAGGTGAGCGGGGAGACGCGGTAAACGACGACGAAGGGATTGCCGATGAGGGCGGCCTCGACGGTGGCGGTGCCGCTGGCGACGACGGAGGCGCGGGCGTGGTGGAGGGCGGCACCTGCGGTGCGGCTGATTGCGCCTTCGGCGCCACCTGCGGTGCGGCTGATTGCGCCTTCGGCGCCACCTGCGGTGCGGCTGACTGTTCTGAGGACGTCTGTGCCTTCGGCGGCACAGTCGCCTATGAGCCGGACGGTCAGATTTTGGCCGTGCTGGCGGACGAGTTGTTGGACCATGGCGCGCTGCCGGGCGGTGAGGGTGGGCGCAAGGGGGATGAGAAACTGCGCCGGTCCGGCTTCTTTGATGAGAAGGCTTGCCGCGCGGAGCATTTCGGGCAGGTTGGCGTGGATTTCTTTGGCGCGGCTGCCGGGGAGCAGAGCGATCCAGGTTGCGGCGGGGTCGAGTTGATGCTCGCGGGCGAAGTCGGCGCGGGAGACGGAGGGTGCGGGCAGGTCGGCGAGGGGATGGCCGACGAATTCGGCGCGGACGCCGTGGTCCAGGTAGAACTGCTGCTCAAAGGGAAAGATGACGAGCATCTCGTCGACATATTTCTGGACGAGCCTGATGCGGTGCTTCTTCCAGGCCCAGAGCTGGGGACTGACGAAGAAGAGGACGGGGACGCCGAGGGCATGGAGCTGTTTGGCGAGGCGGAAGTGAATGTCAGGGAAGTCAATGAGGATGGCGACCGCGGGCGGAGTGGATTGGATGGCACGGCGGAGGCGGCGGAAGCCGGAGTAAATGCGGGGGAGATGGAGGAGGACCTCGGTGATGCCCATGACGGCCATCTGCTCGGCGCGGACGACCGGCTCGAGGCCGGCTGAGACCATGCGCGAGCCGCCCATGCCGAAGAAGCGGGCGGACTGGCCGCGGGCGGCGAGGCGGCGCTGGACCGCATGGATGAGAAGCGCGCCGTAGTGCTCGCCGCTGGCCTCACCGGCGGAGACGAAGATGGGAATAGGGCTCGCCATGACGGACGGCGGGCTGGGCTGGCCCCGCGGATACAGGATAGCGGGGTGGCGGGCGGGTGTGCGAGTGGGGTGGGGTTTGGTGGATGAAATGAATTGCCTCAGGGGTTAAAACCCCGGAGTGTTGGGGGCGAGGTTTCGGCACGGCTGAAGCCGTGCCCTTTCAAATCCTGCGTCTGCTTTCAGCACGGCTGAAGTGGTGCCCTGTGACAAGGCGCTCCCGACACGCAACCGCAGATCTTTCGACTTCGGTCGTCCCGTTGGGACGACCTTCGCTCAAGATGACAGTGTTTGGTGGGGGTGCGGACATTTTGTGATTCCCACCCATGCGGCACAAGACGCCGCATGGATGGGGCACCCGGCCGACGTAGCTTGCGGAGATTGTTCAACGCAACCGCAGATCTTTCGACTTCGGTCGCCCAGTGGGACGAGCGCCGCTCAAGAGGACAGTGTTCAGAGGGGGTGCGGACATTTTGTGATTCCCACCCATGCGGCACCAGACGCCGCATCGATGGGGCACCCTGGCAGATGCGGGAATTAGTGCAGGGCTCGCGGGGCATCGCCGCTGTCAGGGCGTTTTTTGCTGAGCATGAAGGCGAGGAAGACGAGGAAGACGGACATCCAGGAGAGCTCCATGTAGACGTCCTGGTAGCCCTGCATGGTGGCCTGCTGGTTGAGCTGGGCATAGATTGTGCTGAGGGCCATGCCGACGCCGTTGCCCTTGCCGAATTTGCCGTCGAAGTAGCCGGTGAGGGCATGAAGGTGCTGCTGGAAGCCGATGGAGGCCGACTGCATGGCGGATTGGAGATGCTGCTGGTGCCAGAGGGAGCGGCTGGTGACCTGGGCGTTGGTGACGGCGATGAGGATGGAGCCGCCGATGTTGCGGACGAAGTTGATGAGCCCGGCGACCTGGTTGCTGTCCTCCTTGGGCATGCCGACGTAAGCCGCGTTGGTGATGGAGATGAAGCAGAAGGGCAGCGGGAGCATTTGGACGACGCGCAGCCATGAGGCCTGGGCGAAGGTCATCTGCAGGGTGCTGACCTCTGCCGCGATGCGGAAGGTGATGGCGAACATGGCAAAGCCGGCGACGGCGAGCCATCGGGTGGCGATTTTGCCGGTGGCGATGCCGGCCAGGGGCATGACGATGAGCAGGGTGATGCCGCCGGCGGTGAGTGCGAGTCCGGCGGTGGTTGCGTCATAGCCGAGGAGCCGCTGCATGAACTCGGGCTGGAGGACAGTGTTGGCGTTGAGGACGCCGCCGACCAGCATCATGAGGAAGCAACAGATGGCGAAATTTTTGAAGCGGAAGATCTTGAGGTTGATGAGCGGATCTTTGCGACGCCACTCCCAGACGACGAGGGCGATGAGGCCGCCGACGAAGAGGAAGGCGAAGATGCGGATGAAATCGGATTGGAACCAGTCGTTCTCCTCACCCTTGTCGAGCATGATCTGCATGCCGCCCATGGCGATGGTGAGGAAGGCGAGGCCCATGTAGTCCATGTTGCGGATTCTGGAGCGGTCGGCCTTGATCCACGGTGGGTCTTCAACGAGGCGGTTGAGGAGGATGAATGCGAGGATGCCGACGGGGATGTTGATGTAGAAGATCCAGCGCCAGGAGTAGTTGTCTGTGATCCAGCCGCCGAGGGTGGGCCCGATGGAGGGCGCGAGGACGGCGACGATGCCATAGAGCGCGAAGGCCTGGCCGCGCTTGTGGGGCTCAAAGGAGTCAGCCATGATGGCCTGTGCCATGGGCTGCATGCCGCCGCCGCCCGCGCCCTGGATGACGCGGAAGATGAGCAGAGCGGTGAGCGACGGCGCCGCGCCGCAGAGGAAACTGGCGGCGGTGAAGACGAGGATGCAGAAGCCGAAGAAGTTGCGGCGGCCCATGATGCTGGAGGCCCATCCGCCGATGGGAAGGACGATGGCGTTGGAGACGAGATAGGAAGTGAGGACCCAGGTGGCCTGGTCGGGGCTGGCGCCGAGGGAGCCTGCGATGTGCTGGAGGGCGACGTTGGCGATGGAGGTATCAAGCACCTCCATGAAGGCGGCGATGGCGACGGTGACCGCGATGAGCCAGGGGTTGACGCGGGGTTTCCAGTTGGCGTAGGCGTCGGGGCTCGGGTTGACGATGGTCCGTGCGCCGGCGGAGGGCCGGCCTGGGGACAGGGATTGCGTGCTGGACAAGAAAAGTTCTCCTGAGCGGCTTTTTGGCTCTGTTTTTTCTGAGGACGCGGGACTTCTGGTTCCGGGTAAGTGCTTCAATCCCGGGGTCCGGCGCGACGCGGGCTCGGGCCGGGACCGGAATTATGACATACGGAGAATAGATGTGCGAGGCGGCGGCGGAGGTTCAGGGATTGAGGGGGAGCGGATCGAGAGAGGATGAGGTCTCCGGGGCGCCGCGCAAGCCGATGAGCGCGACGGCGAGGGCGATGAGTTCCATGCAGACGATGAAGGCGACGCAGGCGGGCCATTTGCCGAGATTCCAGAAGAAGCCGGGGACGACGCCGGCGGCGGTTCCGCCGAGGTAGTAGAAGGTGATGTAAAGGCCGGCGGCGGTGACGCGCGCGCCGGCGGGTGCGGCGTGGGCGTGGCGGGGCGATATAAGCTGGGCGTACATGTTTCCTGCTTCCCCAACGGCGCGGCGCGGCATGGAGGCCTTCGCCTACCAGGACTTCCGGCGCTATCAACTGGCGCGGGTGGCGGTGATTCTGGGAGCCGAGGCGCAGGCGGTGGCAGTGGCCTGGCAGGTGTACGCGATGACGCACCGGGCGCTGGACCTTGGATTTACGGGGCTGGCGCTTTTTTTGCCGGGGCTGGTGTTTCTGCTGCCTGCGGGACACGTGGCGGACCGGTTCGACAGGCGGCACGTGATTCTGGTGTGCTACGGGCTGCAGGTGTTGTGCACGCTGACGCTGGCGACACTGGCGGTGAACGGCCCGCGCAACGTGCTGGCGATTTATGGGGTGCTGTTCTTCATTGGGACGGGGCGCGCCTTCAGCGGGCCGGCGAGCGCGGCGCTGGTGCCGCACCTGGTGCCGGAAAGGCACTTTGTGAATGCGGTGACGTTGGGAGGAGCAATCTTTCAGGTGGCGAATTTTACCGGGCCGGCGCTGGGCGGGCTTCTGTATACGCTGCCGCTGACGGATTGGTGGCCGGGGACGCGGCTGGAAGGCGCGGGGATAGTGTATGTGTTCACGCTGACGACGCTGGTGTGGTTCCTGGTGCTGGTGCGCAGCCTGAAGGTGCGGCTGGGACGGATGGAGCACAAGGCCGCGTCAATGGAAGTGGTGCTGGCGGGATTCAAGTATGTATGGAGTCGGTCGCTGCTGCTGGGCGCGATTTCACTGGACCTGTTCGCGGTGCTGCTGGGCGGGGCGGTGGCGCTGATGCCGATTTTTGCGAGCGACATTTTGCACACCGGGCCGCGCGGGCTGGGGCTGCTGCGGGCCGCTCCGGCGGTTGGCGCGCTGGCGATGTCGCTGGTGCTGGCGCGATTCCCGATCAGCAGGCGGGCGGGGATGCGGATGTTTGCGGCGGTGGCGATCTTCGGCGTGGCGACGCTTATCTTCGGCCTGTCGCGGAGCCTATGGCTGAGCCTGGGCGCGCTGGCGATCGGAGGCGCGGCGGACATGATCAGCGTGATTATCCGGGGGTCGCTGCTGCAACTGGCGACGCCGGCGGAGATGCGCGGGCGGGTGAGCGCGGTGAGCTCGCTGTTTATTGGCGCGTCCAATGAACTGGGCGAGTTTGAGAGCGGATTGACGGCGCAGTGGTGGGGCGCGGTGCGTGCGACGGTGGTGGGCGGCGTGGCGTCCGTTGCCGTGGCGGCGGCGTGGGCCGGGATGTTTCCCGAGCTGCGGCGCGCGGACCGAATGACCTCAGATGAGTTACGCGGACGGAAGGCGGGCGCGGCATAGGCGGATGCAGGAAGTTATGCAGCGAGTAAGTGGAGTGAGGTAGAAGATTTGCGAAGTAAGTCGAGTGATGGATAAGATCACCGAAGAGGAGATGCGATGAAGGCCTGGAAAGTATTTCTTGCGATAACATTGGTCACGCTGACGATTGGCGGGATCTATCTCTATTCGGTCTTCAAGCAGCGGGAGAGCCCCGGCGTTACGGAACAGAAAGCGGCGCAGGATGCGTTGAGCAGGGACGACCTGGTGGTGATGCGGCAGTATTTTCCGCAGCACTTTGACGACCTGCAACGGCTGGAAGGGACGACGGTGTGGATGCAGAACGGCTACACGATGCCGTATTTTGCATATACGGGCGGGAGGGTGGATTTCGCGAAGAAGATCGGGCTGATTCCAGCGACGCAGGAGATGGAGGTGAAGAAGATCATCAAGGCGGCGGCCCCGGCGAAGGTGGACGACGGGATTGAGCATGGCAGCCGGCAGGCCTTTGCGGTGTTTGCGCTTCCGGGGGCGAAGGAGTTATACGCAACGCCGGTGGGTTATATGCAGGGGAACGAAGAGGCATATTACACCGACTTACTGTTTTATTATGACAACCCGCACAAGACGTACGGCTACTGGGGTAAGGATGTGTGGGCGGCGATTGGCGCGCACGAGGTGAAGCCGGGGATGAGCGAACTGGAGGTACGGATGGCAATCGGGCACAAGATGCAGACCGACTCGCAGACCGAGGGCGACCGCACGGTGACCTATGACATGAACGGCAAGAAGTGGGCGGTGACCTTCGTGAAGAATCACGCGACGGAAATCAAGCAGGGGTAGCAAAGCGCGGTTAGCTTTTGGCTCAGGATGACAGTCTGTATGGACGGTGCGAGAGGGGTCGCGCCGCGCGTGCGTTTTCATTCGGGAATGGAGTTGGAATTTTGCTCGGCCTGGGCGCGGATGTGGTGTGTCATTTCATGGACCGTGGTTTGCAGGCCATGGATGACCGCGTTGAGGTCGTCGAGCGCGTCTGGCGGGATGGGTCCGCAGCCGCGCAGATAGCGGGGTTTGAGCTCCTCGAGGGCGTTATCAATAAACGAGAGGTCAGTGAGGATGGAGCGCGTGACGGGAATCTCGGGCGGCTCGGGCGCGAGGTGCTGCCAAGCCAGGACGCGCAGGAGTTCGGCGCGCAGACGGCTGATGCGGTCTTCAATTTCCTGCGCCTGAGGCGGCGTGAGGTCGACGACGTAGCGGGGGAAAGGGGATTTCGAGGCGGCGGAGTGGAGGGCGTGCTCGATTTCCGTGAGCAGGTCGTCGATGTAGCGGCAGGTGGCGCTGAGGCGGCGCTGCTGGGGCTCGTTGAGCTGGCCGGGGAAGCGATTTTGCGCATCGGGTTGGGGCATGGCGGCTCCCGTGGAGTGGACGCACCCAGAGTACGCCATTGACGCTTTCTCCGTTTCCGGCGTTTTCCCCGGGGCTGAAGCCCCGAGTGTGGATCGTCTCGGATTCAGGGGCCTGAAGGCCCCTGCTCCCTCCGTGAATTCCCCGGTCTCAAAAGCGAGACCGGGGGCACCCGGCGAGGTTTTTGATTCCAACCTTTTCCGCAATGAACGCGGAAAAGGGTGGGGCGACCCAGCAGAAAGGCAACCGCAGATCTTTCGACTCCCTGCCTCTTCGCGTTGCTCAGAGTCCGGTCGCTCAAGATGACAATTCTTTGTGGAAACGCTGAGAGTGATTGCACAAGATGACAGCAGCATTGATTCTGGCGCCGAGGTCAGCGCTGGAGGAGGTCGATGGGCTGGGTGAAGTCGGTGACGTGGATGTGGCGGGCGAGGGTGGGGTGCTGGCGCTCCAGGGCGAGGTACATTTCCCAGGCGACGCGGCGGTAAGAGAAGTGGCCGGCGGGCGCGGAGCGGAGCTCGGAGATGTACTGGGCCTCGGCGAAGTCCATTTTGAAGAGGCAGCGGATGCGGGTGGCGAGAGGGAGCAGGTAGAGCGCGGAGTGGGGCGCGTCACATGCGCCGGATGCGGCGATGCGCATGCCGGCGGAGTGGGCCTGGCGGACGGCCGCGTGGTAATCGTCGAGCGCGCCGGCTTCAGCGAGGATGTCTACGTCGGGGCCGAGATCGCCGTGGGAGGGGGTTTCATAGCCGTGGAGGGCGGTGAATCCCTGGAGGATTTGGGTGGAGCGGCGATGGCGATGCATGTCGCGGAAGCCGCCGATGTCCATGAGGATGTCAAAGCGGAGGGCTGCGCCGGCGTGGAAGGCACGGAGGAGTTCGTCGTGACGGCCGCGATGGACCAGGCCGAGTTCGATGAGCTGGTTGACGCGCGCGTTGGGGAGCGGGGCGACGAGGTCGCGAATCTGGCGGTAAGGATGGTGCGAGACGGAGTAAATGAGGGAGGCGGCTAGCTCGACCTCGAGGGATTCAGTGCGCTCGACGAGGTCCACAAGAGGAGCTTCATCGATGGGGATCTGCTCGAGCAGTTCCGCCGCTTCCTGACGGAGCCCGGATTGGGTCTGGATGAGGTAGTCATTGGGCTCGGCGTATTTGACGAGGGTGGGCGCGGTGTGGACTTCGCGGGTGAGGAGGCTGGCGGCTTCCGCGGCGAGGTCGGGCTGGGCGGCGAGCTTGTCAACAAATGCCTGGCCGGCGCGGGCGTGGACATCGAAGGCGGGTCCAGTGGCGGCGTCGCGAAGTTTCTGGCCGAGGTCGCGCACCTCCGCGAAGGAGCTGGAGAGGAGGCGGGAGACCTGGTTTTCAAGGGTGCGAGCGTTGACGATCTGGCCGAGGGAGGTGTTGGTGGCCAGGGGCAGCAGGTAGCGGGCAACGTCAAAGGCGCGGGCCTTGAGGGCGCGTTCGCAGGCCTCGGGCTTCATGCCGTCGGGGCAGGGGATGCGGCGGCGGAGGGCGTCAAGGACCTGGGCGGAGGTGCGCTGGTAGGCGGCGAAGAGGGATTCGATGGTTTGGGTGAAGAGCTCAGCGGCGGCGGCATTGGAGCCGAAGTCGGGCAGATACCAGCCGGATTTGAGGAAGTTCTGGTAGCGGGTGGAGCGCTCCTGGCCGTCCCAGCGCTGCTCGTCGACGAGGATGATGGCGGCGAGCAGCGAGAGGCGCTCGACGGCGAAGGCGATGTGGGCCAGGTCAGCGATGGAACGGTGGCCGTATTGGAAATAGAATGTGTTGAGGAACTGCTCAGCGCGCTGGGTGCTGATTTCGGTCAGGGACTCGCGCATGGAGAGGGCCGAGCGGGAGTATTTGGCCATGGCGTAGGCGAGGACTTCCGGATCGGCACCGTGAACGGCGAAGACCTCAGTCTGGTTGCGGGGGGCGGCTGAAGCAAAAGATTCACTGGACATGGATTCAGGCTCGCGAACAGAATACGGCATTGGGAGGCGGGAGCAAGAGTGAATCCGGAGAGCCGGCTGGTTCGCTTTAAAATCTGTGAGGGAAGGCGCGATGCGGGAGATCAAGTTGCGAACATCAGAGCGACCAAGGCCGTTGCCACCGGGACGCTGGGCGATGGCCCAGAGGTGGAACGACTTGCTCTTCGCGCATTGGAGAGTTCCGGCAGCGCAACTTTCGGCGTTGCTGCCGGATGGGCTGAAAATTGACACCTTTCAGGGGTCGGCGTGGCTGGGCGTGGTGCCGTTCTGGATGGACCGGATCAAGATTCGGGGGCTGCCGCCGGTTCCGGGGGCGCGGAGTTTTCCGGAGCTGAACCTGCGGACCTATGTGCGGGAGGCGCGGACGGGAACGGCGGGTGTGTACTTCTTCTCACTGGACGCGAGGAACCTGCTGGCGGTGGCTGCGGCGCGGATGTTCTATCACCTGCCGTACTACTGGGCGGAGATGCGGCTGGAGCAGAAATCGGAACGGGAGTTCCATTATTTCAGCCGGAGGCGATTTTCCAAGCGGCCGGTGATTTTTGAAGCGCGGTATCGGGGGTTGGGGCCGACGCGACGGCTGGCGGAGAGCCGGCCGGGATCGCTCGAGTATTTTTTGACGGAGCGGTATTGCCTGTTCAGCCAAAACGCGGCGGGGAAGGTGGTGCGGGCGAATGTGCATCACGTGCCGTGGCCGCTGGAGGACGCCGAGGCGGAGATAGAGCGGAATGATCTGGCCGTGGCAATCGGGATTACGCTGCCGGATGAAGCACCGGTACTGCACTACTCGCGGCGGCTGGCGGTGTATGTGTGGCCGGCGGAGCTGAGCCCGGCGATGCGGCGGCGGCAGGGAGTTCCTGCGCAGGCGATGCCGTCGGTTTAAGATTCGCTGCGCAGTTCAGGGGCTTCGCTGCGCTGGAGCCGGAGCGCGAGCCAGAGGCAGCCTGCGATTCCAAAAGCCTGAAAGACAAATTTGGCGATGAGGTCGGGTCGGGTCCAGCCGGCGGCGCTGAGGTCACTGGTTACGACGACGGAGAGGATTGCGGCGAAGGAGCAGGCCCAGCGGTGCATTCGGCCGAAGCCTTGCGGAGCGCAGAGAAACTGAACCAGAGCGAAGGCAAGCACGGCCCATGCGACGCCGCCGGAGAGCGCGACCCATGCGGGCGGTTCGAGGTGCGGGACAAAGATGATTGTGATCAGCTCCCACCAGGGAGCGCTAAACACGAAGACGACGAGGCCGGCGAGCCAGGGAGACCATGTTTTGCCTGAGGCATTGCGACCGGCGTGGCCCACGCTGCGCAGCATCCAGGCGAAGAGAATGAGCAGCGCGATGGTGGCGATGCCCGCAACGATGTGCGAGAGCGGCGGCGAGTAGGGCGCGGCCCCGAGCCGTTTGCGGGCCTGCTGTGTCCAGCCGTACCAGGCCATGAAGCTGCCGAGCAGGAAGAAGAAACAAGTGACGAGGAAGCCGCGAGTGCGCAGCCAGGGCTTGTGGCGATGCGCGGGAAAGAAGAGCTCTGCGACCTGAACGGGAACGACTACGACCCAGATGCTTTCAAAGCCGAGCATGAAGAGGAAGTAAACCCAGTTGACGCCGAGCATACGGCCGTAGGCGGCGTTTGCGCCCATGAAGGGGAGTGGGGCGATGGAGGTTTGCTGGATGATGAACTCCTCGGCGACGGAGAGTGCGAGGCCGAGGAGGAGCAGGCTGGGACCGCCGGCACGCCAGCGGCGAACGAGCTCGCGGGCGAGGAGGGCGCCGCCGCCCCAGACCAGCATTTCCGGAATGAAGACGACGAGAAAGCTGAGGCGCGTGGAACCGCTGAGGACCTCGGCGATGAACGGCGCGAGGACCAGCAGCGTCCAGATGGGCGCGGCGTACCGGGACTTAAGCGGAGCGGGCGCGGCGGCGACGGGATTGGTGGACATGGTGCTACTCCTTTGCGTGGGCTTTGGCTCGCTGATCTTTGGCCGGGGGACGGCCTTTGGCGGGAGTGACGGCGGCGGCGCGAGTGTGGGCGCGGGCTTCGCGGAAGATGCGCTCGAGGTTCCAGTCGAGGCGGGCGGAGCGGAGGTCGCTCAGCAGCCCGCGGACCCAGGCGAGCTCGGCGCGGAGCATGGCGAGCAGATACTCGCTTTCGACAAGGTTGATACGGAGGACGCGGACGGAGGCGGCGGCGAGTCCGGCGGAACTGTGCGCGATATCAGCTTCGAGAGAGGCGGCGCGCTCCTCCAGGCGGGGAATGGCCTGCGCCGGGGTGAGGTGGATGAGGAAGCTCATGGCTGTCATGAACTCAGAGGATTCGCGGCGGGGCGTGGCGATGATGGCGCGGAGACTGCGAAGGAGCTCGGCGCGGCCCTCGGGGGTGATGCGGTAGGTGGTGCGCTCGGGGCGTCGGCCTTCGCGGCCGGTGGAGGCGGCGAGGATGAGGCCGGAGCGCTGAAGGCGGCCAATGGCGTGGTAAAGCGAGCCGCGCTTGAGGGCGAGGATTTCGTCCTTGTGGCGTTCGCGGAGGAGGCGCTGCATCTGGTAGGGGTGCATGGGGCCTTCGCGGAGGAAAGCGAGGACGGCGATTTCCCAGATTCCGAGTTCGTTTTCCATGATTAGCTCATCTGAACTATATCGCATGAACTAGAGAAGCGCAAGGGCGGCGACAGGGGGAAGTGGGCGGCCAGCGGGCGAAGGCGCGGTCTCTATAATGGGGTTCGAAACGCGAGCGCGATGGAGCCGAGGGGCGAAGCCGCGCGGAAGGAACGAGGGAACGATGGCGGATTTGGCGGGACGGATTGCGCTGGTGACGGGAGCGTCGCAGGGGATTGGTCGGGCGTGCGCGCTGGAGCTGGCGCGGGCCGGGGCGACGGTGGCGCTGGCGGCGCGGAACGAGGCAAAGCTGGCCGACGTGGCGGCGGAGATTGCGGCGGCGGGTGGCGAGGCGGCGGCGTTTCAAATGGATGTGGCCAGCGAGGAGCAAATCAAGGCCGGGGCGAAGGCGGTGCTGGAGCGGTTCGGCAAGGTGGAGATCCTGGTGAACAATGCGGGGATTACGCGGGACGGGCTGGCGATGGCGATGAAGCGCGCGGACTGGGACGACGTGGTGGCGACGAACCTGACGGGGGCGTTTCTGCTGACGCAGGCGGTGCTGCGGCCGATGCTGAAGAACCGCTGGGGCCGGATCATCAACATTTCGAGCGTGGTGGGACGGACGGGACAGGCGGGACAGGTGAACTATGCGGCGTCGAAGGCGGGGCTGATCGGGATGACGCGGGCGCTGGCGCGGGAGGTGGCGTCGCGGGGGATTACGGTGAACGCGGTGGCGCCGGGGTATATCGAGACGGCGATGACGGAGGTGCTGGACGAGAAGCTGCGCGCGGCGATGCTGGAGGGGATTCCGGCGGGGCGCGCGGGGAAGGATGTGGAGATTGCGCAGGCGGTGGCGTTTCTGGCCTCGGAGGGTGCGGGATACATTACCGGGCACGTGCTGGACGTGAACGGAGGGATGTTCATGGGCGGATGAGGCCGTCTTACTGGGGCGGCGCGTTTCGCGGCGCGCGCGGCATGCGGGTCTCCTGCGGCGGGCCGATGTCAGTGACGGTGGAGGCGAGGAAGACGCCGTCATGGATCGCGCCTTCGACTCGGACCAGATCGCCGGTGTGGACGTCGGCGAGGGTGATGGGATTGCGGCGGTGGCGGAAGGTGGTGTTTTCGTCGGCGGCAAAGCTGTAGGATTTCTTGTCGCGGATGCCTTCGAGGGTAACCTTGACGCCGTCGACGGCGGTGACGCGGCCCATGAGCCAGGTTTTGCCGTAGTTGGCTTCCATCTGCCGCATCTGGCGTGCGCGTTCGGGGTCGAGTTGAACGACGAAGACCGCGCCGACGGTTTTGGCGGAGGCGTCGAGCTGGCCGCCGGCTGCGATGACGTCGCCGACCTTGATGTCACTGGATTTGAGGAACTGGGGACCGCCGGGCTGTGGCGCGGAGTCCTGGCCGCCACCCTCGCGGCGTCGCACGCGCTGCTTCATGATGCGGGTGTTGACGCTGAAGTATACGGTGTAGACTTCGCCGGTTTCGGTGCGGACGGTGTAACGGTCCTGGGCGACGGCGGTGACGGTGCCCATGAGGCCGCGGCCGCCGCCCATCATGCCGCCCCCCCACATGCCGCGCCCGCCGCGCTGGCCCTGCTGCAAGGAGCCGGAGTCTGGCGATTGCGGTGCGGGGGATGCGTCCTGGGCCTTTGCGGTGGTGGCGGCGACGCCGAGGGCGAGACCGAGAAGAATGGCGGCGAAGAGACGAGCTTTCATGGGAACTCCACGAGGGCGCGAAGGCCCCTACTGGCTATAGACGGCGGGACGAGGTGTGGAGACGACGAAGACGGCACGGCGTGAGGGAATATTTCGCCGCGTGGGCGGCGGGGCGGGTCAGTGTTGGTTTTTTTGCTCGGCGATGAGTTGTTTGAATTCCGGGAGGGTGTGCAGGGAGGCGAATTCGCTGTCTTTGGCGACCTTGTTGGGCGAGATGAAGCCCTCGTCGATGGCGCGGCGGAGGTATTCGATGGCCTGCTGGGGCATGTGGGCTTTGACGCAGCCGCGGGCCATGTAATAGTTCATGGCTCCGCGCTGGGCGAGCGAGGCGGGATTCTCAACGCGGGGCCGCGTGTCCTGGCCGAAGATGCGCGGATCGACGGCGAGCGCTGCCTGATAGGCCTTCCAACCCTGCTTGTATTTGTGGACGGCGAAGAGGTTGGTGCCGAGGTTCTTGTAGAAGAGTGCGGAGTGGGGATTGATCTTGATGGCCTTCTTGTACATGCTGCGCGCGCCGCCGTAGTCCTTCTGTGCGTCGTAAACGGTGCCGAGATTGTTGAGCACGTCAGCGTTGTGCGGCCGGTAATGGAGGGACTTGCGGTAGCAATCGGTGGCTTGATCGAGGTTGAACATCATCTGGTAAGCGATGCCGAGCTTGTTCCAGAGGGTGGCGAGCTTTTGCCGGTCGTGCGTGGCGGCGATGGCGTTTTTGTAAGCGGCGATGGCCTCCTGGTAGCGCTTGTGGGTCATGAGGGAGTCGGCGAGTTCTTCGGGCGTGGGCGGCTGGCGGGCAAAGATGTTATGGGCCGGAGGCTTTGCCTGTTGAGCGGAGGTGGGAGCGGAGGACGAGGGCTGAGACGGGGTGGTTTGGGCCGGGCTGGTTTGGACCGGTGCGGCTTGTGCGACCGCGGGCAGGACGCAGACGGCGAAGGCGGCCGCGAGAGCCAGCCGTGGGACGAGTCGGAGGAATCTTGTGCCGGTCATAGTTCCCTCCGAGGAAGGAAACGGGGGCGGTGAAGCGAATCGTGTGTCCGTGGAGAAATTAGACCACCAATGCGGTGCGGTAGCCAAGGGGTTTGCGGGCGGAAAGGGCGAATGCCGTAGACTCTGGGAAGAAAAGGGGACGGGAAGATGGCGACCGCGGAGGCAACGGAGAGGCAGCGGATGGTGGCCGAACGGTTCGGCGCGGTGCGGCGGCGGACGCTGGAGCTTGTGAAGCCGTTGACGCCGGAGGACATGATGGTGCAGTCGCGTGCCGAGGCCTCGCCGGCGAAGTGGCACGTGGCGCATACGGCGTGGTTCTTCGAGTCGTTTGTGCTGAAGGAGTTTGTGCCGGGGTATAAGCCGTTCGACGAGGACTTTGCGTGGCTGTTCAACAGCTACTACGTGAGTTTTGCGAGCTTTCCGGAGAAGCGGCTGCGGGCATCGTTTTCGCGGCCTGGGCTGGAAGAAGTGATGCGCTATCGGGCGCATGTGGATGCGGCGATGGAGCGGTTGCTCGAGGGCGAAGCGCATCCGGAGGCGCTGCGGCGGACGGAGCTGGGCGCGAATCACGAGGAGCAGCACCAGGAGCTGCTGCTGACGGATATTCTGAATGCGTTTTTTACGAATCCGCTGAAGCCGGCCTATGCAGAGGGGGAGACGGAGCCGGGCGCGGGCGAGGCGCGGGCGATGAGGTTCGAGGAGTTTGCGGGCGGAATGCGGGAGATTGGCCACGCGGGCGAGGGATTCTGCTATGACAACGAGCTGCCGCGGCACAAGGTGTGGCTGGAGCCCTATGCGGTGGCGGACCGGCTGGTGACGAACGGGGAGTATGCGGAGTTTGTGGCCGACGGCGGCTACACGAGGCCGGAGCTTTGGCTTTCCGCGGGGTGGGATGCGGTGCAGCGCGAAGGATGGCGCGCGCCGCTCTACTGGACGGAGCGCGGGGATGGCTGGAGGGTTTTTACGCTGCGTGGCGAGCAGAAGCTGGAGACGCTGCGCGCGGCGGCGGTGAGCCAGGTGAGCTTTTTCGAGGCGGATGCCTATGCGCGCTGGGCGGGCAAGCGGCTGGCGACGGAGCTCGAGTGGGAGGCGGCGGCGGCGGGGCGGGCCGTGGATGGAAATCTGCTGGACGCAGGGCGGTTGACGCCGGGTGCGGCGGGCGGCGCGGAGGAGCAGCAGTGGTTTGGGGATTGCTGGGAATGGACGGCGAGCGCGTACCTGGGCTATCCGGGGTTTAAGCCGCTGGAAGGCGCGCTCGGCGAGTACAACGGGAAGTTCATGAGCGGGCAGATGGTGCTGCGGGGCGGCTCGTGCGGGACGCCGCGGGCGCATATTCGGGCGAGCTACAGGAATTTCTTCGGACCGGAGACGCGGTGGCAATTTTCGGGGATTCGGCTGGCGAAGTGAGCGAAAGGATGTAACCGACGCGGAATCCGGCGCATCGAAGAAAAATGGCTCTATCTACTTCTTTCACTTTTCAGGAAACGGAAATTGCTGAGCAGGTGGCGGCGGCGGTGCGCGCGGGATTGACGGCGCGGGTGAAGCGGCTGCCTCCATGGCTTTTCTACGACGAGGCGGGATCGCGGCTGTTTGAGCAGATCACGGAGCTCGAGGAGTACTACCTGACGCGAACCGAGCGCGGGATATTTTTAGACTTTTTGGATGAGATTGTGGGCACTGCAAGCGATGGCCACCGGCTGCGGATTGCAGAGTTGGGCGCGGGGTCGGCGGAGAAGACGCGGCTGCTGCTGGAGGCAACGGTGGCGCGGCAGGGCGAAGTGGTGTACGAGCCGGTGGATGTGTCGGCGACGGCGCTGGAGGCGGCGCGGGAATGCATTGAACGCGAGCTGAAGGGCGTGGAGGTGAGGCCGCGCGTGGCCGACTATACGCGCGGGCTGGAGCTGGACGAGGCGGAGGAAGACGAGCGGCGGCTGGTGCTGTATATCGGATCGAGCATGGGGAACTTTGAGCCGGAGGATGCGGCGGCGCTGCTGAAGGGCGTGCGCGCGGGGCTGCGTGAAGGCGATGGGCTGCTGCTGGGCGTGGACCTGGTGAAGGAGGAGTCCATCCTTCTTGCGGCTTATGACGATGCGGCGGAAGTGACGGCGGCGTTCAACCGGAATGTGCTGGTGCGGGTGAATCGGGAGCTGGGCGCGAACTTTGAGCCGGAGGCGTTTGCGCATCGCGCGGTGTGGAATGCGGAGCGGCGTCGGATGGAGATGTATCTGGAGAGCCTGGCGCGGCAGACGGTGCGCGTGGAGGCGCTGGGGCTGCGCGTGGAGTTTGGCGCGGGCGAGCGGATGCACACCGAGAACAGCTACAAGTATGTGCCGGGCGAGGCGGAGGCGATGCTGGAAGCGGCGGGGTTTGCGGCGGCGGGAAGCTGGACGGATGCGCGCGGGTGGTTTGCGGTGTGTTTGGGGCGGGCGTGAGGGGGCGCGGGGCAGAACAGATGGTGGTCTGTGGTCTCCCAGGTGCCCAAAAGCGAGGCACCCGGGGCAGCCAACATTTGTGGGAGAACTCACTTCGCTCCCCCGGCACCCGGGCCCGCTGTGATCAGCAGGAGATTCAGGCCGACCGGGATCGGAAATTGGAGGCGGCGAGGCAACAGCGGAAGAACCGCCGCCAGCGGGCCGCCTGAAAGAAAACGATGCGCCACCCGAGATTCTCTGCAATGGCAGCAAGGTCTGTGTCCAGACATTCCGCGATAATTGCTGAGGAGGGGAGCCCGGAGTCCGTAGTTCAGGGCGAGGGAACCGTTCCGGCTAGAAACCCTCTGCGGCGCTCTGGTTGGGTAGATTGCCTTAGGTCCCGCGCCGCAGGTACGCAGCAAAAGGAAAGTACTTTCTCCAAACTGTGCACTTATTTGCAGTATGTCTAATCCCCAGCGTTGCTAAGTCTTTCTTTATCAGCACGGCGAGATTGGCAACGATCGTGCATTGTGAACTGCGTTTGTAGCTTCGTCTTCACATCAGGGACTGCCATTGTGATTTGGAGAGGATGCGAAACCTACTGTGGGATAACGTTTTACGACACTGACAGTGAGGAGCCTTTCATGAAACTGCGATTGACTAGTGTGATTTTGGGTCTCAGCCTGTTCGTCGCTATGACGACCGCCGCAGCCCACGCTGATAGCTGCATAGGCGCTTGTGGAACTGACACCGCGAACGGCGATGTGACGAGTCCTCCCGGCTCCAGCTCCTATATGTACGTAACGACCACTGGGGGATCAGTCGGTGGTGGTACGCTGCCGGCCGTATTCGGGCTGCCGGGCGTGGATTCGACGAACGGATCGATGTATACGTCGTCGTCGTTTTCGACGACCCCAGGAGAACTGATCAATTTCAATTTCAACTATGTTACGTCCGATGGCTCGGGATTCCCCGACTACGCTTGGGCGGCACTGATGAGCACTGGCGGCGGCGCAAATTACCTCATCTTTTCGGCGCAAACGCAGCCGACTGGGAATACCGTTCCCGGATTTACAATGCCCGCGCTGGCATCTGGTGCGTCGCTGATACCGGCATCGTCGCCGATCACCCCTGGGTCGGGAACCGATTGCGGCTCAAGTTGTAACAGCCCGGCTGGGGGGCCGGTTTGGAATGAGTTAGGCTCATACTCCGGGGGATGCTGGGCAGTCGGCTGCGGTTATACAGGCTGGATTGAATCAGTATTCACCGGTGAAGCCGCGGGCAACTATGTGCTCGACTTCGGGGTTTCGAACTCTAACGATCAATATTTCGACTCGGGGCTGGCCTTCGCGGGTGTTGAGGTTGGTGGCGTTCCGATCTCCCCCACTCCCGAGCCGAGCACATTGCTCCTCATGCTGACCGGGTTAGGGTCGCTAGGGTTCTTGGTTGCGATGCGAAAGGCCAAGGGTCTCCCCAATCTCCACTTTAACGAATAGGACACCCAGGCACCCCGTACACCACTCAGCACCATCGCTTGCAGCGTCGAACGTATTGCCCAATGCGCCGCGGGATTTCATTCCGCGGCGCGTCTCGCTCATAAGCCCGGGCTACCCGTTCTCGAAATGCTTCCCAAGTCGAAGGCGCAACGCCGGTCACGCCTTGCTTCGTAATCGCAAACCCGAACCATAATGACCTTGCCAGGTGAAACAGAGGCGGGCGATGCAGGGATGCAACCACGCTGAGGGATAGCCTGGTGGTCTTATCGAGATGATGAACGGCGGCGCGAGGATTACCTTCTTGCGCTGCCCGAAGCCTCCATCGGATCGGTAGACCCGATGCCTTGAAAATCCCCGCCCGAAAGGCGGAATACTCACTAGCGGAGAGCGCCCTCTATCCATTTCAGGCTGAACCAACACAGTGGGCGGTGTGGGGCAGGCTGATGAAGTGGAGGAACTCATCTCCCCGCACCCGGGCCACGCGCCGCGACTCTGCTCCCACCCTGTGGCCCGAACGGCGGGAGCGACAAGGATGGGGCAACCGCGAAGGGTTGGGCCGGGGCGCCGAATTTCTGGATTGAGACCTGTGTTTTCCCAGGTGCCCAAAAGCGAGGCGCCTGGGGCAACCAGCATTTGTGAGAGAACTCACTTCGCTCCCCCGGCACCCGGGCCAGCCCCCGACGGGCGTGCTGGTGGTTGCGGCGGCGGTCGCGGGCGTGATTCCGGCGCGGCGGGCGGCGTCGATTGATCCGGCGCGAACGCTGCGGATTGACTAAGGAGCGGCGGGGAGATTGGTTTTGCGGAACAAGAAAAAGCCCACCCGGGCGCGGGAAATTGCGCCGGGTGGGCTTTGGTGTGTGAGGCGGGGCTATTTGGGGTTGGCGATGCGAACGAGAAGGATGTCGTGGCTGGCGATTTCAAGAGGCATGTCGTTGGTCAGCGTGAGGTCCTGTCCGGTCCAGAGGTTTTTGGCCTGCTGCGCGCCGTGGAGGCCGAGTTTCTCGAGGTTGAGATGAAAGGGATGGGTGGAGTAGCGGTCGCTGCCGGCGTTGAGCACGGCGACGGCCATGGCTCCGCCGGAGAGCGGGCGGGCCCAGACTTCGACTTCGCCGTCGGCGTAGATGCGGCGGGCCTGGTGGCCGAGGGAGTCCTGATCGATGGCGATAACGTCGCGGTTGGTGAGGATGGATTTGATTGCGGGCGTCATTTTGGTGAGGTCGTTGCCGGCGAGCAGGGGCGCGGCGAGCATGGCCCACATGGAGAAGTGGGAGCGATTTTCAGCCAGTGAGAGGTGGCCGTTGCCGACTTCAAGCATGTCGGGGTCGTTCCAGTGGCCTGGGCCTGCGTATTTGGCGAGGCCGGCCTGCATTTCAAGCAGGTCGTAGATGCGGTCCCAGCGGGCGTTGATGTCGCCGGTGGTGCGCCAGAGGTTGCCGCCGAGGGCCGGCGCCCACTCCCAGGGCGCGTCCCAGCCGTACTGGCAGAGAGAGAAGACGATGGGGCGGCCGGTGGCTTTGAGGGCCCTGGACATTTTGTCGTAGGCGGCGATCATGAGGCGCATCTGCTGGGCCTTGTCATTGGGCGCCTGCTTTTGCATGACGGCGGGGATGAAGCTGCAGAGGTCGTACTTGAGGTAGTCGATGCCCCAGGAGGCGTAGAGCTTGGCGTCCTGCTGCTCGTGGCCGAGCGAGCCGGCGTATCCGGCGCAGGTTTTGGGGCCGGGCGAGGAGTAGATGCCGAGCTTGAGGCCCTTGGAGTGGACGTAGTCGGCGAGGGCTTTCATGTCAGGGAATTTGGAGTTGGTGTGGAGGACGCCGTTGGCGTCGCGCTGTCCCTCCCAGGTGTCGTCGATGTTGATGTAGATGTAGCCGGCGTCTTTCATGCCGGAGGCGACGATTTGGTCGGCGGCATTCTTGATGTCCTGCTGAGTGACTTTGCCGGCGAAGTAGTTCCAACTGTTCCATCCCATGGGGGGCGTGGCCGCGGCCACCTCCGGTGGGTCTGACTGCGCCCGCGCCGAGGCTGCGGGAAAAAGGGAGAAGGCAAGGGCAGCGAGGGCGGCGAGAGCAAGAGTGGGCAGAGAGCCAAGAGAGAGCCGAGCAGGTTTGCGCATTGGAAGGGGTCCTCCTGAAAACGATTTCATTCGCAGGGGAATACTAAGCCGAGGGGGGCGGCTTGGGCAATGGGGTTGTGGAAAGAAGGCAGCGGGTCCATGGGGCGCAGGACTTGCGTGAGAGGCTCAAGCCACGCAGATTTTTCTCTGGTTTGAATGTACGGGCTGAAGCTCGTACCCTTCAATCGCCCCTGTCGCGCCCGGTCAATCAGCGCTTCAAATCGAGCGCGGGAGCGGCGGCGTAACGAGGGCAGGAGGCCATGGTGGCTTCAATTTCCGGCACGGGACGGATGCCGCCGCGCGCGCCGGAGGCGGTGCAGTTGAGGGCGGCGGCGGCGCAGGCGAAGTCAAGCTGCTGCGGGAGCGGCCAGCCGCGGAGAATGCCATAGATGAAGCCGGCGTGGAAGATGTCGCCTGCGCCGGTGGTGTCTGCAACCTGAACGCAATAGGCGGGGCGCAGGTGGAAGTCGCGGCCGTCCCAGGCGAGGACGCCGTCCTGGCCGAGGGTGGCGGCGGTGACGAGGCAGCCGAAGCGGGATTTGAGGCGGCGGAGGGCGCCCTCGAGGGTGCGCTCGCCGGTGAGGAGGCCGGGAAAATCGCGGCTGACGATGAGGTAGTCAATGTTGGCGATGAGGTCGTCGACGCCGGGGTAGGCCTCGTCGAGATCGGCGACGGTGGGGATGCCGGCCTGGCGCGCCCATGACGCGGCAAGGGTGGCGGCGGCGGTTTCGCAGCCGTCGGTGTGGAAGCAGCGGGCGTTGACGATCCAATCGCGCTGGAGGTCGGCGGGCTGGAGGAAGAGGCGCGGATCACGGCGCTGGATGACGGTGCGTTCGCCGCCGGAGTCAACGAGGATGAGCGACTGCGGGCTGAGTGCGCCGGGGACGACGATGAGGCGGGCGTCGACGCCGAGGCGGAGGAATTCGCGGCGATGGAGGGCGGCGGCCTCGTCGTCGCCGAGCTTGCCGACGTAGCGGGTGGTGAGTCCCCATGTTTGGCAGGCGACGACGGTGGAGGCAGCCTGGCCGCCGGGCTGGAGGTAGGATTGGGCGTACTCGACCTTGGAGCCGCGCTCAGGATACTGGGCCAGCGGGATGAGGGTGTCGGTGGCGTTGAGGCCGACGCCGACTAGATCCACAAGGGCTGGAAGCGCGGGGAGCGCGGGCTTGGTCATAGGGAGAATTGTAATGGGCGGGTGGGGCGGTGGGAGTGGGGCGTGATTGGAAGTAAGGAAATTTATGCTAAAATGTAAGGCGGGTGAAAAATGACTTCAGCCAGTCAAAGAACGGCGACCACTGTGGAAGCGACTGTCACCTCCAAGGGCCAGGTGACGCTGCCCAGGGAGTTGAGAAAGCGCCTTGGGATTCAAAGGGGAAGCCGGATACGGTTCAGTATTCCGGCCAGCGGCGCGGTGAAGGTGGAGCCAGTGCTGTATGACCTCGAAGACCTGTGGAAGATGGCCGACGAAGCGAGTTCGGGCGGTAAAACCGGCGGCGCAATGACCTTTGAAGAGATGGATGCGGCCAAGGCCAGGAGACGGTGGTAATGCTGGCAGCCGATACGAATGTGTGGGCGCGGGCTTACCTGAACGACGAACCGGCACAGGCGCGAAAGGCTCGCGCGGCGCTGGCGGAGGCGCGTTCGGCAGGTGGAGTGTTTGTGCCGTTGCTGGTGCTGGCGGAGTTGTCATGGGTGCTGCGGGCGCGATGGGAACGGGCAACGGTTCTGGATACCATCGAGGGCCTTCTGCAGACGAAAGGCGTGGCTGTCGAGTCGGCGGCCGTCGCGTGGAAGGCTTTGGAGGCCTCGCGCAAGGGCGCGGCCGGCTTTGCCGACCACTTGATTGCGGAGATTTCCTTTGGGGCCGGGGCGGACGAGGTGATTACGTTCGACAAGGCCTTTGGGCGCGTGGCGGGAGTAAGGCGGCTGAGGTAGGGGCTGGCTCCCCGGTCTCAGAATCGAGACTGAGGGCACCCGGCAATGGAGCGGTTGCCAGTTATCCGCCCGCGGCAGGAGGATTGGCGCGATCTTCATTGCCTGAGGACTCGATGAGCGACTTGGCGATAAAGCGCCAAATTGACTTCCGGGATAGCCGAGAGTTCCAGTCTGCCGGGCCACACGTCCGCAACCCTGGGGCGTGTTGCTCGCGTCGCGCGGCAGACGTTACCCATTCACACGCTGCGTTGGGCACGAGCTTTCTTCCCATTCGTCGATGAGTGCGCCGCGAATTGGTAGAGGGCCCCTGCTAACTTATCCGTCATGGACAAGTGAGGCGTATGGTCTGTATCGAGTTCAACAACATCGTCGCACATGTTCTCGGCGATCATTCGCCGCTGCAGTGGCAAGGGAATCGCCCGATCGCGAGTACAGACGACGAAATACCGGTTGATTCCGTCGAGCGCCCCGGCCGGGATCGATACTGGTGTCACGAAGGGTCCGATTGGCTGCGGGCGCTGCCGTGCGATGGCCCACGCGGCGACCTCGTCTGCACAGCAGCCGTACAACGCCTGACGCGACGCCGCGGCCGGCATAGTGGCAACCGGGGGATCACCTTCGATGGTGATATTGGCCTGCACCTGATCACCGGCCCCCTCCGGAAGCTTTGTCAGGTCAAGAAGACTCTGACCATTCTTTGGCAGGAAGGCGGTTGCGTAAACGAGCGCCGCGACCCGTTCCGGACAGCGCGCCGCCGCCTGAGTCGCGATTACGCCGCCCATGCTGTTACCGACTACAATCGCCGGCTCGGAGTCGGCAGCCAGCACCTCACAGAGGCGGGCCACGCAACGATCCAGTGTGACTTCGCTGGCTGGCGTTTTGTCGTCTCCGAGCCCGGGCAAATCAAACGCGGCCACCGCATGGCCGGTCGCCTTTAGATGGTCTGTTAGTGGTCCCCAGATCCATGCGCCGGAAAACGCGCCGTGTACAAGGACAAATCTCGCCATTTGATCTCCGTTACGCCGGAAGATTCCCGTTTGGTGAGCAGCCCGGCGAAGTCACCACTATATGGGAAACCGGCGCTTCGCGCTGAAACAACCTATTAGCACTCTGCCAAAACTGACTGATTGAATTCTTGCCAGGTAATCCATTCATTGAGGGCATCCAGGCCAATGCGCTCATTGACTCCAGCGTCAGTCTGATTTCTGAGCATCGGCCGGTTGGTCGGCAATGCGGAAACTGCGCCACTCCTTTGCGCGGTTCATGCGGTGCCGAGGTAGATGAAGCGGAAGAGGAAGAGTGCGGCGAGGAGGTAGAGGAGCCAGTCCTGCTTGCGGAGGTTACCGGTGGCGGCGTGGAGGACGGCCCAGGCGATGATGCCGAAGCCGAGGCCGTTGGCGATGGAGTAAGTGAGCGGGATGAGGATGAGGGTGAGGAATGCGGGGACGGCGGTGAGGGGGTTGTTCCACTGGATCTCAGTGATGGTGGAGAGCATCATGGAGCCGACGAGGATGAGGGCGGGTGCGGTGGCGGCGGTGGGGACGATGCTGATGAAGGGCGCGGCGAGGATGGCGGCGAGGAAGAGCAGTCCGGTGACGATGGCGGTGACGCCGGAGCGTCCTCCGGCCTCGACGCCGGCGGTGGACTCGACATAACTGGTGACGGTGGAGGTGCCGGCGAGGGAGCCGAAGACGGTGGCGGTGGCGTCTGCAAAGAGGATGCGGTTGAGGCGGGGAATGTTGTTGTCCGCGGCGATGAGGCCGGCGCGCTTGGCGACGGCGACGAGGGTGCCGAGGTTATCGAATAGATCGACGAAGAAGAAGACGAAGATGATTTCTAGCAATCCCTTACTGAGCGCGCCGCGGATGTTGAGCCTGAAGGCGGTGGCGGTGAGGGCGCTGAGGCCGATGGTGGAGTGGGTCCAGTGGACGAGGCCGAAAGCCCAGGCGAGCGCGGTGATGGAGAGGACGCCGATGAGGATGGAGCCCTTCACCTTTTTGATTTCAAGCGCGACCATGATGACAAGGCCGAGCAGGGCGAGCGCGGTGGTGGGATTGCGGATGTTGCCGAGGCCGACGAGGGTGGCGGGGTCTGCGACGACGAGGCCGGCGTTGCGGAAGCCGATGAAGGCGATGAAAAGGCCGATGCCACCGGCGACGGCGGCGTAAAGCTGATGGGGAATGGCGTGGAGGATCATCTGGCGGATGCCGGCGGCGGTGAGCAGGAGGAAAAGGATGCCGGAGATGAAGACGGCGCCGAGGGCGGTCTGCCAGGGGATGTGCATTTTGATGCAGACGGTGTAAGTGAAGTAAGCGTTGAGGCCCATGCCGGGGGCGAGGGCGATGGGGTAGCGGGCGACGATGCCCATGAGGATGGAGGCGAAGGCCGCGGAGAGGCAGGTGGCGGCGGTGGCGGCGGGGCGGGGCACGCCGGCGTCGGCCAGGATGGCGGGGTTGACGAGCACGATGTAAGCCATCGTGAGGAAGGTGGTGACGCCGGCGAGGAGCTCGGTGCGCCAGTTGGTGCCCAGGTGGGCAAATTCAAAGTAGCCTTCCAGGGCTTTGCGCATAGGCGGGTGCCTTTAGAAAACCACAGGTGCGGCGCGGCGCAAAGGGAATTGTGAAGAAGGTATGCGCGGAGACGGCGCGGGGTTTGCAGGGAAAAAGGGAACTGTGTTGCGAAGGATACATCTTGACGGGTGGGGGCTCTGGTATGGTGGTGGGAATTTGCGCGCGATTGAGTGTGCGAACAGGCCCGATTGTGGTCTGCAGATGCGTGGTATGAAGTTCCATGCGTGACCACCACGAACTGGCCAGCCTGTCGCACTCTCGCTTGCTTTTATGCACGGCTGTCTCCTAGATTTGCACTCTTGCGCGGAGACGCAAGCCTTTACCATCCCGAACCGCAACCCGGAGGTCAACAATGCCTGCGATTACAACGAAGGACGGAACAGAGATTTACTACAAGGACTGGGGTACGGGTCAGCCGGTGGTTTTTAGCCATGGATGGCCGCTGAGCGCGGACGCATGGGAAGACCAGATGCTGTTTCTTGCATCGCACGGCTATCGGGTGATTGCCCATGATCGTCGCGGGCACGGGCGATCGAGCCAGCCGTGGAACGGCAACGATATGGATACCTATGCCGATGACATGGCGGAGCTGACCGAGGCGCTGGACCTGAACGATGCGGTGCACGTGGGACACTCGACCGGGGGAGGCGAAGTGGCGCGCTACATTGGGCGGCACGGGTCAAAGCGCGTGGCGAAGGCGGTGCTGATTGGGGCGGTGACGCCGATCATGGTGAAGACGGAGGCGAATCCGGGCGGGCTGCCGATGGAGGTGTTCGACGAGATTCGCGCGAATGTTCTGGCGGACCGGTCGCAGTTTTTCAAAGATCTTACAATCCCGTTCTACGGGGCGAACCGCGAGGGGGCAAAGGTGTCGCAGGGCCTGCGCGACCAATTCTGGCTGCAGGGGATGCATGCGGGGTTTAATGCCGTGTACGACTGCATCAAGGCGTTTTCAGAGACGGACTTTACGGAAGACCTGAAAAAGATGGATGTGCCGACGCTGATTCTGCATGGTGACGATGACCAGATGGTGCCGATTGGAGATTCGGCATTGCTTTCAGCCAAGCTGGTGAAGGGTTCCACGCTGAAGGTGTATCCGGGCGCGCCGCACGGGATGTGCTCCACCCTCAAGAACAATGTGAATGCGGACCTGCTGCAGTTTCTGAAGAGCTAGCCGGCGAAGGACAAACGAGGCGGGAGCTTGTGCGGCACGAATGCGCATGGTGTCCTGCCTTGTGCCGTTTGGGGGTGGATTTTTGACGATGCGTCAGGCGGCGGCTTGTCTGCGGTTGCGGCGGCGGAGGAGCCAGTCCATGGAGCCGCCCTGGAGGACGATGGAGAAGACAACGACGATGTAGGTTGCGCCGAGAATCCAGGAGCGGCCGAGGGCGGCGGGAACGGAGAGCGCGAGGGCGATGGAGAGGCCGCCGCGCAGACCGCCCCAGGTGAGCAGGAAGACGGAACTCTTGTGGCCGCGCTGAATGAGACGGACGAGGGCAAGGATGGCGGCAACGGCGGCCAGGCGCACGACGTTGATGGAGAGAATGGCGGCAAATCCGGCGCGGAAGGCTGAGGCGTCGAATGTGATCACCATGGTTTCAAGTCCGAGGAGGACGAAGAGGACGGAGTTCTGGACCTCATCGATGACCTCCCAGAAGCCTTCGATGTTGCGGTGGGCGACGCGATTGTCGGGCTGGTGGCGATTGAAGTAACGGAGGGCGATGCCGGCGACGACCGCCTCAAGCGGCGCGGAGAGGTGGAGCGAGTCGGCGACGACGTAGCCGCCGAGAGCGAGGGCGACGGTGAAGAGGATGTCAACCTGGTAAGAGTCGACGCGGCGCATGAAGTGGGCGGCCACCCAGGCGGCGCAGATGCCGAGGAGAACGGCGCCGCCGGCCTTGACGACGAGCAGGCCGGCGACGTGCAAGGGGGTGGGCGAGTGGCCGCGGGCGACGTCGAGGATGGCGAGGAAGAGCACGGCGCCGATGCCGTCATTGAAGAGGGATTCGCCGGCGAGCTGGGCCTGGATGCCCCTGGGGACGCCGACGCGGCGGAGCATTTCGAGAACTGCGATGGGATCAGTGGGGGAGATGAGCGCGCCGAAGAGCAGGCAGTGGATCCAGGGAACGTGGTCGGCACTGAAGAGGAACATGAGGCCGGAGATGGCGAAGATGGAGATGAGCGTGCCGCCTATGGCCATGAAGGCGATGGTGAGTTTCTCGCGGGCGAGCTGCTCGAGGTCGAAGAGGAATGCGCCGGAGAAGAGAAGCAGCGGCAGCATGCCGTGGAGGATGATGCTTTCGAAGTTGATTTGATTGGCGAGGCGCAGTGCCCACTGGTGCATGGCGGGAGCGATGCCGCCGATTGCGCCAAGGCAGAGCGAGAGCAGCACGGTGAGCAGCATGGTGCCGACGGTGATCGGGAGGCGGAGCCAGCGGGCGCTGATGAGTCCGAAGAGGGCCGCGGTGGCGAAGAGGACGCTGAGGACTTCGAGAGTGGTCATGGGCGCAGCCGCTTTCGGAAGGTTGCACCCATGGTAGCGGATGCGCTGCGGGGAACGGGTGCGGCGGGCTCGCGAATCGGGTACGAATCAGAGGAGTTTTGCGGCGTCCTTTGCGAAGTAAGTGACGATGAAGTCTGCGCCGGCGCGGCGAATGCCGAGGAGCGACTCGAGGATGGCGCGGTCGCGGTCGAGCCAGCCCTTTTCAAAGGCGGCATGGAGCATGGAGTACTCGCCGGAGACCTGGTATGCGCCGATGGGGACGCCGAAGCGCCGGCGCGCGGCGTGGACCACGTCGAGGTAAGGCATGGCGGGCTTCATGAGGATCATATCAGCGCCTTCGGCGAGGTCGAGCTCGATTTCGAGCAGGGCTTCGCGGAGGTTTGCGCCGTCCATCTGATAGGTTTTGCGGTCGCCGAACTGGGGCGCGGAATCGGCGGCTTCGCGGAAGGGTCCGTAAAAGGCGGAAGCGAATTTGGAGGCGTAACTGAGGATGGGCGTGTGGGTGCGGTCGGCCGAGTCGAGGGCCTTGCGGATGGCGGCGACGCGGCCGTCCATCATGTCACTGGGCGCGACAACGTCTGCCCCGGCGCGGGCGAGGCTGACGGCGGTGCGGGCGAGCAGATCGAGCGTGGGATCGTTATCGACGTCGTGGCCGTCGGCGGTGGGAACGATGAGGCCGCAGTGTCCGTGGCTGGTGTACTCGCAGAGGCAGACGTCGGCGATGAGGACGAGCTTTTTGGCGGCTGCGGATTGCTTGAGCGCGCGCAGGCCTTGCTGGACGATGCCGTCGTCGCTCCATGCGCCGGTGCCCTGTTCGTCTTTGGAATCGGGCAGGCCGAAGAGGAGCAGCCCGCCGAGGCCGAGGGATGCGGCTTCTTCGGCTTCGCGGACGGCCTCGTCGATGGAGAGATTGAAGACGCCGGGCATGGAGGTGACGGCGCGGCGGATGCCCTGGCCGGGGCAGAGGAAGAGCGGATAGAGGAAGTCGCCGGGGTTGAGGGCGGTTTCACGGACGAGGGCGCGAAGGGGCTCGGTGCGGCGGAGCCGGCGCATGCGCTGGACGGGAAACGTCATGGGTAGATTGTAACGGAGGGTGGAAATGCGGCCTTGTGATGGCGGTCGCACAAGGCCGGATTCGCAAGAGGCGGTTCCTCCGGGGCTGAAGCCCATGATTGATGTGAACTGAGATTCAGGGGCCTGAAGGCCCCTGCTCCCTCCGGGGCCGAGAAGTGCGAACGGGCGGGCGTTCGCCTCGCCTCGCTCGAAGCTAGAGCTGGTCGTAGAGGGTGGAGTTGCGGTAGCCGAGGAGGGTGACGAGGGTCCAGATGCCGAGGGCGGTGCCGAAGGGAAATTTGATAAGAGAGAGGATTGCGGCCACGATGGCGACGACGCGGCCCCAGGGCGCGCGCTCCATGAGCCCCCATCCGGCAACCAGAGCCAACGCGGCGCGGACGAGGATGATGGCCCATGCGAAGTGAAGGATGGTGGGGCCCATCCATTCCTGGCCCATGGAGCCATTGCCAAACGGGCCGTGGCCCCAGGGACCGAAGGCATGCGTGAGAAAGGTGCTCAGGAAGGTCATGCCGACGAAGCCCAGGAGCAGGGAGAGCCCCGCGTAGACGAACCAGACGACGCTGAGGGCGCGGATGCGGCCGGCGTAGGTCTGGAGCTGGAACTCGAAGTTGGGGACGGGGGGAATGGGCGGGGCGAGGGGACGGCCGCACTGGGAACAGACGGGCTGCCCTGGGACGACAGGCTGACCACAACCGCTGCAAAACATGGGACCCTCCTGGGAAGCGGCTTACAGAAACAGGGTACGCATCCGGTGAGGGCCTTGTTCCCTTGCGGGGCGGCGGGCTGGAGCATGAGATGCGATTGAGGGCATGGTATCACCGGGCGAATCAGCGAGCGTATCAGCGGGCGGAAGGGGTTTTGGCGGGCGGCTGTTCGTCGCGCGGGGCGGGCGAGCGCATGCGCTCCCAGCGCTCCTCGTGACGGTCGTCGCGCAGGACGAGTGCGGTGATGCGGCCCTGAGCGTCGCGCTCGACGGCGATGCGGGTGAGGCTGCCGCCGGAGGGGTAAAAGAGGGTGTACGGGGACTCGGCCGCGAGCTCTTCGATCTGGCCGTGGACGTCTTTACTGGTAGAGCTGGTCACCCTGGCGGATGAGGGTGACGGCGAGGCGGCCGCGGGCGTTGGAATAGTCGCCGGCGAGCGCTTCAAGCTGCGCGGAGGAGAGGGGAATGGCGGACGGATGGAGGGGGATGAGGAGGCGCTCGGCGAATTCGGCGTGTCGTTGGCCGAGGCGGTGGTCGAGGAGCCAGCGGGGGAGATCGGGTTCGTCGTAGGCGCGGGTCCAGCAGTTATGGTGCAGGCCGAGGTAGACCCAGAGACGGATGTCGCCGCCGGCGGCTTTGAAGGCCGAGTACATCAGTTCGCTTTCGCGGGGAGAGACGATGTGGTCCTGGCTGCCGTGGAAGAGCCAGACGGGCGTGTGGCCGATGGCGGCGGCGTATTGTGCGGGGAGGGTGGCGGACTGCCGCCAGCGCTCGGGGGCATAGCTCCAGAAGATGCCGCCGGCGGCAATGGCGATGGCGGCGAAGCGGCGTGGATTGCGGCTGGCGAGCTCCCATGCGCCGTATCCGCCGAGGGAAAGGCCGGTGAGGTAGGTGCGATTGGGGTCGGCATGGAACTCTTCGGATTCCTGGTCAAGGGCGGAAAGAGCCATGCCCATCATGTCGGGGTCAGTCCAGTAATGGCCCTGGGGGCACTGGGGCATGACGATGAGGAAGGGCCAGCGTTCGGGGTGGTCGCGCACGGCCTCGGGCAGGCCGACCTGGGTTTGCCACATGCCTTCGGAGCCGCGCTCGCCGCGGCCGTGGAGAAAGAGGATGATGGGCCAGCGATGATGGTCGGAGCGAATGTAGCTTTCCGGGACGTAGACCTGGAAGTGGTAAACGACGCCGCGAAAGACGAGAGAGCGGTTGAGGAAGCCGGTCTCCTGCGGCGGTCGGCGGGCGAATCCTGAGGCGGCTGAGGCAAAGGATGGGGCGGTCGCGGGGACGCACACGAATCCGAGCAGGAGGGCCAGCAGGCGAAGAGTGCGAGGCGTGGTTTGGATTTATGATACGGCCCGGGGAGGGTGGATTTGGAAGATTCTCTTTCGAAATTCCTGACGGAATTCTTACGAAGGGTCGTGAAAGAATAGGGGCTAGCCATGCAGACGACGGACATGAATGAGCTGCAACCGGGGGCGATGCTGGACCACTACCGGATTGAGTCAGTGGTGGCGCGCACCGGAATGAGCGTGCTTTACAAGGCGACGGACACCGAGACGGGCAAGGCGGTGGCCATCAAGGTGCCGTATGCGGATATGGAAGCCGACCCGGTGCTGTTCGAGCGCTTCAAGCGCGAGGAAGAGATTGGTCAACTGCTGGACCACCACGGCATTGTGAAGACCTTTCAGCACGAAGAGCGGACGCGGGTCTACATGGTGCTGGAGTGGGTGGACGGGCTGCTGCTGCGCGCGGTGCTGAACGAGCAGAAGAAGCTGCCGATTGAGCGAGCGGTGAAGATTGCGCTGGGCATGTGCCACGCGCTGGACTACATGCACAAGCGCGGCGTGGTGCACCGGGACCTGAAGCCGGAAAACGTGATGATCGACGAGCACGGGCACGTGAAGCTGATCGACTTTGGGATTGCGATGAAGGAAGACGCGCGGCGGCTGACGTTCGTGAACCTTTCTGCCATGCTGGGGACGCCGGACTATATATCCCCTGAGCAGGTGAAGGGGCAGCGGGGCGACCAGCGGAGCGATATCTATGCGGTGGGCGTGATGCTCTACGAGATGCTGACGGGGCGGGTTCCGTTTGTGGGGGCGAATCCGCTGGCGGCGATGAACGAGCGGGTGCTGCACGACCCGAAGCCGCCGAGGGAGCTGAACCCGGAGATTTCGCCGCAGCTTGAGGAGATTGTGTTTCGGGCGCTGGAGCGGGACCCGCGGCATCGCTACTCGACCGCGCACGAGATGGCCTGGGACCTGGAACACCAGGAGCAGGTGGGCGTGGCGGAGCGGGAGGTGCGGCCGGCGGGCGGCGGAAGGCCGAAGAAGTTCAACACGCGGCTGCTGCTGTATGTGGGGCTGGCGCTGGTGCCGATTGCGGTGTTTGTGCTGATGCTGGTGCTGGCGAAGCGGTAGCTTTTAGGTCTTATGGGAGAGCCCGGGGAGTTCGTGGCTTCTCGGGTCTCGGATGCGAGACTTGATGGGCACCTGGCACCCGGCCTCTACTCAGTGCGTCTCAGGTTCTGCGCAAGGAAGTATTTGTCGGTTCGCTAGGTCTAGGTCTTCGCCGACATACCCGTCGATATCGTATGGCATCCTCGTCTCTGCGGATAGTGTTTTCAATTGCGATGTGCGAAGGACCCACACGCCCCCGTTTCCTTCGTCGACAATCTTGTTCAGTATCGACTTGACGCTCGCATTCGAGACATCCATACCGGGCACTGTCTCCGCCGACATCGAAAGAAGAATGTTTAAATCCCGGCCTGCTCGGGGCGCAAGAATGCCGTCTATAGACCCCCAAAGGGTGAATCCCATGACTGTTTGAGTCTGGGGTGCGGCCTGAAAACGAGCTAATCTCATCTCGAGGAAGCGAGCCGTGTTGTCTGGCAGCTGCTTTGGCGCAATGTCTAGAACACCATTCTGGATCTCAGCTCGATAGCCTGGCATTCCTGCCTCGATCACGGCGATCAGATCCGCCACCGTCATGGTTTCTTGGGTGAAGTTTAATGGAACTCGACAGATATCCGAATCCGGTCCTTCTCCTACGACGATGCCGATGGGGAGGTGATTCTGCAGCCCGACTGCCACCAGATCGCTGAAGGCCGAGCCTGCCGAGGTCTCCAATACATGGACCGTAGTATTGAGCCTCACGGCCCGATGGACACCTTGCGCGGCCGGGTTCGGTGGAGGAATCGAATGCTGGAGCAGCACGGCCGAAATTGCAAGCGCCGAGAGCACTTTCATTTTTACTCCGGTCAATGCTCGTTAATTGCCATTCACAGTTGTGCCCGTGCACGAGTGTATCTTCGCGGCAGCCGATTCTTTAGTCAACTGAGCACAGGCATTTGCGAGCTACCGGTAGGAGTCGTCGCGGTGGACGACGAATTCGGGGTAGGCGTTGCCGCCGAGTTCGTGGAGGTCCATGCCGAGGCGTTCGCCGTCGGGCTCGACGCGGAAGGGAAGGACGCGGTTGAGGAGGGCGAAGAAGAGGTAAGTGAGCGGAAAGAGCAGGCCGAGAAGGCCGGCGATGCCGACGAGCTGGGCGGTGAACTGGCCGGAATAGGGAGCGAAGAAGCCCGCGGCGAGGAGTCCCCAGAGGCCGCCGGCGGCGTGGACAGAGATTGCGCCGGAGGGGTCGTCGATGGAGAGCGCGAGCTCGAAGAGCTCGACGAGCAGGGGCGTGGCGACGCCGATGACGAAGCCGGTGAAGAGGGCGACGAGGGGCGAGACGAGGGCCGCGCAGGCGGATGAAGTGACGAGGCCGGCGAGCCAAGCGTTGGCGCAGAGGCTGGCGTCCGGCTTGCCGAAGCGGATGCGGGTGACGGTGAAGGCGGCGATGAGGGCTGCGGCGGCCGAGAGGAGCGTGTTGATGGCGACGACGGGGAGGGCCGTGGGCGCGACGTTGAGCCAGAGCAGCGCGCCGGCCATGTTGAAGGCGAGCCAGCCGACGAGGGCGATGAGGCAGCCGAAGAGAACGTAAATGGCGTTGTGGCCGGGGATGGCCGTGGAGAGGCCTTCGCGGGGAAATTTGTTGCGGCGAGGGCCGACGAGCCAGACGACGGCGAGTGCGGCGAGTCCGCCGAGGGTGTGGATGGAGGCGGCTCCGCCGACGTCGAGGAAGCCGACGCCGAGGGAGAAGTTGAGGCCGAGCTGGGCGAGCCAGCCGCCGCCCCAGGTCCAATGCGCGGCGAAGGGAAAGACCAGGACGGCGAAGACGGCGGCGATGGCCGCGCCGGCGGGCAGGCGGAGGCGGTCCGCTCCGGAGCCCCAGGGGATGAGAACGGCGAGGGCGACGGCGAAGAACTCGAAGAGAAGAGCGAGCTGGGCGCGTGGCGCTGCGGTGGCAAGGCGGGCGAGCGCGAGGGGGTCCGCGCCGATCCAGTTCCAGGGCTTGCCGGCGAGCCAGAAAGTGTGGCCGGCGGATGGGCCGGCGAAGGCCGCGCCGACGAGCGCGAAGGCGACCAGCGCCGTGGCGATGAGCACGAGCGAGCCGAGAAGAGACTGCGCGGCGGAGCGGGAGCGGCCCAGGCCAGTGTTGACGAGGGCGAGGCCGGCGACGGCCAGCGGAGCAAGAAGGAGCAGGCCAAGCGCGAGGGCGAAGGCGGGCGGAGAAAGCGGCGCGGTGGAGGGATTCATGCGCGCCTTGCTGAGCGCGACGGTTTGTGGCCGCGGAAGGCGACGATGAGGCCGAGGGCTACAACGGCGAGGCCGCAGAGCACGAAGGCCAGGCGCGGCGCGGGCGTGGGAAAGAGCAGCAGGGCGGCAAGCGAGAGGAGGAATCCGGCGGGCATGACGAGCAATCCGGCGTATTTCATGCGGGCTGTCCTTTCTCGTCCTACTTGTGTGTGCTGCGGTGTGCATGCCGGGCTGCTTGCGTGCTGGACTGCTTGCGTGCCGGGCGGTGCGCGAGTAGTGCGGTGTGAACGAATGATATTGGACTGCGAGCCGAGACAGCGGAGAGCGCTGCCTTGAGGAATTTTAATGCATTGTGAAACGCAGCGCGCGGCAACGGCGTGGAGGCGAGGCTTGGCGACGCGGGGCGAATGGGTTTCGGCGGGGAGGCTGTGGGTGAAAGGCAGAAGCAGAGCGGAAGAGGAGGGTAACGACACCACAATGCGAGACGTTGAGAGGGGAGCGTGCAGGTGTAGGAATTGCGCGGAGGCCGCGAAAATTGGGGATTTTTGCGGGATGGGGGAGTTGCACAATGGGAGACACGCGCAGCGAGCGGAAAAATCTGCATGGCAAGTTGTGGATTCGGCGTGATAACTTGTTCGCAATTTCCGGAGTTCCTTCGCCGCAAGCGCGAAGGGGTTCGGGCTAAGCAATCCTTCCGGTTCGAAAAGTCACAGGGTATTGGGAATCCCGTTAGATTACAGGACATTTGCGCGACGAACACAGAATGAAAAACGGAGGACGCGCGAGAGTTGGGGAGACCAGAACTGACTGCATATAGTGATGTTTCGGATGGGGAGGTCGCGAGGCATTCCCTGTATCCGAAGACCAGAGCTAACCGAAACCTATGTGAGCGCGGGCACAGCGTGCACATTACGATACGCAGATTGAAGACAACAAAGAGCAAGCAGGGAAGCATTCATGGCGCAGATATTTGATCGCAGCTCCAATGCTTTGGCTCGGGCGAGCCTTGTATTGACGGGGCTTTTGGTGATCGCTTTGGGAGTGACGCTGGACCAGCTGCAGCGTTCGCCGTGGGTGACGCGGCAGGGCGAGCGGCCGGAGCAGCCGGTGCCGTTCAGCCACAAGCACCATGTGCAGGGCCTGGGCCTGCAATGCCAGTACTGCCACGTGACGGTGGAGAAGTCGAGCTACGCGGGAATTCCGCCGACCAAGACGTGCATGAACTGCCATGCGCAGATCTGGACGAATGCGGCGATTCTGCAGCCGGTGCGGACGAGCTGGGCGACGGGCGAATCGATCCCCTGGATCAAGGTTCATGACCTGCCGGACTACGTGTACTTCAACCATTCAATTCACGTGAACAAGGGCATTGGCTGCTCGACCTGCCACGGACGGGTGGACGAGATGCCGCTGACCTATGCGCAGAACACGCTGCAGATGGAGTGGTGCCTGGACTGTCACCGGAATCCGGCGAAGAACCTGCGGCCGACGGCGGAGATTTACAACATGGCATGGACCAAGCCCAGTGACGACCAGCCGGTGTGGTGCGCGGTGGACGGGGCAAAGACGGGCGTGCCGACGGCCGACAGCGTGAACTGCGTGACGAAGAATCCGACCGGTGAGGGGCCGCAGATGGCCGAGCTGGCGTTCCCGCTGGCAACCGCCACGGGAACGGCGAACGACGCAAGCGCGGCGAAGCTGCCGTCGCTGCCGGTCTACAAGAAGTTCACCAGCCAGGACGCGCTGGGGCAGTTCCTGGTGGTGCACTACAAGATCAAGAGACCTTATCAGCTGACGAGTTGCGATACCTGCCACCGATGAGCGAAGCGATGAGTGGGCGAGAGACGAAACCGGCCGCGCACGATGCGGCGCACAAGACGGGGAATGCCGTGGACAACGACACAAACAAGGCTGCCGAGGGAACCGAAGGGACGAAGCTGACGCTGGCCCAGGTGCGCGAGGAGCTGCGAGGGGCGCGAGGGAAAAAATTCTGGCGGTCCCTGGACGAGCTGGCCAACACCGAGGAGTTCCAGGCGGCGGTGGAGCGGGAGTTTCCGGCGGCGGCGCAGGAGTGGGTGGATCCGGTGTCGCGGCGCGGATTCCTGAAGCTGATGGGCGCGTCGATGGCTTTGGCAGGCCTGGCGGGCTGCACCAAGCAGCCGGACGAAACGATCTATCCCTACGTGAAGGCGCCGGAAGACCTGGTGCTGGGCAAGCCGATGTACTTCGCCACGGCGCATCCGTTCCCGACGGGCGCGGTGCCGCTGCTGATGAAGAGCGACGAGTTCCGGCCGATCAAGGTGGACGGCAATCCTGAGCACAGCTACACGCGGGGCGGATCGGATCCGCTGAGCCAGGGCACGCTGCTGGGCATGTATGACCCGGACCGGTCGCAGCATGTGCTCTATCGCGGAGAGATGCGCGAGTGGGCGGAGTTTGCCGAGGCGCTGCGCATCAAGGTGGCGCAGACCAAGGACGGCACCGGCATTTACTTTTTGAGCGCGATGATTACCTCGCCGACGCTGGCGCGGCAGTGGAAGGGTGTGCAGGCGGCGTGGCCGAAGGCCAAGCTGGTGCAGTATGACCCGGCGATTGCGGGCACGTGGCTGGAGCGCGGCGAGAATGTTCAGTACGCGCTGACGGGCGCGGACGTGATTGTGTCCTTGGATGCGGACTTTATTTCAGGCGCGGCGTATCCGGGTTTCCACAAACTGGTGCGCGACTACGCCGACCGGCGCAAGACGCCGGAGACGGGCATGAACCGGCTGTATGCGGTGGAGAGCTCGACGACGACGACGGGCATGAAGGCCGAGCACCGGCTGGGTCTGCGGGCGAGCGAGGTTCCGGCGTTTGCGGCGGAGCTGGCCAAGGCCGTGGGCGTGGCGGGCGTGGAGGCTCCGGCGTATGCATGGACCGCGGAGCAGCAGGCATTTCTGGCTACGGTGGCGAAGGATCTGAAGGCGAACGCGGGCAAGTGCGCGGTGATTCCGGGGCTCTACCAGGATGCGAGCGTGGCCGCGCTGGCGCTGGCGATGAACAGCGCGCTGGGCAACGTGGGCAAGACGGTTCTGGTGTCGAGCGAGCCGTCGGTTCCGATTCCGAGCGACCAGTTGGGCGACATGAAGGCGCTGGTGGGGGACCTGAACGCGGGCAAGGTGGACTGGCTGGTGATTCTGGACGCCAACCCGATTTATTCTGCGCCGGCGGATTTGAATTTTGCCTCGGCGTTCAGCAAGGCGAAGATCGTGGCGCATCTGGGCTCGCACCTGGACGAGACGGGACAGATTTCGAACTGGCACATCAACTCGGCGCACTACATGGAGTCGTGGTCGGACGCGCGGGCCTATGACGGCACGGTGTCGATTGTGCAGCCGATGATTGATCCGCTTTACGGCGGGCGCACGGCGCACGATGTGCTGCAGACGCTGCTGGACGACCCGATGCAGAGCGCCTATAAGGCGGTGCGCGAGACGTGGAAGCCGGAGATCAGCAAGCAGCCGGGCGGGGATTTCGAGTTTGGCTGGCGCAAGGCGCTGCACGACGGATGGATTGACGGCACGGCCTACGAGACGAAGGGCGAGGCGAAGGTTGCGATTCCCAAGGTTCCCGCGCCGACGCCGAAGGATTCACTCGAAATCATCTTCCGGCCGGACCCGAATGTGTATGACGGGCGGTTCTCGAACGTGGGCTGGCTGCAGGAGCTGCCCAAGCCGGTGACCAACCTGAGCTGGGACAACGCGGCGATTGTTTCCGGCGCGATGATGACCAAGCTGGGCCTGGAAGAGGACGACATTGTGGAGCTGAGCGTGGGCGGCGGACGCGTGAAGGCTCCGATTGTCGTTGCGCCGGGCCATCCGGACAATTCAGTGACGGTGTATCTGGGCTATGGGCGCGAGTTCGCGGGGCGCGCGGGTTCAGGCGCGGGATTCGACGCGTACCTGATTCGCAACACGTGGGCGCCGTTCTATGCGACCGGCGCGATCCGGCACGTGGGGGGCAAGTGGGGCGTGGCGATTACCAAGAGCCACTACCAGGATCATCGCGGTGCGCGGTTCGGCGAGCAGGGCCACGGCAACAACTCGCTGGAAGGCGATGAGGCGCTGGGACCGCGCGGAATTATCCGCTACGCGACGCTGGAGGAGTTCAAGAAGAGCCCGAACTTTGCGCACGAGGGCGACGCACGCGAGACGCCGCCGATGGACGAGTCGCTGTTCCCCAACTGGCAATACAACGGCAACAAGTGGGGCATGTCGATCGACATGAACAGCTGCACGGGCTGCAATGCGTGCATCGTGAGCTGTTATGCGGAGAACAACATTGCGGTGGTGGGCAAGCAGCAGGTACGCATCGGGCGGAACATGCAGTGGATCCGCATCGACACCTACTTTGAAGGCGATCTTTCGGCGCCGCGCGCGCACTTCCAGCCGATGCCGTGCCAGCAGTGCGAAAACGCGCCATGCGAGCAGGTGTGTCCGGTGGGCGCGACGGTGCACTCGGACGAAGGCTTGAACCTGATGGTCTATAACCGGTGCATCGGGACGCGCTACTGCTCGAACAACTGCCCGTACAAGGTGCGCCGGTTCAACTTCCTGCTCTTCAGTGACTACGAGACCGAGAGCCTGAAGCTGATGCGGAACCCGGACGTGACGGTGCGGACGCGCGGCGTGATGGAGAAGTGCAGCTACTGCGTGCAGCGCATCTCCGCTGCGAAGATAACGGCCGACAAGGAGAACCGGCCGGTGCGGGACGGAGAGATCGAGACGGCATGCCAGCAGGCTTGCCCGGCGAAGGCGATCATCTTCGGGAACCTGAACGACCAGACGAGCAAGGTGGCGGCGCTGCGGGCCAAGGAGCGCACCTACCAGGTGCTGGCGGATCTGAATACGCGGCCGCGGACCACATACATTGCTGAAGTTTTAAACACCAATCCCGAACTGGAAGAGACGCCGGTGGAGATTGATCCGGCGAAGGGTTGAGCTGACGATGGCGACCAGCGAAGTGAAACCGAAACTCCCGGGAGTGGATCCGGCAACCGGGGAGTACAAGGTCATCGGCGAGGGACAGACGTTCCGGTCGGTGACCGAAAAGATCACGAAGATCGTGCTGACGCCGCGCACCCCGCTGGGGTGGTTCATGTACTTTGCGGTGGCGGGCGCGGGCGCGACGATGCTGCTGGTGGCCCTGGTGTGGCTGTTCCTGAAGGGCACGGGCATCTGGGGGATCTCGCAGCCGGTGGCGTGGGGCTTTGCGATTGTCGAATTCGTCTGGTGGATCGGTATTGGCCACGCGGGCACGCTGATTTCGGCGATTCTGCTCTTGTTCAAGCAGGGCTGGCGCAACTCGATCAGCCGGTTTGCCGAGGCAATGACGATCTTTGCGGTCATCTGCGCGGGCATGTTCCCGCTGATTCACCTTGGCCGGCCATGGGTGGCCTACTGGGTGTTCCCGCTGCCGCTGACGATGGATGTGTGGCCGCAGTGGCGGTCGCCGCTGATGTGGGACGTCTTTGCGGTTTCGACCTACGCGACGATTTCAGTGGTGTTCTGGTACATGGGCATGATTCCCGACCTGGGCACGATGCGCGACCGGTCGCAGACCAAGTTGGGGCAATATGTGTACGGCATGCTGGCAGTGGGCTGGCGCGGCTCAGTGCGGCACTGGGCTCGGTATGAGACGGCCTCGCTGCTGCTGGCGGGCCTGGCGACGCCGCTGGTGCTCAGCGTGCACACGGTCATCAGCTTCGACTTTGCGGTGGCGGTGCTGCCGGGCTGGCACACGACGATCTTCCCGCCTTACTTTGTGGCCGGCGCGATTTATTCGGGCTTTGCGATGGTGTTGTCACTGGCGATTCCGCTGAGGAAGTACTACCACCTGGAAGCGCTGGTGACGGAGCGGCACATCGACAACATGGGCAAGGTGATGCTGGCGACGGGATTCATCGTGGCCTACGGGTACGGTTCGGAAGTGTTCTTTGCCTGGTACTCGGCATCGCACTGGGAAGCGTTCATGATGTGGAACCGCATGTTCGGGCCGATGGGGTGGTCGTACTGGGTGCTGGTGACGTGCAACCTGTTGATCCCGCTGACGACCCTTTGGTCGCGGAAGCTGCGGAGGTCGATGGTGTTCATGTTCATCCTTTCGATCATTGTGAACACGGGCATGTGGTTTGAACGCTTCGTGATTATTGTGACGAGCCTGTCCCGCGACTACCTGCCATCGAGCTGGGGCACGTACCGGGCGACGAAGTGGGATTACATGACGTATTTCGGGACTGTTGGGCTGTTCCTGTTCCTGTTCCTGCTGTTTGTGCGTTTCCTGCCCATGATCCCGATGAGTGAAATTCGCACCATGCTGCCGGGGGCGAAGATCAAGCCCAAAGCGACAGCGGAGGCTGGTGACTGATGCCCCCACGCGAAGGAACCTACGGCCTGCTGGCCGAATTCGATACGCCGGGCGACCTGATAAGGGCAGCGCGGCAGGCACGCGAGGATGGCTGGCGGCGGCTGGATGCCTACTCGCCCTATCCGCTGGAAGAGGCGGCCGAGGCGATCGGCTTCCACCGCAACAAGGTGCCTCTGCTGACGCTGATCGGCGGCCTGATGGGCGGCGCGGCGATGTTCGCACTGGAGACGTGGATCTCGACGCTGGCCTATCCGCTGAATATTGCGGGGCGGCCGACGTATTCGTGGCCGGCGTTCTTGATTCCGGCGTATGAATGGACGATTCTGTGGGCGGGTCTTTCGGCGGTGTGGGGCATGCTGGCGCTGAACGGATTGCCGGCCTTGTATCACCCGCTGTTCAACGCGCCGAACTTCCGCAACGACGCGTCGATGGACAAGTTTTTCCTGTGCCTGGAGGCGCTGGATCCGAAATTCGACCTGTCGGAGACGAAGGCGTATTTGCAGAGCCTTGAGCCGGTTTCAGTGGTGGAGGTGGAGTACTGATGGAAGCGAACCGCCTCAATTCAACAGTCAAGAGGCTGGGCCGCGCGTGGGCGCTGGCGGGCGCCGCGGCGCTGCTGGTGGTGGCCGGCTGCCGGCAGGACATGCACAACGAGCCCAAGCTGATTCCGCAGAGAGGGTCGTCGATGTTCGCCGACCATCGCGGGGCGCGGCCGCAGGTGCTGGACACCGTGGCGCGCGGACAACTGCGCACGGACAGCTACTTTTATACGGGCGTGGTGGAAGGGCCGAACGGGGTGAGGGAAGAGAAGGACCTGATGCCTTTCCCGGTGACGCTGACGGTGCTGGAACGCGGGCAGGAACAGTTCAATGTCTATTGCACGCCGTGCCACTCGCGGGTGGGCAACGGGCTGGGCATGATTGTGGAGCGCGGCTACAAGCCGGCGGCGAACTTCCACGACCAGGTACACATGGCGCAGCCCGTGTCGCACTACTTTTACGTGATGACGCACGGCTACGGCGCGATGCCGGACTACTCGGCGCAACTGACGCCGGCGGACCGCTGGGCGGTGGCGGCGTATATCCGCGTGCTGCAGCTGAGCCAGGACGCGACGCTGAAGGATGTTCCATCGGGCGTGCAGGTGAAGAGCCTGAAGGAAGAGGCGGCCGAGCAAGGACTGCCGGCGAGCTATGCCAAGCCGTGGACGCTGCCGCAGACGGCGGTGTGGGGCTCGAAGCTTGCTCCGGAAGAGGGAACGCCGGCGATGGCTCCGGCAGTGAAGGGTTTGAAACCGATCACGATTCCAGCAAGCAAACCGGCTCGGGGAGCCGCGAAGTAAGGGACGCAACGGAATGGCACACGAGACACACAAAAACGCGCTTCCCGCCGACCTGAGCACGCCGGCCTTTGTGGACGAATGGCGGTCGCGCGCACTGATGGTGGGAGCGGTCTTTACGGTGATTGCCGCCGGGCTGGCTTTTGCGGCCGGGTCAATTGAACACGTGCTGCGCGCCTGGGTACTGGGGCTGATGCTGACGGCGGGCCTGTGCGTGGGTGGACTGGCGCTGCTGATGGTGCAGTACTGCTCGGGCGGCAAATGGGGCCTGTTGCTGCGGAGGCCGTTTGAGGCAATGAGCAAGACGCTGCCGCTGGTCTTCATCTACTGGGTGGTTGTGGCCTTCGAGATGAAGAAGCTCTACCTGTGGGCGCAGTTTTCGACGGCCAGCACGACGGCGGCGGCCTTGAAGGCGGGGTTGATCAACGAGATTCAGAAGCACGCCCTGGACTTCAAGCGGCCGATGCTGCACCCCTTCGCGTTTGTGTGGGTGAGCGTGCTGTGCTTTGCCATCTGGTGGTTCTACACGTGGCGGCTGACGAGCCTGGGAGCAAAGCGCGACACGCAGCCGGAGTCGACGACGCCCTACTGGATCAAGAAGCTCGAAAACATCAGCGGGCCGGGCATTATCGTGTACTCGGTGACGATGACGGCAGCCTCGATTTACTGGGTGATGTCGATGGACCCGACGTGGTACTCGACGGTGTACGGACTGCTGTTCCTGGTTGGCCAGGCTTACTCGGTGCTGGCGTTCGCGATCATCGTGGCGATCAGCCTGTCGAAGGCCGAGCCGTTCAAGACGCTGCTGCGGCAGACCGAGCAGCACGACCTGGGCAAGTTTACCTTCGCCTTCGTGATGCTGAATATCTATCTGGCCTTCGGGCAATTCCTGATCATCTGGTCGGGCAACCTGCCGGAGGAGATTCCCTGGTATCTGAACCGCATTCGCGGGCACTGGGGCATCATCGTCACGCTGGATTTCATCTTCCACTGGCTGATTCCATTTACGCTGCTGCTATCGCGCGACTTGAAGCGCAACAAGAAGCGGCTGGTGCGTGTGTGCCAGTGGATGGTCTTCGCCAAAGCCTTCGATCTGTTCTGGCTGATTGAGCCGAACTACAAGGACGCGGCGCGGAATCTGCACTTCAGCTGGGGAATTCTGGAGTACGCGGCGGTGCCGGTGGCGATGATGGCGTTCTGGGTGGCGTACTTCTGCATGCAGCTGAAGACGCGCCCGCTGGTGCAGACCAACGATCCGCATGTGGCGGAGATTCTGGAGCCTGACCATGTCCACGCATAATGGAAAGGGACACGAAGGACACAAGCCGGAAGAGATTGACGTCTCGCAGGGCTACGAGCAGAGCGACGTTCGCGCCACGGGGATCGTCGTGTTCCTCACAGCGATGTCGATTTTTGTGGCGGTGGTGGGGCTGCTGGCCTACGGCGTGGGCAAGGCGCTGGACACGTGGATGGCGAAGACCGATCCCAAGCCGAACCACTGGTCAAAGACGGTGAACATACGGGAGCTTGGCAACATGCCTTCGGACCCGGAGATACAGAAGCAGGTGGCGGAGCTGGTGCAGCAGTTTCCGATGCCGCGGCTGCAGACCGACGACGGCATGAGCGACCTGGCGGTGCTGCACCAGCACGAGGATCTGCTTCTGGACCACTACACATGGGTGGATCAGTCGAAGGGAACGGTGCGGATTCCGATTGACCGGGCGATGGAGTTGCTGGCGCAGCAGGGACTGCCGGTGGCGCCGGCCGAGTCGCTGCCGCCTCTGATGACCGGGGATTCAAGGCCGACGATTACCGAGCCGCTGACGGACGGATTTGCGCGGACGGGTTATGAACAGGAGCAGGCGCGGTCGCGGGGGGCCGCGGCGCGCCAGCAGCAGTAGCGCGGGAACCGAGCGCGCGAGAGTATCACGGCCGACCGGGACAAGCCGGCCCTAACGCAGGGAAGGGAGTTGCAGTTATGCAGTGCGCAGTCACAATTCGGAGAAAGTGGCATTATGGGGCGGGAGCCGCGACAGCCGCGATTGTGGTGTGCATGGCATTTCAGGCAGCCCTGCTGCGGGCGCAACAGAATCGAAATCCCGTGCAGGGTATGTGGACCTACGGGAAGATGCGGCGATCCGTGCAGGAGAAGACCGAGGGGGCGAAGGACGCGACGCCTTCCGTGCTGAGCCAGGTTGGCATCCAGCAGAACCTGAACGGGCAACTGCCGCTGGACCTGACCTTCACCGACTCCACGGGCAAGCAGGTGAAGCTGGGCGACTACTTCGGCAAGCGGCCGGCGATTCTGGCGCTGGTGTATTACAAGTGCCCGATGCTGTGCAGCGAGGAGCTGGAAGGGCTGACGAGCGCGCTGAAGATGGTGAGTTTCGTGCCGGGCAAGGACTTCAACATCGTGGTGGTGAGTTTCGATCCGACCGAGGGTCCGGCGCTGGCGGCAGAGCGGAAGACGCACTATCTGAAGATGTATGGACATCCGGAGACGGCCGACGGCTGGCACTTCCTGACCGGGACGCAGCCGAATATTGACGCGCTGACGCAGGCGGTGGGCTTCCACTACGTGAAGCTGAAGGTTCCGGGAACCGACGTGACGCAATACGCGCATGCGAGCACGATCCAGATTGTGACCCCGGAGGGCAAGCTGGCGCAGTACTACATGGGCGTGGAGTACTCGCCGAAGGACATGCTGCTGGGTCTGGACGAGGCCTCGTCGAACAAGATCGGGTCGCCGGTGGACAACATTCTGACCTACTGCTACCACTACGACCCGACGACGAATACGCACTCGCTGATCGTTTCGCGGGTGGTGCAACTGGGCGCGCTGTTGACGATGATTCTGTTGGGTGGATTCATGACCTTGATGCTGCGCAAGGATTACAGGCAGGCGAACCGGGAAGAGACTGAAAAAAAGGTGAACGGATAACCGAATGTCCCACATCAGTCCAGTACTTTGGCAATTTCTCGTCAAGTGGATGACGCACTTCGCGCTGTTTCCGCCGGAGGCATCGAAGATTGCGCCTCAGATGGACGCGCTCTATTTCTTCATGCTTCTTGTGAGTGTGGTCGGACTGACGTTCGTCATTCTGCTGGTGACGACCTTTTCGATCCTGTACCGGCGGCAGCGTCATCCGGTGGCGGTGCAGATCGAGGGCTCCACGCTGCTGGAAGCGACGTGGACGATCATCCCGCTGGGCTTGTTCCTGGTGATGTTCGTGTGGGGCGCGCTGCTCTACTTCAGGGTTTATACGCCGCCGCCCAATGCGATGAACATCTACGTGGTGGGCAAGCAGTGGATGTGGAAGATCGAGCATCCGGGCGGGCAGCACGAGATCGATGCGCTGCACGTGCCGGTGGACCGCGCGGTGCAGATCACGCTGATATCGCAGGACGTGTTCCACAGCTTTTCGATTCCGGCCTTCCGGGTGAAGCGCGAGGCGATTCCGGGCCGGTACACGACGATGTGGTTCGAGGCGTCGAGGACGGGCACGTACCACCTGTTCTGCACGCAGTACTGCGGGACCGACCACTCGCACATGACCGGCTGGGTGGTGGTGATGACGCCGGAGGACTACCGGAAGTGGTTGGCAGAGTCGACCAGCGGCGAGTCGCTGGCGCAGGACGGAGAGCGGCTGTTTGCGAGCCTGAGCTGCAACGCGTGCCACAACACGCGGCCGGACTCGCGCGGGCCGAGCCTGGCGAACGTGTACGGATCGAATCTGAGGCTGGCCAACGGCCAGACCGTGACGGTGGACGACTCGTACCTGCGGCAGGCGATTCTGGAACCATCGTCGCACGTGACGCAGGGATATGTACCGATCATGCCCACCTACCAGGGACAGATCAGCGAAGAAGGCGTGATTGAACTGGTGGAGTACATCAAGCACCTGAACTCCGACTATCGCGTGCAGCAGACGACGACAACGACGGATCTGCCGCCGGCGAGCGGAGGCAAGGCGACGGGCGGCAGGCCGGCAACGGCGAAGCGGCCAGCAGCCGAAGGGACGGTGAATCAATGAGCAGCGCGACAATTGTCAGTCTTCCCGATCAGTCGACGGCCAGGATTCCGAAGGTGAACTTCCTGACCAAGGAGAACGGCCTGCTGAGCTGGCTTTTGACCGGCGACCACAAGCGGATCGCGGTTCTCTATTTGATTTCGATCACGTTCTTTTTCTTTATTGGAGGGGCGCTGGCGGGGCTTATCCGCCTGCAGCTGCTGACGCCGCAGGCCGACCTGCTGGCCACCGACACCTACAACAAGGTGTTCACGATGCACGGCGTGATCATGGTCTTCCTGTTCCTAGTGCCGTCGGTGCCGGCGACGATCGGGAACTTTGTGATTCCGATGATGGTCGGAGCCAAGGACCTGGCCTTGCCGAAGATCAACCTGTTGAGCTGGTATCTGTATGTTATCGGCGGGATCCTGGTGATCTACACCATGGTGAGCGGCGGAGTGGATACGGGATGGACATTTACGACGCCCCTCTCGACGCACTTTTCAAACACGAACGTGGTCTCGACGGGGATAGCGGTTTTCATCGCCGGTTTTAGCTCCATCTTTACGGGACTGAATTTCATCGTCACCATCCACAAGATGCGCTGCCCGGGGATGACGTGGTTCAGGCTTCCGCTGTTTGTGTGGTCGCACTATGCAGCGAGCATCCTGATGGTGCTGGGCACGCCGGTGCTGGCGATTACGCTGGTTCTGCTGGTGCTGGAGCGGACGGTGGGCATTGGTGTTTTCGATCCGGCGAAGGGCGGCGATCCGCTGCTGTTTCAGCACCTGTTCTGGTTCTATTCGCACCCGGCCGTGTACATCATGATTTTGCCGGGGATGGGCGTTATCTCGGAGGTGATTTCGACGTTCAGTCGAAAACGCGTCTTCGGATATACGGCGGTGGCATTTTCGTCGGTGGCGATTGCGGTGTTCGGGTTCTTTGTCTGGGCGCACCACATGTTCATCATGGGCATTTCGAACTACGCGGTCCTGGTGTTTTCGCTGCTGACGATGCTTGTGGCGGTGCCCTCGGCGATCAAGATTTTCAATTGGGCGTTCACACTCTACAAGGGATCGATCACGTTTGAGACGCCAATGCTTTATGCGTTCGGGTTCATGGGCCTGTTTACCATCGGCGGCATGACGGGCGTGTTTCTGGGGGCGTCAGGCACCGACATTCAGCTGACGGAGACGTACTTCATCGTGGCGCACTTCCACTTTGTGATGGTGGGCGGCATGCTGATGGCGTTTCTGTCGGGCGTGCACTTCTGGTGGCCGAAGATCACCGGGCGCATGTATCCGGAGAAGATTTCGCAAATGGCTGCGGTGGTGACGTTCATCGGGTTCAACCTGACGTTCTTCCCGCAGTTCATCCTGGGCACGCTGGGCATGCCGCGCCGGTACGCCTCGTACCCGCCGGAGTTCCAGGTGCTGAATGTGTTTTCGACGGCGGGCGCGTCGATTCTGGGCGTGGGCTATCTGCTGCCGGTGCTGTACCTGACGTGGTCACTGAGGTACGGCAAGATTGCGGGCGACAATCCGTGGCAGGCGACGGGGCTGGAGTGGCAGACACAGTCGCCGCCGCTGACGGAGAACTTTACCAGGATTCCCATCATGGACCACGAAGCCTACGACTACGATTGGCTCGAGCGCCAGAAAGCGAAAGAGGTAGCCAGTGTCGGATAGCCCGGTGATAGCCCATGGAAGACTGGAGACGGCGTCTGACGAGCATCCGTCGTATCAGCGCCACCACTTTGAATCCGTCGAGCAGCAGGCGGACACCACGAACTTTGCGATGTGGCTTTTCCTGCTGACAGAAGTGATGTTCTTCGGCGGGTTGTTTACCGCGTACCTGATTCTTCGCAACTGGTATTACCCGGCGTTTGTGGAAGGGTCGCATCAACTGAACATCTTCTGGGGCACGGCGAACACGTCGGTGCTGATCACGTCGAGCTTTACGATGGCGATGGGGGTGTGGTGCGCGGAGACACGGCGCAAGAACGCGCTGGTGCTGTGCCTGGTGCTTACGTTTGTGCTGGGCCTGGTCTTTTTAGGGATCAAAGGCATCGAGTATCACGAGAAGTGGGTGAAGCACCACGTCCCCGGCCTTAATTACAGCGCGGAGTCGTTTCTGAATCCCGCATCGGACCACGAGGTGTATGCGGAGTATCACGACAAGCCGCTGATGCCCGACATGGCAGCCAAGACGGAATTGTACTTCTTTCTCTACTTTGCGATGACGGGGATGCACGCGCTGCACATGATTATCGGCATCGGGATTTTGGCGTTCATGATTTTCAGGGCGCGGGCTGGGGCCTACACCAACGGGCACGTGACATTTGTGGAGAATTTCGGGCTGTACTGGCACTTTGTCGACATCATCTGGATATTCCTGTTTCCGCTTCTATACCTGATCAGCAGACATCAATAGAGGACTCACGCGATGAGCGAACACAGCACACACGAAGCAACGCACGAAACACACGAGCATGAGCAAGAGCATGAGCACGAGCACCACATAGTGAGTCCGACGATCTATGTGATCGTCGCCGCTTCGCTTTTGACGTTGACCGCCACGACGGTGGCGGCATCCTACGTTGAAATGTATGTCTTTAATGTCGTTGTCGCCCTGGCGATTGCCGTGGTGAAGGCGGTGCTGGTGGTGCTGTTTTTCATGCACGCAAAGTACAGCACGAAGCTGACCAAGCTGACGATCATCTCGGGCATTTTCCTTCTCTTTGGGCTGATCGGGATGACGCTAACGGATTATATGACCCGGGCCTGGGGGCAGTGGTAGGTGGTAGAGACTGGAGAGTAAGAAGCAGGAGGGGCTGCCCGATGGGCGGCCCTTTTTGCTGGCGGCCGTGGTTCGACAGGCGGGTGATCGGGACGATCCGGCCGATGAGCGGGAGATCTCTGGCGAAGAAGATTGACGCGGAAGCGTACATTCAGCAGCAGGAGGGCGGGTTTGAGGAAATGTAGTTACTAATTTATTACCAGGGTACTCCAGCTGAACCGTGCGAAGGTTTAAGAGTGTCCTATAATGGGTCGAATCTCCAATCCAGGAACTGCGCGATGCAAAAGGTGTAATCCAAATGGATTTTGCCTGAAGTTCCCCGAGAAGATGGGGCGGGGAGGCGGGCATTGCTGCCCGGGCGCGTGTGCAGAGACGGGTGATGCTGGAACCGCAGAATCAGGCCGCTGAGGGGAGTGGCGCGGGCCCTGTGACGAAACCCAGGGAGATGCGCGCTGCAGGTGTGCTCCTTGCCGTGGCGGCGCTGAGCGTTCTAGCTTTGGCCCCTGCTGCGGCGCACTGCCAGCTGGTTGCCACGCGGGCGCAGAAGGCCGATTCGACACGACAGACGAGACAGATGCCGCCGCGGGTGCGGGCGGCGAGCCGTTTTTTGGCCGAGCGAGGCTGGGGACAATATCCGGCCGGCACGGTGAGAACAAGCCGCGTGGGGGCGGCTGCGATGTTGCGCCCGAGGGCACAGAGCAGTGGAACTCCTGCGTGGCAGCCGCTGGGGCCGACGGCGGTGCTGACGCCGAGTTACGGGCTGGTGAGCGGAAGGGTGTCGTCGATTGTGATGGACCCGGCGGACGCGACGGGCAACCACGTGTATGTGGGGACAACGGGCGGCGGGGTGTGGGTCTCGGAGAATGCAGGGACGTCGGATGCTTCGACGGTGAGCTTTACGCCGCTGACCGACAGCCTGTCAGCGCTGAGCGGGGCGGCGGACGCCTCGATCAGCATTGGCGCGGTGACGGTGCAGCCGGGGGGGACGGGCGTGGTGCTGGCGGGGACGGGCGACCCGAACGACGCACTGGATTCCTACTACGGCGCGGGGATTCTGCGGTCGGCCGACGGGGGCACGACGTGGAGCCTGATCCAATCGACCGACGATGTGGAGAGCGGGCTGGGGATTGCGGACTACACCTTTGCGGGCGAGGGCTTCGCGGGATTCGCGTGGAGCAAAACGAATCCGCAACTGGTGGTTACAGCGGTTTCGCAGGCCTACGAAGGGACGCTGGTGGATGCCGAGCGGCCGAACCTGAGCTACGCGGGGCTTTACTACTCAACCGATGCGGGCGCGACGTGGCACCTGGCGACGATGACCGACCCGGGCGGTGATGTGCAGGGGCCTCTGGACGCATTCGCGAATCCGCACGGGAACGCGGCAACGGCGGTGGTGTGGAACCCGGTGCGGAACGTGTTTGTGGCGGCGGTGCGCTACCACGGGTACTACCAATCGACTGATGGGGCGCACTGGACGCGGCTGACGGCGCAGCCGGGGACGGGACTGACGACCTCGGCGTGCCCGACGAATATCGGCTCGACAGGATCTGTGTCGTGCCCGATCTTTCGCGGGACGCTGGCAGTGAACCCCGCGACGGGCGACACGTTTGCGTGGACGGTGGACGGCGAAGACCAGGACCAGGGAATGTGGCAGGACGGGTGCGCGATCAGCTCGGGCGTGTGCACGAACGGATCGATTGCGTTTGCGAAGCGGTGGAACACGGCGGCGCTGGAGACGAATACGACGCTGGGCGCAGCGACAATTGCGAACGGCGACTACGACCTGGCGCTGGCGGCGGCGCCATCCGGGCAGGACACGCTGCTGATGGCCGGCGACAACGACCTGTGGAAGTGCAGTTTGGCGGCGAGCTGCACGTGGCGTGACACGACGAATGCGAACACGTGCATGAGCGCGCAGGTGGCCGGGTACCAGCATGCGCTGGCGTGGAACGCGGCGAATCCGCTGGAGATGTTTGTGGGCAACGACGGGGGGCTGTGGCGCTCGACCGACGCGGTGGGCGAGACGGGCTCGGCGTGCGATAGCACGGACGCGACGCACTTCCAGAATCTGAATGGAGGGCTGGGTTCGCTGGCCGAAGTGGTGACCCAGTCGCAGGTGACGACCTCGCCTTACACGATGATGGCAGGGCTGGGCGTGAACGGCACGGCGGGAGTGAAAAGCACGACGGGACCGACGGCGCAATGGCCGCAGGTGCTGGACGGCGAGGGCGGTCCGTTGGCGATTGACCCGACAAATGCGGCGAACTGGTATGTGAACAACCAGGCGGGCGTGGGGATACGGCTGTGTTCGCAGACGGCGGCGTGCACGCAGGCGGATTTTGGAACGACGCCGGTGGTGACGAATGCGGACGTGAGCGGTGATGGGACGACGATGACGACGCCGGCGCCATTCCTGATTGACCCGCTGGACGCGACGAACGTGCTGGTGGGGACCTGCCGGGTGTGGCGCGGGCCAGCGGACGGATCGGGCTGGAGCGGGAGCAACCTGGTCAGCCCGATGCTGGATGGAGTGACGGGCAATGCGTCGTGCAGCGGAGATGCGCTGATCCGGACGATGGCGGCGATGTCCCTTGGCAACGGCAGCGAAGTGATTTATGTGGGAATGTTCGGCGCGCAGGACGGCGGAGCGACGCTGGCGGGGCATGTGCTGCGGGCGGTGTACAACTCGACGAGCAGCGGGACGCCAACGTGGCAGGATTTGACTGGGAATCCGGTGACCAACGACACGCTGGGATTCAACGCCTACGGGATGGATATTTCGAGCCTCTATGTGGACCCGCACGACGCGACGGGGAACACGTTGTATGTGACGGTGGAGGGAATTCCAGGACCGACAGTTGCGGTGCGCCAAGTGTATGAGTCAGCCGACGGGGGTGCGGACTGGGCGGAGATGGCATCGAACCTTCCGGCGGCGGCGGCGAGCAGCGTGGTGGTGGACCCGGGAGACGCGAATACGGTGTATCTGGCGACCGACGTGGGCGTGTACTCGACGCGGCAGGCGAGCACTTGCGCGAGCGCGGCGTCGAATTGCTGGGCGCCCTTCGGAACGGGATTGCCGGAGGCGCCGGTGGTGGGGTTGAGCGCATCGCCGGCGGGCGTGACGCCGAGTGTGCTGGTGGCCGGAACGTATGGGCGCGGGCTGTGGCAGATTCCGCTGTGGACGGCGGGGACGCAGGGGACGACCGCGACGCTTTTGCCGACGTCCCTGAGCTTTGGCGACCAGACGTATGGCACAACCAGCGCTGCGCAGACGGTGACGCTGACGAATACGGGTGGAGTGGCGCTGACGCCGACCTCGGTATCCGCGACCGGCGACTTTGCCCAGACGGACAATTGCACGGGCGCAACGCTGGCGGCGAATGCGAGCTGCACGATCCAGGTGACGTTTACGCCAACGGCGACGGGCACGCGGACAGGGACGCTGACAGTGAATGCGAATGTGGCGGGCGGGCAGTTGACGACATCGCTGAGCGGCAACGGAACGAGCGCGGGCGCGGTGTCGGTGGCGCCGGTGACGCTGAGCTTTGGGCAGGTGGAGGTGGGATCAACGTCGAGCGCTTTGCAAGTGACACTGAATAACGCGGGCTCGACGACCATCAACATTTCCAGCGCGAGCACGACCGGACCGTTTGCGCTGGCGACGAATGCGTGCAGCACGCAACTGGGCGCGAACAGCGCGTGCCAGATGACGGTGACGTTTTCACCCACGGCGACGGGCGGGGCGACGGGAACGCTGACGGTGACCGACGATGCGGGAACGCAGACGGTTGGATTGAGCGGCACGGGAGCTTCGGCGCCGACAGACGCGCTTTCGCCTTCGTCGCTGACATTCAGCGGGACGGTGGTGGGTACGCAGTCGGCGGCGCAGACGGTAACGCTGACGAACTCCGGCGGCGTGGCGCTGACGGGGATTTCAACGAGCGCGAGCGGGGCGTTCACGGTGACGAGCAATTGCGGCAGCCAACTGGCGAGCAACTCGAGCTGCGCGATCAACGTGAGCTTTGTGCCGACGGCAACGGGAACGCAGGCCGGAACGCTGACGGTGGCGGATGCGCTGCGGACACAGACGGTTTCGCTGACGGGGACGGGAGTGCAGGCGCCGGTGCTGACGGTGAGCCCGATGAGTTTGAGCTTTGCGGCGGAGCCGGTGGGCCAAACGAGCGCCGGGCAGACGCTGACGGTGAAGAATACGGGCGGGGCCCCGATGTCGAATGTGGGCTTTGCGATCACGGGTTCGGGGGCGGCGAGTTTTGCCACCGGGACGACGACCTGCGGTGCGGTGCTGACGAACGGAAGCAGCTGCACCGTGCAGGTGATGGTGACTCCGATGACGCCCGGCGCGCTGTCGGCGGCGCTGACGGTGAGCTCGTCTACGCTGGGCGTGACACCAGCGACGGTGATGCTTAGCGGAAGTGGGCAGGCGGTGGCGGGGATCAACGTGATGCCGGCGCAGTTGAGCTTTTTGGAAGCGACGCTGGGGCAGACGACGGCGGCGCAGACAGTGACGGTGACGAACTCCGGCAGCGTGGCGGCGAGCGGGCTTATGCTGGCGACGGCGGCGCCGTTCGGCATGACCGGGAACACATGCGGAACGACTCTGGGCGCGGGCGCGAGCTGCACGGTGGGCGTCGAGTTTACGCCGACGGCGAACGGGAGTGCGACGGGGGCGCTGACGGTGAGCTCGCTGAGCTACGCGGCGGCGACGGTGGCGCTGACGGGCCTGGGCGGACTGGCGGGCGCGGTGCAGGTGCTGCCGGGGTCGCTGAGTTTTGCGACGACCGGCGTGGGCAAGACGAGCGCCCTGCAGACGGTGACGGTGACGAATACGAGCAGCGCGGTGAGCCTGACGGATCTGGCGCTGAGCGTTTCCAGCGGATTCGCGCTGAGCGGGAGTACCTGCCCGGCGACGCTGGGGCCGGGCGCGAGCTGCACCGTGGGGGTTGCGTTTGCGCCGACGGCGGCGGGCGCGCAGACGGGAACGCTGACGGTGGCGAGCAGCGCGCTGGCCGCGAGCGTGCAGGCGCCGCTGAGCGGGACCGGGTTTGACTTTACGGTGACGGCGACGGGCGAAACAAGCCAAACGGTGGCCAGCGGGCAGACGGCGAACTATACGCTGCAACTGACGCCGATGAGCGGGTCGACGGGGACGTTTACATTCGCGTGCGGGTCACTGCCGGCGAACACGGTGTGCGTGTTCAGTCCGGCGAGCGAGGCGGTGGCAGCGAACACGACGGGCAGCGCGACGGTGGAGGTGGAGACCGGGCACTCGGTGCAGTCGGCGAGCGCGAAGAGTCCGGAAGGATGGGGCGGCCTGCAGCTTGGGCTGGGGCTGCTGCTGCTGCCGCTGGCGTGGCGGCGGAGGCGCAAGGCGCTGTTGCTGGTGCTGCTGCTGGGCGTGCTTGCCGGTGGGCTGGCGAGCTGCGCGGGGTCGGGAGGCGGCCTGGGCCTTGGGACGACGGGTACGGGCGGCTCGACGCCGGCGGGAACCTATTCGATTGACGTGACGGCGACGGCGAACGGTGTTTCGCATAAGGTGACGGTGAGCTTGACGGTGGACTGAGCGGGTCGCGAGACGGCAGATTCGCGCGGGCTATACTGGAGCCGAGAGCGCTTCGACCGGAGCGCCGCAATGCCAATCTGCACAAGGGCCGGGGAGCACGCGGTCCGACGACGAGGAAGACCGACGAGGAAGACCGGGGAGGAAGACCGGGCATGACTGCCAAAGTGACAGTGGAAGATGTGGCGCGCGTGGCTGAGCTGGCGCATCTGGAGCTGACGCCGGAGGAATCCCGCGGGATGCTGCACGACCTGAACGCGATTCTGGACTATGTGGCCGAGCTGGATGAGCTGGAGACGGCGGACGTGACGCCGCTGGCGCAGGTGAGCGAGCTGAAGGGCGCGGGCGGCGCGAACGTGCTGCGGCTGGATGTGACGACGCGCTCGCTGGAGCGCGCGGCGGTGATGGCTGAAGCGCCGGAGAGCGACGGCGCGTTCTTCAAAGTGCCCAAAGTGATTGAACGCTGAGCCGACACGAGCGCGAAGGGTACAGAGCGACGGGTTCGCTAGGCAAAAACGCAAGGCGAAGGAAGGAAAAAGGATTGTCGAGCGACGCAAAGACCGCGGAAAGCCTTGTGGAGAGGCCGAAGACGTTGGCCGAGCTTCGCGCGGGGATTGAGTCGGGCAGCGTGAAGGCCGTGGCGCTGGCCGAGCGCTATTATGAGCGCATTGCCGAGGTGAATCCGCGGCTGAATGTGTACCTGAGCCTGGCGAAGGAGCGCGCGCTGGAGCAGGCCGGGCGCGTGGACCGTGCGGCGGCGAAGGGTGATGCGCTGGGTCCGCTGGCGGGGATTCCGGTGGGCATCAAGGACGTGCTGGTGATGAAGGGCGCGCCGGCCACGGCGGGGTCGAGGATTCTTGAGGGGTACAAACCACCCTATGACGCGACGGCGGTGGCGAAGCTGGAGCAGGCGGGCGCGGTGCTGCTGGGCAAGCTGAACTGCGATGAGTTCGCGATGGGCTCGTCGAATGAGAATTCGGCTTATGGGCCGGTGCGGAATCCGGTGGACACGGAGCGGGTGCCGGGCGGGTCGAGCGGCGGGTCGGCGGCGGCGGTTGCGGCCAACCTGGCGGTGGCGACGCTGGGCACGGATACGGGCGGATCGATTCGCCAGCCGGCGAGCTTTTGCGGAGTGGTGGGCGTGCTGCCGACGTACGGAAGGGTGTCGCGTTATGGGCTGATTGCGTTTGCTTCGTCGCTGGACCGCGTGGGCCCGTTTGCGGGCAACGTTCGCGACGCGGCGACGCTGCTGAGCGTGATTGCCGGGCACGATGCGAAGGACGCGACGAGCTCGCCTGCGCCGGTGCCGGACTATGCGGCCGAGAGCGACAAAGGCGCGGAGGGACTGCGGATTGGCGTGCCGGCGGAGTACTTTGGCGAGGGCCTGGACCCGGAGGTGCGGGCGAATCTCTTGCGCGGGATTGAAGGGCTGAAGGCCGCGGGCTGCACGGTCAAGCCGATTGCGCTGCCGCACACGAAGTATGCGATTCCGACCTATTATCTGGTGGCGACGGCGGAGGCGAGCGCGAACCTGGCGCGGTTTGACGGTGTGCGCTACGGGCACCGGTCTGCCGCGTCGGAGACCCTGGCGGCGATGTACAGCCACTCGCGCGATGAGGGATTCGGCGCGGAGGTGAAGCGGCGGATTCTGCTGGGGACCTATGCGCTGAGCGCGGGCTACTACGACGCGTATTACCTGAAGGCGCAGAAGGTTCGTAGGCTGCTGGCCGAGGAGTTTTTGCGGGCCTTTGCGGAGGTGGATGCAATTGTGACGCCGACGTCACCGGTGCCGGCCTTCAGGCTGGGCGAGAAGACGGGCGATCCGCTGGCGATGTATCTGGCGGATATCTATACGGTGACGGCAAGCCTGGCGGGGATTTGCGGCGTGACGGTGCCGTGCGGCAAGACGGCGCCGGGGCTGCCGGTGGGGATGCAGGTGCTGGCCGCGCATTTGAATGAGGGTACGGCCTTCCGGGTGGCGCGCGCGGTGGAGGCGGCCGAGGAGTAGGGATGCGAATGCGGATTGGGCTCGGGATCGGATTGGCAACGCTGGGAATGGCGGCGATGGCCGCAGCCGCTCCGGCGGCGAAGACGGCGGCAAAGACGGTGGTGAGACATCGCACGCATACCGTGTATCTGGGGCCGGTGAAGCAAGTGCCGTACTCAAAGGAAGGCGACCCGGCGGGCGCGGAACCGGGCGAGACGGCGCTGGAGACTCGCACACTTGTGGTGGATGGGCAGGTGAAGGAGTGGACCACGGGCGATGTGCATGACGTGACCGAGCGGAGCTTTGTGGTGCGGCGCGCGCTGCGGCTGAATGACAGCCTGCCGAGCGACACGAAGATGACGTGGGTGTGGCAGCGGGGGCCGTGGCTGCTGGTGGACCGCGAGACGGGGCGGGTGACGGCGCTGAAGCTGCCGGACTACAATCCGGCGGTGAGCCGCGTGGTGTGGTATCGCGACTATGGCGCCTACTGCGGCGTGACGCCGAGCGGCAAGATTCTGTATGCCGTGGTGGCGCAGTTGACGGTGCGGCGGGCAGTGCTCAGGAAGAAGCTGGAGGAGCTTGACCCGGCGAATCCGCCGCAGACGGCGTGCGGAGCGGCGGAGTGGCAGCGGGATCCGATGCGCGTGACGTTTTATCCGGGGGGTCATCCAGCGGGTCATGCGGCGGGCAACGGCGCTGTGAGCTTTGACATAGTGGCGGGTTCGGCAGTGCTGGTGGAGAGCGACAGCGATGTAACGGAAACGCCGGAGCAGCCGCAGAAGCCCGAGCCGGCGCAGAAGCCACAGTAGCAGGGAGACGGTGCCGCGATGGAAACACTGGATGAGTTGCTGACGAAGGCAGAGGCGGCGCATGGGCACATGTGCGCGGGGCAGATTCTGGGTGTGCGTATGGCGCTGGTGGGGCTGAAGAATCTTGGTATTGCGGACCCGCGCGGCGCGGACCGGAAGCGGCTGGTGACGTATATCGAGATTGACCGGTGCGCGACGGACGCGATTGCGATGGTGACCGGATGCCGGCTGGGCAAGCGGACGCTGAAGTTTCGCGACTGGGGCAAGATGGCGGCGACGTTCGTGGACCTGGAATCGGGGAGTGCGGTGCGCGTGACGGCGCTGGAGAGCTCGCGCGAGCTGGCGCAGCGGATGTTTCCCGAGGTGGAGACCAAGAGCAAGCAGCAGATGATGGCGTATCGCGCGCTGAAAGACGAGGAGCTGTTTGCCGTGCGGCCGGTGCGCGTGGCAGTGGGCGAGAGCGAATTGCCGGGAAGGCGCGGGGAGCGCGCGGCGTGTGCGCGGTGCGGCGAAGGGGTGAACTTTGGCCGTTTTGCGGAGGTGGGCGGCGAGCGGCTTTGCCTGAGCTGCGCGCGGCCGGGGGAGCGGTACTGGCGGGATGAAGCGTGACCGGAGCGATTCGGCGGGTCTTTGCTGGAGGCGCGTCTTGACACGCGCCCGCTCGCACGTTTCTTATCTCCATAGGCCTTCTTTCGGATTCCGGCTGGGCTGAATGGCGCGCGACGTGCGCACGCAGGCCGAGCGGGCTTTCGGAGGGGGGGTTGTGTCGAACAGGAAACCAACGGCAGCTGGGTCTCAGGCGGAAGCAAGCAGGGAATGGGGTTATGATTCCCGTGCGAGCGGTTGCCTGACCTGTCTTCCAGAGCCTGAGCCTGACCGAAGCGGAGGCCAGGAACATTCCCGTAGACCCATTTCCAATGAGGCGTCCGGCCATGGTCCGGGTGTGCCTGTGCCCTGCAGCGAGCCGAAGGGTGCGTCGGGGCGAGTAAAGGACGAGAGTGGAGACAAGTTTGCTGTTGTTGGCGGTAGAAGCCGCCCCGAGCGGGGGCGGCCTGATGATGCTTCTGCCGCTGCTTTTGATTCCGTTGCTCTATTTTGTGATGATCCGGCCGCAGCAAAAGCGGCAGAAACAGTGGCAGGAGATGCTGGGCAGCATCAAGGCCGGCGACCGGGTGACGACGGCGGGGGGATTGCGGGGCATTATTCTTTCCATTAAGGATGATGCGGTGATTCTGCGCGTGGCGCCGGACAACTTGAAGGTGGAAGTGGCAAAGAGTGCGATTGCTGCTGTGACCACGCAGGAAGGAGCTTCGGGCTCCTGAGGGAGATGCGTGGAGCGGCCCTGAAGCCGCGCCTGCGCAGAGATGCGAAACGATGAAGAAGAATCTGAGAACCAAAGTTCTGGTGATTATTGGAATCCTGATGGTATTTGTCTACGGGATTTTCGGAATCCCGTCGGGGCTCTCCGGCAAGGCGCTGCAGGCGGCGATGACGCAGCGCATTCACCTGGGCCTGGACCTGAAGGGCGGCGCGCACCTGATTTTGCAGGTGAAGGTGCTGGAGGCGGTGAACGACGAGACCGACAATACGGCGGCGCGCATCCGGGACGACCTGAAGCAGGCGCACCTGACGTATTCGCAGGTCTATAAGCCGAATCCGCTGAAGGCCGACGGGACAGGACAGCCGCAGATGATTCGCATTGAAGGCGTGACCGCGGACCAGGCGAGCGCGGTGCGCAGTCTGCTGGACTCGAAGTACTCGAGCGAGTACGACGTTACGGGCAACGCCGACAACAGCTTTACGGTGACGATGAAGCCTCTGGTGGAGTCGGACCTGGAAAAGCGGACCGTGCAGCAGACGATCGATACGATTCAGGATCGCGTGGACACGCTGGGCGTGACCGAGCCGACGATTCAACAGTACGGTCTGGGCGACAACCAGATACTGGTGGAACTGCCGGGCATTTCCGATCTCGATCGGGTGAAGTCGATCATCCAGTCGACGGCGCGGCTTGAGATTCACGCGGTGGTGTCGGGGCCGTTCCAGGATGAGCAGACGGCGCTGGCCGGCGTGGGGGGCGCATTGCCCGCCGACGAAGAGCTGGCGCACTACTCCGGCGTGAGCGGATCGGAAGCCGACCAAGTGTACATCCTGCAGCGCGTGGCGATTGTGAAGGGCAACGACTTCCGTTCGGCCGACCCGGGGACGAACCCGAACACCGGCCAGCCGAATGTGCAGTTCACGCTGACGAATGAGGCGGGCGACCGGTTCTACCAGTACACGCGGGCCAACGTGGGCCGGTACATGGCGGTGGTGCTGGGCGGCCGGGTGCGCGAGGTGGCGAGCATTCGCGAGCCGATCCGCGACCGGGGCGAGATTGAGGGCAGCTTCAGCCAGGAAGAGGTGACGAACCTGTCGAAGCTGTTGAGCTCGGGCGCTCTTCCGGCTTCGCTGACCTATCTGGAGCAGCGCACGGTGGGCGCATCGCTCGGCGCCGACTCGATTCGCGAGGGTGTGACGGCCGCGATTGTGGGTCTGGTGGTGGTGCTCATCTTCATGCTTGTCTACTACCACGGCGCGGGGATCAACGCGGACCTGGCGCTGATTCTGAACCTGGTGATCCTGCTGGGATTCATGGGATTTTCGACAGCGACACTGACCTTGCCGGGAATCGCCGGCGTCATCCTGACAATCGGCATGGGCGTGGACTCGAACGTGCTGGTGTTTGAACGCATCCGCGAGGAGATTCGCGCAGGCAAGGCCGCGGCCGCGGCTGTGGACCAGGGCTTTGCGCACGCCTGGACGACTATCTTCGACACGCACGTGACGACAATTGTGTCGGCGGCGATTTTGTTTGTGTTTGGAACCGGGCCGGTGAAGGGTTTTGCGACGACCCTGGTGGTTGGTTTGTGCGCGAATCTGTTCACGGCGGTGTTTGTGTCGCGGGTGATTTTTGATGCGCACCTGAACAAACTGAAGTCGGGCGAGATGGTTTCGATCTAGAGCGGCGGAAGCCCGGCGCGGAGCGGCCGGAAGCGGGATAACGATTGCAGACCGGCGGGGAAAACGCCGGCAACGAGGAAGGCAAAAGCCGTGGAATTTTTTCACAACCCAAAAGTGGATTGGCTGGGGAAGAAGTGGTACTTTCTGGCCTTTTCGTTGATTTTCAGCATTGCCGGCGTGTCTTCAATGGCATGGCACTGGACGCACATCGGCAGCCCTGTGCCGCTGGGGGTGGACTTCAAGGGCGGCACGCAATTGCAGGTGCGCTTCCAGCAGCATCCGGACATCAGCAAGATTCGCACGGCGATGGATGCGGCGGGTGTGCGCGACTCGAGCATTGTGCAGTTCGGCGAGGCCGCGAACAACGAGCTGCTGATCAGCCTGCCCGAGGTGACCAACGAGAACTCGCTGGACGCAGGCCGGGAGAAGATCGAGATCGCGCTGAACAAGCAGTATGGCGGCACATATACGATTGACGGCGGACAGGTGGTGGGTCCGACCGTGGGCCACCAGCTTGAAAAGCAGGCCGCGATGGCCACGCTCTGGTCAATGCTGGGTATGCTCATCTACCTGTGGTTCCGGTTTCAGCTTATCTATGGAGTGGCGGCGGTGGTGGCCTGCATCCACGACACGCTGATCACAATAGGCGCCTTCTCGCTGGCCGGACGCGAACTGAGCCTGACCGTAATTGCGGCGATTTTGACGCTGGTGGGCTACTCAATGAACGACACCATCGTGGTGTTCGACCGCATTCGGGAGAACCTGCGGCTGAGCCGGCGGGAGCCACTGGCCGATCTGGTGAACCGGAGCATCAACCAGACGCTGAGCCGGACGGTGCTGACCTCTGGTCTGACGTTCCTGACGGTTCTCTCGCTGTTCATCTTCGGCGGGCAGGTGCTGAATGGATTTTCCTTTGCGCTGGTGATTGGAATTCTGATTGGAACGTACTCGTCGATCGCGGTTGCCTCTCCGATGCTGGTGGCGTGGCAGGAGTACCGCGCGCGGAGCGGGAAAGCAGCGGTATTGCCGGCGGGCAGGCGCTCGCGCTGAGGGCATCGGCGTGGATCAATTGCACTGTTTTTGGAGCAGGTTTTGCAAGTGTTGCGTAGTTCTGATATAGGTGGAGCACATCCCCATGGTAACGTTTGGATGCCTGGGAACCATTACAATTCCGGCGGTGTCTAAATAGAGGTAACCAAGACCCGATTCGAGGCTGGCCATGTTTGAAGATTCCACATTTGAATCCGGAGGAAGGATCAAGAGCAAGAGCAGGTACTGGATGATGGCGACGTTCATTTTCAACGGCTCCATTCTTGTTCTTCTGATCCTGATTCCGCTGATCAACCCAGAGGCTTTGCCTAGTGCTGCGATGTTGACGGTATTGACGGCGCCGCCGCCGCCTCCGCCGCCGCCGCCACCACCACCACCGCCCGAGGTGCATGTGGTGCATGTGCAGTCGGAGATGATGAACAACCAGCTGATTGCGCCCACCAAGATTCCCCCGAACATCAAGAATGTCACCGAGAAGGAAGTGCCTCCGTCAAGCTTTGGCGTGGCCGGCATGGAAGGCCTGGGCGGCAGCGCAGGCGGAGTGCTGGGCGGCGTGTTTGGAAACTCCGCACCGCAGGTGAAGGTGGCGCCGCCGAAGAAGGTGAACATTTCGGCCGGTGTGGCGACCGGCATGCTGATCCAGCGCACGCTGCCGATTTATCCGCCGATTGCCAGGGCGGCTCGCGTGCAGGGTACCGTGATTTTGCAGGCCACGATCTCCAAACAGGGTACGATTACGAATCTGCACGTGGTGAGCGGGCCGGCGATGTTGCAGGAGTCGGCGCTGCAAGCGGTGAAGACCTGGCGTTACCGGCCGTACGAGCTGAACAACGAGCCGGTGGAAGTGGAAACGACGATCAACGTGATCTTCAGCCTGGGCGGCTGAGGTTGAATTCGGCCCTTTCCCCGGTTTCGGGGTGAGGGCCTTGCAACAGGACCGAATGCGAATCCTTGCACGAGCCGCATTCCCAGCAGCCACCCGCGAAGGCGGGATGAGGCTAAAAACCAAAAGAAACTCCGCAGGAGGAACGATTCAGTGATTCTCGCTCAGCTCGCACATTACGCATCGCACACCGTCCACAGCTTGGCGCTGTTCCAGGACGACCAGACGGTCAGCTTCAGCCCCATGGGGCTGTGGAATCACATGGCATGGCTGGCCCGCGCCGTGGCCATCCTGCTGTTCATTGAGTCGATCTGGTCACTGGCCGTGATGATCGACCGTTACCTGTACTTCTCCGCCGCGCGGAAGCAGTCGCGCGAGTTCGCGCCCAAGGTGGCCGGTGCGCTGAAGGACAGAAAGCTGGAAGAAGCGATCAAGATCGCCGATCGCAACAAGAAGTCGCACCTGGCCGAAGTGGTTACGGCCGGATTGCAGGAGTTTCGCGCTTCGGCAGGCATGGCGACGGAGGCCACCATCGAGAGCTCGCAGCGCGCGCTGGAGAGGGCGGAGGCGATTGTTCACGCCAAGCTGAAGCGCGGCCTCGGAGTTCTGGCCACCATCGGTTCGACGGCACCGTTCGTCGGCCTGTTCGGAACGGTCATCGGCATTCTGCATGCATTCCAGCAAATCGCTACGATGAAGACGTCAGGCATTGGCGCGGTGGCCGGCGGCATTTCCGAAGCGCTGGTGACAACCGCGTTCGGACTACTGGTGGCCATCCCGGCGGTGATGGCGTTCAACTACTTCACCGGGCGTGTCGAGGCATTCGACGTGGAGATGGATAACTCCTCGAGCGAGCTGATCGACTACTTCATCAAGCAGAGCAGCAAGTAATTGAGAGCTGCCATATCCGGCTGACGCGAGAGAAGGAAAGGGCAGAAGGGCGAAACGCTCTTCTGCCTGCTGAATGCGCGACTGCCCCGGGTGAAATGAGGAAAGAGGCCGGAGGACGTCCGGCGCGAAAACGAAAGGCATGGAGCCTGAGCTATGGCGATTGCAGTCCGCAACGAAGGCAGCAAGGTCAACTCCAACATCAACGTGACGCCGATGGTGGACGTGATGCTTGTACTGCTGATTATTTTCATGGTCATCACCCCGATGCTCACCAACAAAGTGTCGATCGACATGGTCAAGGTGCAGAACGCGGTTCCAATGCCGGACGCCAACAAGGACGATGCGATTGTTGTGGCGATCACGCGCGACGGGGGAATCTTCCTGGGGCAGGACAAGGTGGCACTGAGCGAGCTTGGCTCGAAGGTGAGCGAAAGGCTGTCGAGCACACCCGGAAAGACGATCTATGTTCGCGCCGATGCGCGGGCGCAGTATCGCGCGGTGGAAGACGCGGTTGATGCCGTGCGCACGGCGGGCGTGGATGAGATCGGCATGCTGACCGAGCGCAAGGGCAACAACCTGGCGGGTGGCGAATAGCCGACCACCACCGGCGAACCGATTCACGATATTGAGGAAGCAATAGGAGTTTGACGCCATGGCAATGACAACTGGAAGCGGAGGCGGGTACTCGGCCGACATCAACGTAACACCGATGATCGACATTCTTCTGGTGCTGCTGATCATCTTTATGGTGATTGTGCCGCAGATACCGACTGGGCTGGATGCCGCTGTTCCGCAGCCGCCGAAGCACAAGACGCAGCAACAGCCGAACGACCGGACGATTGTGGTGCAGATTCATTACCGGCCGGGCGCGGCGCCGACTTACCAGATCAACGAACTCGACGTGGCGCACGCGGATCTGCTGCCGAAGCTGACCCAAATCTATGCCAACCGGGCCGAGCGCGTGATGTTTATCAAGGGCGATGACGACATTGAATTTCGGTATGTGGCGGATGTGATGGACATTGCGAAGTCAGCGAACGTGGATCACGTGGGCCTGATGACCCCGAAGATTATGGCCGGTCAGTAAGCGGCGAATTTGCGGCGGGCAGAGGGGGACGGGCCACAGGCCCAACCGCTGCCTGCGAAAAGTACCTTGGTGCGCAAGGCCGGCGAATGGGAGCTTGCGGGCTTTGCGGGAACGACGCAGTGAAGATGCCTCAGTCCGTGCTGTTGGGGGAGGCCGATCGCGGGAAGCTGAACCGGGCTGGAAGAGCGGAGCGGGATTTCCGCAATCTGGAGCCGGCAGAGAGCGAAGGCGAACGGCGGCGATTGAAGGAATTCCAGGCGCGCGAGGGAAAGGCACGACCTGAAGGAGAAGAAACGAAGATGAATCGACCCGCACGAATTACGGTGTTTGCGGTGCTGCTTTCCGGGCTGATGCTTTCCATGAGCGGGTGCAACAAGCTGAAGGCCCGGGACCAATTGAACAAGGGTGTGGACTCCTACAAGGCAGGCAAATACGAGGAGGCGATTGGGCACTTCCAGAAGGCGACGGAACTGGATCCGACGCTGCCCATGGCCAAGAGCTATCTGGCCACAGCAATCTCACAGAACGTGGTGCCGGGGCTGGACACGCCGGCGAACCTGAAGACCGCGCAGCAGGCGATCGGCATCTTCGAGCAAGTGCTGGCGAGGGAACCGAATGACATCAACAGCCTGAAGCAGATTGCCGGCATCTACTTCAGCGTGAAGAGGCTGGACGATGCCAAAGAGTGGCAGAAGAAGGTGCTGGCTGTTGACCCGAAGGATCCGGAGGCGGCCTATACGATTGGCGTGATCGACTGGACCGAGGCGGACGAGAACGTGCTGAAGGAGCTGCAGTCGGTGGGGCTGAATGACGACGGCGAGGGCAACCTCAAGGCTCCGAAAAAGATCATGGCCAAGATCAAAGAGGAAAACACGGCCCTGGTGGATGAAGCTCGGCAGTACCTGAACCAGGCGCTTGCCAATCGTCCGAATTACGACGCTGCGATGGCGTACATGAACCTTGTCTACCGCAGGAAGGCGGATCTGGACTATGAGGATTCGGCCGCGGTGAAGGACGACCTGGCTCAGGCAGAGGACTGGCGCACGAAGGCAATGGGAGCCCGCAAGGAGAACGAGGAAAAGAAGTTGAAGAGTGCCGCGGGCGGCGTCACCATGCCCTCAAGCAGCGAGTAAGACGGACGCAAGATGTAGCGAACAAGCAAGAAGCGGCCTCCGTTCCAGAACGGGGGCCGCATTTTTTTTGCTTCAGATGGGGCGGGGCGGTTGCAGGGGCGGGGATTCGGGATGACGCCAGTACGACACGGAAGACCTGGCGAGAGTTTGCGGCGAACCGATGCCGGAACCGCGGGCTTACTGCACGCCGTTCTTGAGAACTTGCTCGGCGTAGTAATTGCGAATCTTCGCCTGGTCGTGGAGCACTTCAAAGTAAGCGTTCTTGAGGAGTTGGGCGCGCGCCTCGCGCAGGGACTGGCGGATGGCCTGCTGCACGTTGGGGTCGTCGAGCTCGCGCTGGCCGGCCGGCTCCCTGGAGAGAAGCTTGAAGACGGAGTAAGCGACGACGTGGTGGCCGGGGCCGGTGTTGTCATACATGGGCAGGATGCCGGTGATCTGGCCGGGCTTGAGCTTGCTGATGGCATCGAAGGCGGCGGGGTCAGTCTTGAGCGCGGATTCGCCGATGAAGCCCATGTTGCCGCCGTTGGAGGCGTTGTTGGCGGCGTCAGAAGCGGTCATGGCGACGGTGCCGAAGTCCTCGCCGCTGTCGAGGCGGTTGAGAACGGTCTGGATCCGTTGGCGCGCGGTGGCGTCGTTGTAAACGCGGTTGCCGGCCATGTTGCTGTCGCTCTGGACGGGAACGGCGCTGGCTACGATCTGGGCAAGGTTGTAGCGGGGCTCAATGAGACTGAATTCGGCCTTGTGCGCGGCGTAGTACTTGCTGATGTCGGCGTCAGTGATGTTGATTTTGGAGTAGATTTCCTTGTTTTCGAGCTTGTCCTGGGTGAGGGAGCGGCGAATCTGCTTCTTGAGGTCGTCGAGGGTGAGGTCGCGTTGTTTGAGCTGGCGGGCGAACTCCTCTTCAGTGTAGGGCAGCTTCATTTCAGTGAGCCGGGCGTTGACGTCCTCGTCAGTGGCCGCGAGGTTGAGCTTGGCGGCGCGCTGTTGGAGGACGTCGTCGTCGATCATCTGGCGGAGAATGTTGAGGCGGAGGATGTCGGCCTGCTCGGGCGTGGGCTGCTGGGGGGTCTGGCCCATGCTCAAGATGTAGTTTTTGTAGGCGCGGTCGAGCTCGGCTTTGGTGATTTCCTTTCCGTTGACGGTGGCCATCACGTCTGACGAAGGCGTGCGATGGCATCCGGCGACGCCGGCGAGAAGAAGGCCAGTGGAAACCACGAGGACGGCAAAGCCGCGACGGGCAATGGGGCGAACTTCGTCGAGCAAGCTGAACACTCCTGGGAGCCGAAATGGCCTCCGGTCTAAAAGGATACATCGCGGGCAGGATAGATTCCGCGCCGTATCAATCCCGTGGCCGGGGCGAACTGAGAAAGACCCGCTCATCGCCGTGCAACGCGAGGCGAAACGCGAAGCGGTGAGGATTTTGGGCGCGGCGGAGCTTACCTGCCCGCGCCGGGCTGGCCCTGGGACTGCGCCGGCGTGTTCGCGGGGGGCTCCTCACCCGCGGCGCGCAGGGCGCGGTCAATCACCATCCAGAGTTGGTCCTTCGGGACAACGCCGCTGACGCGCTCCCCGTTGATGAAAAGGGCGGGGGTGCCATCGACGCCGAGGGCATCGCCCTGCTTGGTTTCGGCTTTGACATTGGTTTCATCCTGTTTGGCCAGACAGGCGTCGAGTTTGGCCGCGTCGAGCTTGCCGGAGGCGGCCTGCTGGCGGGCGATGCGGTCCAGTGCCGCAAAGCTCCGCAATAAATTGCGATCCGATCCCGTTATTTCATCGCCGTGGGCGTGCAGGTAATCGACGTAGGTCCAGTAGACGGGCCCGCTCTGCGCGGCCAGACAGTTGGCGTCGACGGCGGCATGCATGGCCCAGGGGTGAATGGTGGTGAGGGGAAAATCCTTGTAGACGAAGCGGACGAGGTTCTTGTAGTGGTCGAGCGTGGCCGGGAAGAGCGACTCGTGCATGCGCGCGCAATAGGGGCACTCGAGATCGTCAAAGTTGATGACGGTGACCTTGGCCTGGGGATTGCCGCGGATGGGCCGTCCGGCGATGTCAATGTGGAGCGCGGGATTGTTGTCGAGGTCAAAGGTCTCAAGCCGCGCGAGGGTCTTGCCGTCCTTGGAGAGGAGGAAGTTGACGACGCTGGAATGCGAACCGTGGCCGACGGTGACGGGCAGGGTGTCATAGCCGGAGATTTGGCTGGGTCCCGGCTGGCCGACGGTGACCGCATAGTCCTGGGGAACGTTGTACTGCGAGCGAACCATGAGCTCCACGCGGCGGTCGAGCTGGTGGCCGGACAAAGCGGAGGGCGGAGTTTGAGCCTTGCAGCCGGCGGCGACGAGCAGCAGCAATCCGGCGAGAACGCTACGACGAGACAATAGAGGATCCTCTTACCCTCAAGGATACCGCAGGGAACCGCATACGGGCCGAGCGGGAAGAAACGGTTTGGGGCTCTGGAAGAGTGGACGCGCGAGACAGAGAAAGGCAAGCAGAGGTTAAGCGCAGGCGCTAGTAGGCAGGCGGCTGGGAGGGGTCGCGGAAGACGGTGTTGGAGCGGCGGATGTCGCCGACGGAGCCGAAGTTGGCGAGGGTGAAGCTGTAAAGGTATTGGGTTTCGTCGCGGACCGAGCCGAGGGCAAAGCGGCGGTAGCCGAGGCTGATGCCGCAGCAGTTCCAGTTATAGATGGCCTGTACGCCGGCGTACTGGAGCGCGCCATGCACGAAGTCGTAGCCGCCGTTGGCGGAGAGGTTGAAGCCGACTTGATTGGGTTTGCCGATCTGGAGGAAGGGCTGGAGCTGCTGGCTCTGGATGATGGAGGCGGAGACGCCGTTTTCGTCGACGGCGTTGAGCAGCGCGTGGCGGAGGCCGACGGTGGTGCGGCCCCAGCTGTAGCCGGCATAAAGATTGTCGGCTCCGATGCGACCGGCGCGAGGATCGTAATCCATGTCCCACTCGATGCGGAGGTTGTGAATGGCCTCAAAGCGCAGGCGCGAAGTGATGGGTGCGATGTTGCGGGGAGAGGTTAGGAAGGCGACGCCGGTGAGGTCGAGGGTGGAGTCAAAGACGTTGCGGCGGCCGGGGATGAGCGCGCCGCCGAAATCGGCGTTGAGGAAGAACTTCTGGGCGACCTGCCAGCTGGCCCATTCGCGCGGGGGAGTGGGGCAGGAGCCGGGCTTGCGCACGCCGGCAGCGTCTGGCGGGCAGGGCACGGGCTTGTTGGGGCGCAGGTAAAAGCGCTGGGTGAGGCTGAAGCCGGCCTCGCTGGTGTCGGTGGCGATATCGGTGGTGTCGACTATGAGAACGTTGCGGGCCGGGGGTCCGATGCCGCCGACGAAGTGGTAGTAGAACTCGGGCTCGATGACGTGGCGGAGGGTGCGATTCCAGCGGGCGAGGAGGAAATCGCGCTCGAGGGCGGGGCCGCGCAGATCGATGGAGGCCTCAAGGTCAGAGCGGTTGAGCGGCTCGTGGCTGATGGAGGGTGTTCCGCGGTTGGCACCAGTGAGATCGGGCCGCTGGCTGCCGGAGTAGGAGGTGTCGCGCAAGGCGACCTCGGGCAGGAAGTCCCATCCGCCGGCGTGGATGGGGAGCGAAAGGCGCGGATAGATGTCAATGCGGCCGATGTTGCGGGCGTGGAAGCCGGGCTCAGAGCGGCTGAGGTAGCTGAGCGAAGAACCGAAGCTCCAGTAGAGCGGACTTGCGCCGAGGGGACGGTCGAGCACGTCGAAACGGAGGGTGGGCAGGTGGAGAATGCGGGCTTCGTCGCCGGACGTGGAACTGGCGAAGGCCTGCAGGCGGGCGAGATAGGCTGAGGGAATGTAGCCGTGGCGCTCATCGGTCAGCGAGAGGACGCTGTGCACTTCAGAAGTGACGGCCTGATTGTAATTGTCGTTGAAGACGAGCTTGTAGACGTATCTGGAGAGATATTCGACATCGCCGGCGAGGCGGGTGTGGGGCGTGATGTCCTCGCGGCCGAGGGCCACAACGTCAATGCCGCCCTGGTTGACGAGGCCGGTGGCGGGCGGGATGGCAGGACCGCCGCGGTCGAGGAGTGCATTCCAGCGGACATTAAGGAAGTTGAGGCCGGCGCCTTTGAAACGGAAGTCGCCGTTGGGGGCGAAGCCGCGTTTGGAGTAGTACTCGGCGCCGAGGACCATGTCAGTGCTGCGGCTGAGGGCGATGTAAACCTGCTCACCGAGGATGAGGCCCTTGATGGAGGAGTTGCTGATGACGGGAATCAGCAGGCCGCTTTCGCGGCCGTTCTGATTGACGGGATGGCGCAGGTAAGGGAGGTAAAAGACGGGGACGCCGTGCACCTTGAAGAAGGTGTTGGCGGTGGAGGCCTCGCCGTTGGAGACGCGGATGGAGCGGGCGATGAGCTGCCAGTCAGGGTGAGGCAGCCGGCAGTTGGTCATGGCGCCGTCGATGACGCGGTACTGGCCTTTGCCGGTCTGGAGCAGGACACGACCAGAGAAAAGAAAGGGATTGGGCGTGGAGTACACGGTGGTGCGGCCGGCGGTACGGACGCCGAGCGAACCGGTGACATTGAAGAATCGGCCGGTGTGCTCATTGAGGCGCATTTCACCGTGGTCGGCGCGGATGAAGGCATCCTCCTCTCCGCCGGTGACGAGGAGGTGGCCGTCGGCGTGGAGATCGGTGGTGAGCTGGTTGTAGACGACCTTGTCGGCGCGGAGGGTGTAGCCGCCGTAATGAATTTCGACGCCGCCGGAGAGTGTGACGACATGTCCGGCCCAGGTTTGCGTGTCGGCGCTCCAGGAGACGGGCACGCCGGCGGCGGGCTGCGGCTCGGGCTTGGCGACGGGGAGGAGTTCCTGGCCTGGATCATCGGGTAAAGGATCGTCGGGCCGAGAGGAGCTTTGCGCCGCGCCGGAGAACGGCTGCGAAGACTGCGCGTTCGAGGATAAGGAGGATTGAATTGCGGGTTGTCGGCGAGGTAGCGCATTGGTCAACACCTGCCCGCTAACTTGCAGGTGACAGAGGGCCAGCAGCGTGATAAACACGAAATTACGAGGGTGCATCCCGAATCCAAGGCAAGCATAACAAATGCAGCCTGAAGGATGGGACGCAGACTGAGCGGCTCTGGCAGCAGAATAACCCGGCAGGCGCGAGGCGTTCGCGGGAGACGGGCCGGGTGCAAATATCGGTTTTCCGCGTAAGCTCCCGGCTGCACTGAGCGCGATGTTCCAAACCGGGCAGCAGATCAGGCGAAAGCAAGACGGGCAGCGGACCTGAACGAGATTCCGGCCGGAGACAAGAACCGGCGGAGCACTTCAGAAGGGGAACTGGAAATTTGAGCACACTGTTGAGCCAGCCCGTAGCGTTACCCCAGTGGAAAGAAGAAGTGAACCGGCGTCTTGCGGCGCACAAGAGCCGCAAGGCGCAGCCGGACGCCGAGCAGCCGGAAGCATCCCATCCTCACCTGGCGAAGCACAGCAAGGCAGCGCAGGCTGCGGCGCGCGTGGCGGCGCGGTATGCCAAGGCACCGAGCTTTAGTGAGCTGCAGGCGGCCGAGGCGCGGGCGGCAATGCGCGCGGCGGAGGCTGCGACCCGGAAGGCGCTGGAGGCCCAGGTGGCGGCGCAAGAGGCACTGTTCCAGTGGGAGTCGGCCGCGGCGGACGAGGCCGCGGAGACCGACGAGCAGGACAGATTTCCGGCGAGCGAGGCGCACGCGGCGCCAGCGCAGGAGATGGCCGAGGTTCCGATAGTGCAGAGGCCGATGGAGGGTTTGGAGATCCGGTGGGAACCGGATACGCCGCCGCCGCGGGTTGCGCCGCCGATGGCTTATGCGCGGCGCGAGGAGCAGGGACGGGACGAGCTGGAGCCGGAGTTGTGGTCGAGCGAGACCTTCGCGCTGGAGCGGGCACTGGAGCCGGTGGAGCCGGCGCAGACGATTTCCGCGAATCTGATTGAGTTTCCGCGCGAGCTGGTGGCGACGCGGCGGATGCGGCCGCGGATCTCGGGAGCGGACCCCAATGCGACCGGAGAGCTGTTCGGGCAACTGAGCATTTTTGAAGTGGACCCGACGACGATTTCGACCGAGGGGATGACTGCGGCAATGGCGGCGGCCGAAGAGGCGGCTGCGGCGGCGGATTGGAACGGGACCGGGTGGTCGAGCATTCAACTGGACGCACAGCCGGTGGATGAGCCGGCCGAAGAGCGGGCCGGGCTGGCCGTGGAACCGGCGCTGGAACTTGCGCCGATGCATAAGCGTCTGCTGGCGGCGCTGATGGATGCATTGCTGGTGGTGGCGGCGGCGTGTGGCGCGGCGTACTGGGCTGCCGGGCATTTGCACGCGCCGCCGACGATGCGGATGGCGGAGATGGGCGCGGCGGGATTGCTGGTGGGACTGGGCGCGGCGTATTACGCGCTGTTTATGCTGCTGGCCGGGACCACGCCGGGCATGTGGTATGCACGGGTGCGGCTGCGGGATTTTGAGAACGGGAAGCCGAGCCGGGAGCAGTTGCGCGGGCGCGTGCTGGCGATGGCCGTGTCGATGCTGCCGGTGGGACTTGGGCTGATGTGGGCGCTGTTCGACGAGGAAGGTCTGAGCTGGCACGACCGGATGTCGCGGACGTACCTGCAGGCGCGCTGAGCTCGGAGTCAAGATTCACGGGGAAATGCAATGGGCAGCCGTAGAGGGCAGCCCTTTTTGTTGCGCGGCATGTTGAGCCTGATTAACGCGCGAGGGCGCGGATGGCGCTGACGCCCGCACCGAGGAGGGCCGTTTCGTCGTCGGGCTCGAGGACTTCGAGCGAGTAGCTGAGGAGCGGACTCATTTTGACCATGGTTTCCAGGTGGCCGCGAAGGACGGGAAGGTCAAGGAAGCCGACGTTGTGGCCGGTGAAGTAAAAGCGGCCGGGGCCGGCGAGGTGGATGAAGGAAGCGGTGGCGGCGGCGAGTGCGCGATGCCAGAGATCGACGAACTCGCGGCAGCGTGCGTCACCCTTTTTGGCCAGCGCAAAGATTTCTTCGGGTTCGAGATCGAGGAAGCGCATGCGCATGGCGCGGTATCCCATGATGCCTTCGAGATGGCCGACGCCGCCGCATCCGCAGTAGCGCTCCCTGGGGTCGAGGCTGACGGTGATGTGGCCGCCCTCCCATACGCCTTCGACGTAAGGCCAGCGGCCATAACCGATGCCGTTGCCGATGGTCCAGACGCGGGTGAGCTTGTTGAGCTGGCCGCGGGTGGCGGCGACACCGGCGGCGATGGCGTCGGCGTCATTGGCGATGTGGACCGGGGCGATGATGCCTTTTTCGGCGAGGACGCGGCTGAGCTCCTCGGCCATGCGCATGCCCTTGAGCTGGGCGAGATTGGGCGAATCCTCGACGACGCCGTGGCCGACGACGCCGGGCACAGCGATGCCGATGGCGTCCACGGGATGGGTGGCGAGCTGTGCGATTTGCGCGGCCACTATGTCGATGATTTCTCCGCCGGGGAGAGCGACGAGAGCGTCGGTTTCGTTGTCATCAGCGGGAAAGCGGAGCGGAGTACCGGTGAGCCGCTGGTCGACGAGCTTGCCGCTGACGATGTGCTCGGTGATGACGACGCCGATGGCGGTAGTCATTGAGACCCTCCCGTGGGCCGGAGACTGGCCGAAGACCCGGTTGGTTGGATGCACACGGCGGCAGACAATCTCATGCAGGCTACTCCGACGGATAGCGGTGGAGGCGGCCGAGTCCGTTGAAGGCGGCGACCTTGTAGCACTCGGCGAGCGTGGGGTAATTGAAAACGGTATCGATGAAGTAGTCGACGGTGCCGCCGAGTGTCATCACGGCCTGGCCGATGTGGACCAGTTCGCTGGCGCCCTCGCCGATGATGTGGACGCCGAGGACCTTTCGAGTGTCGCGGTGGAAGACGAGCTTGAGGCGGCCGGTGGTGTCGCCGCGAATCTGGCCGCGCGCGGTCTCGCGATAGTAGGCCATGCCGACTTCATAGGGCACGTCCTCGTCAGTGAGTTGCTCCTCGGTTTTGCCGATGAAGCTGATTTCCGGGATGGTGTAGATGCCGTAGGGATACAAGCTGGGATTGGAGGAGATGGCGTGGTCGTCGAATGCGCGTGCGGCGGCGATGCGGCCCTGCTCCATGGAGACGGAAGCGAGCGAGGGAAAGCCCACGACGTCGCCGACGGCGAAAATGTGGGGCACTTTGGTCTGGTAGTTCTCGTCGACGGGAATGCGGCCGCGGGCATCCGCCTCAAGGCCGGCGGCGGCGAGGTTGAGATCGTCGATGTTGCCCTGGCGGCCGACGGCGTAAAGCAGGGCATCGCCGGAGACGCGCTTTTTGCTTTGCAGATTGGCGATGACGGTGGCGTCAGGCAGCTCCTCGACGGAGTCGACTTCCTCACCGAGGCGGAGGGTGACGCGGCTGTCGCGGAGGTGATAACTGAGGGCTTCGACGATCTCCTGGTCAGCGAATTCGAGGAGCCGGGCGCGTTTTTCAATGAGGGTGACGCGCACGCCGAGGATGGCGAACATGCAGGCGTATTCGACGCCGACGACGCCGCCGCCGACGACGATGAGGGTGCGGGGCAGGTTGGGCAGGTCGAGAACCTGGTCACTGTTGACGATGGTTGTGCCGTTGATGGGGACCTTGGGCGAGCATGCGGGGCGCGTGCCGACGGCGATGATGATGCGGTCGGACTGGAGGGTCATGTCGGCCTGGGGACCTTCGACGCGGACGTGATTGGCATCGACGAAGCGGGCGATGCCGTGGAGAACGTCAATGCCGTTGCGGGAGAGCTGGGCCTCGGTGACGTCGACCTCAGTCTTGATGACGGCCTGAACGCGGAAGGCCAGGTCGGCCATGGTGATCTTTTCCTTGACGCGGTAATTCATGCCGTAGACCGAGCGGTAGTTGTAGCCGGAGAGATGGAGTACGGCTTCGCGCATGGTCTTGGAGGGAATGGTGCCGGTATTGATGCAGACGCCGCCGACGACCGAGCGCGCCTCCACCACGGCGACGCGCTTTTTGCGCTTGGAGGCGGCCACGGCGGCGCGCTGTCCGGAGGGACCGGAACCGATGATTGTGAGGTCGTATTCGACGGCGCTCATGCGCGGTTCTCCGGTGGTTTTTGGGGGGTGGCCGCAGAGCAGCGGGCGAAACCACGGGCGTAGCAACGGTCGCGACCCTACCGTGAGGCTAACACGCGGCGGCGAGGAGGGAGTAGAGGGCCGGAGAGCGCGAGAGGTTCGTGCTCTCCCATGCTTTGCAAAGAAAATGAAGGATGGGGCACGCGCCGAGAGGGTTTTAGGTCCGTGCAGGCCCACTCATGAAACGATGAAGCCGTTTCATGGATGGGGCCACCCGCCGAAGACAAATGCAGGTCCTTCGGCTCCCCACGCTCAAGCTTCGGTCGCTCAGGATGACAATTCATCGGGGATTGGGGCTGAGCGGGCCGAGCGGGAATTGTGAAAAGCAACCGCAGATCTTTCGACTCCGGTCGCCCTGTGCGGGCGACCTCCGCTCAAGATGACAGAGATTTTCGGGGTGCGGACATTTTGCGATTCCCACCCCCATGCGGCAGAGTGCGCCGCGTGGATGGGGCACCCACGGTGGTGGTTGGATGGACTGGGAAAAGCATGGGTGGGGCATCCGGCAACAGGAGGGGGAAATGATCTCGAAAACGGGAGCGGGGAATTGGGCGGCGGGAGCACCGGAATTGCGGTAGGCTCGTAGGTATGGAGTTCAAGGTAAGCGCACTGGAGCAGGAGCCGGCGGAGTTCGACGTGGAACTGGGGCCGGGGGTGGTGGATTTTGGCGACGAGGCGGAGCAGGTGGGGGCGCTGCGAGCCGAAGGCAGGGCCGAGGTGATCCACGAGCACCGGGGACCGAAGGAGATTGTGGCCGATATCCGGCTGAAGGGACGGTTTGCGGGGCGGTTTGAGGTGCCGTGCGCGCGGTGCGTGGAGCCGGTGGAACTGCCGCTGGAAGCCGAGTATGACCTGATTTTCCGGCCACTTGGCGCGGATGCGGGTTCGCCGGAGCGGGCGATCTCCACAGGCGAGACGGAAATCGGTTATTATCAAGGAGACAGTCTTTTGCTTGAGGATGTGCTGCGGGAGCAGGTGCTTTTGTCCTTGCCTGCCCGGACGCTGTGCAAGCCTGACTGCAAAGGACTTTGTGTGCGCTGCGGCAAGAACCGGAACCTGGAGACGTGTACCTGCGAGGAGGGTCCTGCGGACCCGCGCTGGGAAGCGCTGCAGGGGTTGCGCGGGCGGGTGAAGAGCGAGTAAGAGGAATCCCGAGACAGTGGGAGTGTTCAAGGCCGGGCCGGACGGCAGAGCAGCGGGCACGAGAGCTGCGGGAGAGCCGGGCGGCAGGGCCGGGACGCGAAAGGAAATTTGCGATGCCGAATCCGAAGAGGCGCCACTCAACGCGCCGAACTGCAAACCGCCGGGCGCATGACTTTTTGACTGCGACCGGGTTGAGCGAGTGCCCGAACTGCCACGAGAAGAAGCTTCCCCATCGTGTGTGCCCGAAGTGCGGCATGTACAAAGGCCGCGCGGCGGTGGAAGTGAAGGAAGCGGCAAAGTAAGCGCGGGAGCGGCGATGCTCATCGATATCGCGCTGGATGCGGTGGGGAGCGACAAGGCTCCCGAGCCGGAGATACGGGGAGCGATTCTGGCATGCCGTGCGCTGCCGGTGCGTGTGCACCTGGTGGGACCGGAGCCGGAGTTGCGCGACCTGCTGGATGAGCACCTTGAAAATGAAGATCTGCCGATCGTCATCCACCACGCCTCAGAGCGGATAGGGATGGACGAGAAGGCGGCGCACGCCGTGCGGACGAAGAAAGACAGCTCGATGCGCGTGGGGCTGAAGCTGGTGCGCGAGCGCAAGGCCTCGGGCTTTGTGACGGCGGGCAACACGGGGGCGGCGATGGCGACGGCGAAGATGGTGCTGGGCGCGCTGCCGGGCGTGGACAGGCCGGCGCTGGCGACGCCGATGCCGACCTCGAAGGGCAATCCATGCGTGCTGCTGGACGTGGGTGCGAATGTGGACTGCAAGGCGCATAACCTGGAGCAGTTCGCGGTGATGGGCGAGATGTATGCGCGGAGCGTGCTGAAGATTCACAAGCCGCGGGTGGGACTGCTCTCAATTGGCGAGGAAGAGACGAAGGGCAACGAGCTGACTCGCGAGACGCTGCCGCTGCTGAAAGCGCTCCCGATCCACTTTATCGGAAATGTGGAAGGGCGGGACATCTTCAACGGGCACGCAGACGTGATTGTGTGCGACGGGTTTGTGGGCAACGTGGCGCTGAAGACGAGCGAAGGCCTTGGGCGGTTTGTGCGCGATGTGCTGCGGGAAAGCCTGACGCGGACGGTGACGGCGCAGGTGGGCGCACTGTTGTCGCGGAAGGCATTTAACGAGTTTCGGCGGCGGCTGGACTACACCGAATACGGCGGCGCGACTCTGCTGGGCGTGCGCGGAGTGTGCATCATCGGGCATGGGTCGTCGAACGACAACGCGATTTATAACGGAATTCGCGTGGCCTATGAGTTTGCCAAGGCGGGAACGAACGAGCAGATTGAAGCGGAGTTCGCGAAGCGGCCAGCGCGCGGGCACGGACAATTGGACGTGCCGGACGCGACGATCCAGTAACGGCTGAGCAAGATGCCGGAATCCAGAGACAACCTGAAAGATTGGTCAGCGTGGGCCGAAGCGCTGGCATGCCCGGCGTGCCTTGGCGCATTGGTGCGAGAAGTTGCGAGTGTGAAGTGCGCGGCGTGCGGGCGCGTGTATCCGGTGGTGGACGGAATTCCGGTGCTGATTGCGGAGCGGGGACAGGACGCTGCGCAGGAGTGAGCGCATGTTGCGCGGGTTCTGAACGGGTCCGGAACGGCTAGGGAACGTGCCTATGCGTCCGGTGAGCGGAAGAGCGCGGTGAGCTCCGACAGGTAGAGCGATTCCTCAGTGAAGTGGAAGGTGCCGTCGTCGCGGACCTCGCGGGCGGCGTGGAAAAAAGCCGTGAGAGCGGCGCGGCTGAAACCGGAGCCGAGGCTGATGCGGCGAACGCCGAGCTCGTCGAGCTGCTGAACGGTGAGCGGCGGAGCGTTTTTCAATCCCACCAAAACATTGACAGGTTTGCCCAGGGAAGCGCAGAGGGTGCGGATGTCCTGAGGGCGCGTGATGCCGGGCGCGTAGAGGACCTGGGCTCCGGCAGCCTCGAAGGCTTGCAGGCGGCGAATGGTGTCGTCGAGATCTGGGCGGCCATGGAGGAAATTTTCCGCGCGGCCCACAAGCATGAAAGAAAAAGGGAGCGAGCCGGCGACGGCGGCCGCGGCGGCTACGCGCTCGACGGCGTGGGAGAAGTCGTAGATGGGATGGGCGGGATCGCCGGTTGCATCCTCGATGGAGCCGCCGACGAGTCCAACTTCGGCGGCGCGACGGATGGTCTCCGCGGCGGCCTCGGGCGTGTGGCCGTAGCCGTTCTCGAGATCGGCTGCGACGGGAAGATGAGTGGCCTCGACGATGGCACGGGCGTTGGCGAGTGCCTCGTCGCGAGTGACGCTCGCTGTGCCGTCGGTGCGACCGAGGGAGAATGCGAGGCCGGCGCTGGTGGTGGAGAGCGCGGGGTAGCCGAGAGCGGTGAGGATGCGCGCGGAGCCTGCGTCCCACGGATTGCCGATGACGAAGATGCCGGGACCGTGGTGAAGGGTTTGGAAGACGGCAGCTTTTTCGGCCTGAGTGGGCATGATGTGTTCCTTTGCAATGGGCCGGCGGCAAGAACGGCGCCTTAGCGGCGGAGGTAGAAGGGGCGGACGATGAGGGCGGCGATGAACATGGAGATGAGGAGGACGATACCGAGGATGGAGTAAAGGAGGACGAGAGATGGGCCCTGAGAAGGTGGATCGTCGGGTTCGGGCACGGATTGGCGATTCGGTGTGGGATCTGGCGGCGGCTCGGGCGGGAGGATGGTGGGTTCGCGCCGGGGGGCTCTGGACTCGCTCTTCGGGGACTCACTCATATTTGAGGGCCTCCACGGGGTCAAGCTGGGCGGCGCGGGTGGCAGGGACGGTGCCGAAGACGATGCCGACGGCGGCGGCGGCGGCGAGGGCGATGAAGACCGAGAGCCAGGAGAAGGGCAGGTTGTAATTGGTGAAGAAGCGGATGGAAAGCGGGATGGCGATGCCGAGGACGGTGCCGACGACACCTCCGGTGAGGGAGATGATGACAGCTTCAGCAAGGAACTGGAGCTTGATTTCCCGATAGGTTGCGCCGAGGGCCTTGCGGATGCCGATTTCGCGGATGCGGGAGCGGACGTTGGCGAGCATGATGTTCATGATGCCGACGCCGCCGACGGCGAGGGTGACGGCGGCGACAAGAACGAGGACGGCGGTGAGTGCGTTTGCGCTTTCAGAGGCGGTGTTCATGAGCTCTTTGAGGGTTTGCGCCTTGTAAATGGAGCCGGGGCGATGGCGCGAGGAGATGATGCGGACGATCTCTTTGGCCGCGTCAGGGACTTCGTTCATGCTGCGCATGGAGAAGTAAATCTGTTTGACGTTCTCGGTTCCGGTGAAGTAGCGGGCGACGGAGAAGGGGATGAGGATGGTCTGGTCGGCGATTTCCGACTGGCCGAAGTCGTCGACCGACATGCGGAAGACGCCGACAATGGTGAAGGGAATGCCGCGGATTTCAAAGGTCTGGCCGACGGCGGCGTCAGGACTGCCGAAGCGGTCATGCGCGAACTTCTCACTGACGACGGCGCACTTGATGTGGGCCTGGTCGTCGGTGTCGTCGAAGAATCGGCCGTTGGGGACCAGGAGCGAGTGGATGTAGCGGTACTGGGGACTGACGCCGAGGACGAGAGTGTCGCGAGTGACGCCGCTGCCGAAGTTGATGGGGGCGCGCATCTCGAGGACGGGCGAGGAGTACATGATGCCGGGGAGCTGGGCGAGGACGGCTTTCTCGTCGTCGCGGGTGAGGTAGTCGTTGTAGAGGACGCGATCGCCGCCGATGGCGCCGCCGCCGGAGTACTCGACCTCGACGGAATTGGTGCCGAACTTCTGGATGAGCTGAAGGACGTACTGCTTGCCGGTGAGGCCGATGGTGACGACCAGGATGACGGACATGGTGCCGATGACCATGCCGAGAGCGGTGAGGGCGAAGCGGAGCTTGGCGGTGCGGAAGCTGTCCACGGCGAGCTTGAGGATTTCGCGGAGCAGCATGGTGCGGCGGGCGCTCTGGAGCGTCTGCTGGAATGCGTGCTGGCGATCCTGGTCGACAGGGTTCATGGGCAAGCGGACTTGTATTCCTTACTCTGAGCTAACAAAGGGATGCATGAGGGGGCGCGCAGGGTTCCATAAGGAATGGGACGCGAGCGGCGCGGAAAGGGCACGTGGCGAGTTGCGTGCTGCTGATTCAGGGACATATTTGTTGAGCCACTTGAGTTCCTCGCGGACCTTGATGTAGCCGTGCCAGGGATTTTTGCCGAGGCCGTGGCCTTCGCCGGGGAAGACGAGGAACTGGTGAGGAATGTTGAGGGATTGGAGCGCGCGCTCCATGAGGACGCCCTCAAGGAAGCTGACGCGGACGTCCGCGCCGCCCTGGACGAGATGGACGGGGGTTTTGACCTTGTTGAACTGGAAGAGCGCGGCTTCGCTCTGGTAGATGGAGGGGTTTTCCCAGGGGCGGCCGCCGAGGTACCAGGCGTCGTCGTAGGTGAGGTCGTCATTGCCCCAGTTGGCGGCGTGCTCGACTGCGCCTGCGCCGGTGACGGCGGCTTTGAAGCGCGTGGTCTGGGTGATGAGCCAGTTGGTCATGTAGCCGCCGTAGCTGTAACCGCCGATGGCGAGGCGATCGGGGTCGGCGTAGCCGGCTTTGACGAGGGCATCGATGCCGGTGAGGATGTCACGGCCTGGTTTGGAGACGATGTGGGGCTGAATATCCAGCATGAACTGGTCACCGTAGCCGGCGGAGCCTGTGTAATTGGGACGGAAGACTAGCCATCCGTTGTCGGCGGCGTAGGTGGCCCAGTCATACCAGTCAGCGCCGAAGCGATTGCCGTCTGCGTCCTCGGGTCCGCCGTGGATGAGAGTGAGCATACGCAGGTGGCGGGCGTCTTTCTTGCCGGGCGGGAAGATGAGCACGCCCTGAATGGTGCGGCCGTCGTCGGATTTCCAGGAGAAGGTCTGCCACTCAGGCTGCGCGCGCTGGGCAAAGACGGGGTTGAAGGCGGTGAGGGCCTTGAGATGGTCTGGGCGGAGGGGGTTGACGGCGAGATAGGCCTGGGTGGGCTTGTTGAGGTTGGAATAGCTGAGGAGTACTTCGCCTGTGGCGATTCCGGAATCAATGTCGGAGTAAGTGCCGGCGAGGCCGGGGAGGGGCGTGGCTTTGACGCCGTGGATGAGATACGGCTGAGTCTGGACGCCGAGCATGCCGAGAGCGATCTCGCGGCCATCGGGCAGGAGGGTGAAGTGGTCGAGGGAGCCGGAGAAGTCGGCGCCGAGGCGCTCGACTGCGCCGGTGGCGGGATTCATGCGGTAGAGGCGGCCCTGGACATCCTTATATGGGCCGTCAATGGAGCCGGAGCCGGGCGGGACCTGGAAGCAGAGCCAGCGGCTGTCGCGGGTCCAGGCGAGATTGGATTCGAGGCCCTGGTTGTGGGTGATGCGGCGGGCCGTGCCGCCGGTGGGCGAGACGAAGTAGATCTCGTAGTCGGCGGGGTTTTCAACGCGATGGTGCGGTGGGCCGGTGAGGAAGGCGATGGTTTTGCCGTTGGGCGCGGGGGCGATTTGCGTGATGGAGATTGGGCTGGTGGTGAGGGAATGCGCATCGGCGGGAAGCTGGTCGAGCTGGGCCGCCTCTGAGGCGGGAGTGTTTGGGCTCGCGGAGCTGGTTTTGGTGGAATGCGCTGCGGGGGTTTTGGGGAGCGGATTGGTGATGTCGCGCTCAAGGGCGGGCTCGACGGCGATGCGGAGGAGAGTGTCTCCGCGGTATTGTGCGCGCCAGCGGATGACGTCTTTCCACTCGGCTTTTTCGGCAGCGGCTTGCGCGGGCGTGAGGGGCTGGGTGACGGAGAGGTAGAGGTCTTTGCTGTCGGGCGACCAGGCGAAGGCGTGGACGTCGAGCTTTTGGGTGTAGAGCGGGAGTGCCTCACCGCCGGCGAGCGAGATGACCCAGAGGCGGGCGGCGCGGGCTGAGTCGCTTTGCGGGTCGTCATGGGCGGCGGCGGGCTCGCCGGGCAGGGCGCGGTCAGAGATGAAGGCGATCGATTTGCCGTCGGGGCTCCAACTGGGTTTCTCCTCGCTGCCGGAATGGGTGAGCGGGCGGAGGCCGGTGTCGGCATTCCAGAGCCAGAGGTCGTCGCGGAAGTCGTTGTTGGCCCAGTCAGGGGATTCGGTGGCGATGACGGCCGAAGCGCCGTCGGGCGAGAGGCGCGCGGAGGTGATGTCCGTGGTGTTGAGGTATTCGTCGAGGGTGATGGCGGGCTTGGCGGATTGGGCGTAGACAGTTGCGGCGGCGGCAGGGGCAAGGCAGAAGGGCAGGGCCAGGAGCGGCCAAAGGGAACGGGAACGCATAGGAGAACTATAAATGCGGGGGGTGTTGGCGGGTCTCAGAGGCTCATCGGCTTCCCAGGTCCGCCTTTCTCACGGTTGCTCGAGAGGTGGACATGCGGCACCCGGCACAGCGTCACAGCCGCACAGTTTCACAGTCAAGAACCAGGGTTTTGGGAGGGGGAAATTGTCGGCAAACTGGCGCGAGGATTTTGCCGGGTGGAATGAAAGGGTTGCGGGCGGAGGTGGAGGTGGAGGGGTTGACAGGGGCAGACGATTGTTGCTGAATGGGCGTTTGTCGGTACGAATCGCTGTCTGTGCAGCCAATCCGTGGTCAGTGAGCGCCCTGGGCTGTTGGCAATAACTGAGAACTGTAGTTGCCGAAAATGTGACTTTTCAGGCGGTTCGGGTCACGCATGCGTGGCCTGCGTCGGGCCGCTAGCTCAGGCGAGGCCCGCCGCGACGTACCTCAAAAGGTAGCTTTGCGGTAAGTCCGTCGGAAGTTGAGAACATAGCGGCTGATGATCAGTCGCTAATGCGAATCACGACTTTCCCAAACGGTCCACGATAGAGATGATCATAAGCGGCTGGCGCATCGGCAAATGGATATACCGTGTCAATCACGGGGCGGATGTTCCATTTGGTGAATGCCCGATTCATCTCCTCCAGCGCTCTCCTCGGGCCAACTGCATATCCACGCAGAACGACTTGCTTCAGGACGAGGGGAAAGAGTGGAAGGTCCGACGTGAAGCCGTCCAGAAAGCCTATGATCGCGATGTGGCCGCCCGCCTTAACGGCGGTAAGAGATTTCACCAAGCTCCTTCCACCAACGACCTCCACGACATGGTCAACTCCTTTTCCCTTGGTCAGATCAAGGACAGCCTTCTCCCAATCCGGCGTTTGTGCATAGTTGATTCCGTGGCTTGCACCAAGAGACTTGGCGCGTTCCAGCTTCTCGTCGCTGCTGGATGTCACAATTACTTGCGCTCCCATCGCGGAAGCTATTTGCAGGCCGAAGATCGACACGCCTCCTGTTCCCTGGACGAGGACCGTTTGGTCAGGACGCAGTTTTCCCTTTTCCACCAACGCATACCATGCCACGAGGCCGGCGCACGGTAATGTCGAGGCCTCTTCGTCGGTTAGATAATCCGGCGCTCGGACCACGGCCTGCTCGTCCAGAACGATGTACTCGGCTAGCGCCCCCGAGATGGTGCTTCCTAGAGAATGAATGGCCTCGTCTCCCTGCGGCTCACCATCGATCCATCGCGTGTCGTAGTGGGTCATGACGCGATCGCCACTTCGGAAACGGGTCACGCTCTCCCCAACGTCGACGACCTCTCCAACGCCATCAGCCCCCTGAATGATCGGAAAGTTCAGGTTCGGGTTGTAGAGTCCCTCGGCTACCAGCTTGTCCCGGTAATTGAGTGAAACAGCACTCATCCGCAAGAGCACTTCATTTGGTTTGGGTTTCGGTTCAGACTTCTCAGCAAGTGTGAGGTTTTCGCGACCTAATCCGCTCAGTTCCCATGCCTTCATTCCGTCTCCCTTCTTCGTGCAAGCCGGGATTTCCGTTCTGCCTTTCAGCTCGTGACCGATTAAACAGTGGCCCAGGCCTCACCTAGAGAATTGGAAAGCCATAGATCGAAGCCGGAATTTACATCTTGCCCTTCGGCTACCGACTAGTTTACTGCCGTTTGCCCCCGCAGAGGGGCTCATTGCGAATTTCCTGCGCGCAATGCAGAAAGCCGTCAAAGCACAGAGGATAATTTCGCAGAAAAGAGTCTCCTATGGCGTCCCGCCTTCAATGGGCAAATGATGACGAAAGGGCGGCAGAGAGTGATGCTAGATCCGAGTCTGACGGAAAGCGGGGTTTTCGGCAACTACGAATGTTGTGTCCCTCTTTGCTCCGTGTTAGTTGGTGATAAATCGCCAATGCACTCATCGGGAGGCCGATTAGTACCGATATGTCGGCATTGGGGTAGTTAATAGGAACTAAGTTGAGTGCGGAGACACGGACAACGCATCGGGAGAGGCGCGGCGGGTGGGACTTATCCTTTCCCACCCATTCCGCGAAGAACGCGGAATGGATGGGGCACACGCCAATACAGCTGTACTGGCGTTGATTTACGTCGATCCGGGCCTGAAGGCCCAACGTTCCGGCCACTTTTTTCAGGAGCCTGAAGGCCCCTGCTCCCTCCAGAGACGATGTGCGTTCCCACCCATTCCGCAAAGAACGCGGAATGGATGGGGCACACGAACGCGGAATGGATGGGGCACACGCCACTACAGCTGTACTGGCGTTGATTTACGTCGATCCGGGCCTGAAGGCCCAACGTTCCGGCCACTTTTTTCAGGAGCCTGAAGGCCCCTACTCCCTCCAGAGACGATGTGCGTTCCCACCCATTCCGCGAAGAGCGCGGAATGGATGGGGCACACGAGCGCGGA
>Ga0307372_10000244_pt1 | contig 97228 bp, 93 predicted proteins | sample OX1MG_FD_202533 | JGI IMG/M metagenome (GOLD analysis project Ga0307372, IMG submission 202533) | Soil microbial communities from Risofladan, Vaasa, Finland - OX-1 | ecosystem: Environmental > Terrestrial > Soil > Coastal area > Acid sulfate soil | place: Finland: Risofladan, Vaasa | collected... | reverse complement strand
GATCAAAGCCTGCTTGCGGCTCCCCGAGGCTTATCGCAGCTAGCCACGTCCTTCTTCGTCTGTTGGCGCCAAGGCATCCACCGTACGCCCTTAGTAGCTTGACCATAAAACTCACCCAACACGTCCCCATCCCACTAGGATCGGGACCCCGAGGCCATCCAACGAAGGGTCTTGCCGCCCTTCCTCAAACGAACCTCAAGGTGATATGCGCGTGGACAAGTTCGCCTTTCCACTTGCGCTACTCGAGCTAAACTTGCGGATCATTACGCGCGCGAACTTGAGATCGCGTGCGCAATGGCCAGCTTCCTTCAGTTGTCAAAGAGCAATGCCCCGAATCATTTCTCTCGGGACTCTCCGCTCCCGGCGGAGCCGCCACTATCGCAAAACTGACGTGACGGGAAATAAAAAACCCGGCGTCAAGCGCCGGGCCAGTCCTTCCACAGTCTCCTGGGAAGGATTTGCTCGAAGCTCGACTATTGTCTATCCGGTGTTCGTTTCCAACCTCACCTCGTTATTACGGGAGAGATTACCGGCCCGCCGGGTCTTCCGGGCGTGCCCGGTCTTCCGACATCCAAGAAGTATACGTGTTTCTCCGCATTCGTCAAGTGCGGCAGCAATATTTTTTTGCGCGGCCCTGTGAATTTCACAGCCCGTGTGGAAATCGGCCGGCGCGATTCATTTCATAAGGGAGAATTGGCGAGCGACGTTATGAACTGGACGCCCGTGACCGATTTCTGGCTGAGCCGTGCGTCGTTGGTGATGAAAAGATCGACGCGAGCAGCCGCTGCGCAGGAAAGCTGAATCGCGTCGGGCGCACGGAGGCTACGGTCCAACCTGATTTCGGCATATAGCAGGGCCTCTTTCTGATTGAATGGGAGAAGCACGCAAGTCTTGCTAAGAATCTCCTCGTACTTACGAGCCAGATCATGGTTTCGCGCTTCGAGCGGTTTGACCAAAATCTCGCCGAGAGTGAGGGTGGACGTATAAAGCTGGTCGTTGCGCGAGACCATGCGTTTTCGCATTTCCGCTACTTTAAGCGACAGCTCTCCTGCGTCTTCGAAGAGGTAAATGAAAAGATTGGTGTCCCAGAACACACGGCTCACAGCCAACCTTCCCGAAGACGCCGTATATATTCGTCGGCTGGCTCAGAAGACCAAAGGGCCTTGCCCGAACCTCGTGCGTCGAGCAGCGCGTCTGCTTCCAGGGCAGAAGCCGCCGAAAAGTATTCAGCGAAGTACCAGTCAATCAGAACACAGTACCGAGCGGGAATCTCGTCGCGTTTCGGCGTCATCTTGGCTCCCTCGCGTTCGACATGGGCTACGTCCCCTTTGCGCAAAAGGCGGCGGCGGCCTGGCGCTGTTTCGTAAAGCATTCGGTAGCGTCCCGGGCTGGGCTTTCGATTCGCAACGCAATGCTGAACGACGTGCACGTACACGCCGGGACGCAATCGCTGCGTCACGGCCTCTCGCCGCGCGCGCTCCACAATTTCCTCGATTTTGAAGTCAGGGTGCTGAGGCTGCTCACGATGGAGTAGGGCAGTCGCGATCCACACTTCGTCAGCCACTCTTACTGCTGGCACCGTCTGTGTCGTCACTGGCATCTGAATCTGTCTCTTCTTTAGCCGTATAGTACCATAATTAAATGTAATAGTGCAATAAAACTTTACAAGTAGTTGCTGATGTAATTTTGACACTGACATGGTCCTGACATTTGCATGCAAGCAGTTTACTGATAATGATTTACGCGTGTCGTGCGGCAAGGAACGCGGGGGCGGTGATTGTGCTACTGCGGTTCTGAAATCGATCAGCGAAAAAAGTAAAGGGCTGGTTTTGTCGCAACTTCTAGAGAGAAGGCACGTCTAGGCCTTCCGGTGCTTGAAGAATTCCACCTGCCGCAGGCGCTTTAGCGCCTCGTCTCGCGTCTTGTATGGGCCGCCCATGTTGCGGCCCTTCGACGACAGTACTTTGTAGCCGCCCTTCACTTTTTTAATCATGGCATCCTCCCCATACGAACTGGTTTTCTCTGTTCGAAAATATGGCACAAATCCGCCGGCATGTCAGTGAGGTAAATCACTGACTCGCGCGTTGACTTGACGGCGCGGCGGGCCTAGCATTGCGTTCCAATATCGCGACGCAAATGCGCGCGGGGGTCCCGAAAGCCAAGACCACGGAAGCTTAGGGGCGACGACTGCGAATATTGGGCGAGAATTGCGACGAAAATGGCGGGTGAAAATGCCGAGAGAAAACGATGAGTGAAGCCGAAGACCGAAGAGACAAACGCGATAAGCGCGTGCCTTACGAGGAAAATGTCCCGTCGTCGCGAATCTTGAAGCTGGCCATTCTGGCCGCGGCGATCATCGTCATCATCGCGATCGTAGTGTATTTGAAAGCGCGCCACCAGCCGCCGGCACTCAGGGATCAGTTGCAGGTGACGCCCGTTCAGGCTCTTGCGGCGAGTGACTCGCCGGGCCAAATTGCATTCGGGCCAAGGAAATTTCCGGAGGCGTCTTCGTGGAGTCCATTACAAACGGCAAACCAGATACGGTCTTAATTACAGGCGGCACTGATGGCCTGGGCCGCGCGACGGCGATTCTTTTTGCGTCCGAAGGCTATCGGGTTTTCGCCGCGGGACGGAACGCGGAAAAGCGCGCCGCACTCGAGCAACTGGCGGAGGAGAAAAGTTTGCCGCTTGAGACGGTGGATCTTGACGTGACCAGCGACGAATCAGTGAACCGCGCGGTGGCGGAAGTGGAACGACGCGCTGGACCTGTCAGCGTGCTGGTCAACAACGCGGGAATCGCCATTGTTGCGACGATGGAAGAAATCTCGCTCGACGACCTGCGAAAACAATTCGAAACCAATGTCTTTGGCGCGGTGCGCATGACCCAGCGCGTCCTTCCGGCCATGCGCGAGCGCCGAAACGGCTGGATCATCAACATGAGCTCGATTGCCGGAAGGGTTTCCAATCCGCTTTTTGGGCCGTATAGCGGCAGCAAACATGCCCTCGAAGCCATCTGTGACGCGCAGCGCATGGAAGTAGCGCCGTTTGGCATTCACGTAGTTTTGATCGAGCCGGGCTTCATTCCCACCAATATGGGCCAGACAAGCGCGGGGCTTTCGTCACAATACACGCGAAATGCGGCGTCGAGTCCCTATGCGAGAACTTATCTGGGGTTCTTGCAAATGTGGAAAAAGGTCACAGCGAAGGCTCACAACACGCCCGAGGATTGCGCCCGCGTAATCCTGCGCGCCGTGCGCGCCACGAATCCGCGCGCGCGCTACGCCGTCACGCGCGAAGCGCAAATGACGATTGCCATGCGCTGGCTGCTCTCCGATCGCCGCATGGATAAAATGACCATGCGCATGCTCGGAATGAATGGCGATGCAAGTAATGCGCCGTCGCAGGAATCCATCCAAACACAACTCGAGCAACTGGTTCGCCCGCGCACGCGTCGGGCAAATCGCTAGGCGCGCTGCTTCTGGCAGATGCCGGCAACAATCAGCCCGAGAATAATAAATTGGATGCAGCCGGCGACCATCCATTTGATGGCGAGAATGTGCGGCACGTTGTAGACCGTGTATTCGCCGAGCGCGGACGGGATGACGATGAACAACGTCATCAAAATTCCAAAGCGGATTCCCTGCGCCACCCACGGCTTCGCTTCCGCGCCGCGCGCGTAGACGTAGCAGAACAAGACTGCAAAGAACGCCTGGCCAATCCACATCACCCAAATCTTGCGCATCATGTCCGCCATGGGACGCCAGGTATCCGGCACCGCGGCGTAGTCCTTCATCAGCCAGACGTTGTGAATCAGATAGTTCGTGCCCATCAGGACGATGTAGCACACGATCATGGCCGGAATCAGTTTCTTCAGGCTCATCGCTGCCTCCTGCGATTGAAAATGCAGGCCGAATTGACAAGCCGGTCGCGTGGAGCGAGCGGCCCATTGTGAGCGCAGCCTAGCACCAAGCGCCGCGGCAGACGAGTATTTTTTTGCCGCCGAAGCCGCCTAGTTCGACACTTGAATCGACAAGCTGTTGGCGCGCAACGGCACGTACATTTTATCGAAGGCGTTGTGGGCCGCGCTTTCGGCGTAAGCGTCGGCCGCGGCGCGATCCTTAAATTCAATTGCGAATGCCGTGCTGAAATCGCGCGGCTCCAGTCGCGCGGGTTTCAGCCAGATATTTTCGATTCCCGGAATTTGCGCGGCCATATTGCGGATGCCGTCGAGCACCTGCTGTTTTTGCGCGTCGGTGACGCCGGGCCGCCATTGCACCTCGACCACGTGGATGATGGTCTTTGGCTGGCCGTAGCGATTGCTTCCCAACGCATAACCCGCCGCGAAAAGCGTCATTGTTGCGAGTACAGTTCCCAAAGCGAGAATCCCACGCCGAAAATGCAACTTCATTGGCATCGCCTCCGTATCATAAGTGAACGGCCATAGCGGAACGAACCGTGCAGCGCCAGTGTACGCAACCGCCGCGTGCGCGCGCAATCCGACGTTTTCTTGCGGCGGAGTGATTCTTCGCAGTTGACCTTGCGCCGCAGGGAAAGTACGATGCCCGAAATTCTTTTTTGAGCCATTGATCGAGGAGGATTCATGTTTTGCTCGAAATGCGGCACACAAGTGGCGGACACGGCCGCGTTTTGCCCTTCTTGCGGCCAGACGACCGGCAGCGCGGCCGCCGCACCGCGCGGCATTCCACTTGCGCCCGGAGGAGGCTTCGTGCCGCCGTCGCCGGAAACGATTTCGCCGCCCGTCGCGTCTTCGATACCTGTGCCAGCATATCCCGCGTACGCGGTAACCGCGCCCGCACACGGAGTGGCTTACGCCGGATTTTGGCTTCGCTTCGTAGCGTTCATAATTGACACGATTATCCTCAATGTTGCGTTCACCTTTCTTTCCGTCCCGTTCATGGCCGCGACAGGTCTGCGCGAGGTCGCGTTGGGTCATCCGCCCCAGAGCCCGCAGGAGCTCATCGCGTTTTTCGCGACGTTCTCAAAGCTCATCTTGCTTTCCGTTGCTTTCAGCTGGCTTTACTATGCGTTGCTCGAAAGTTCCCCGTGGCAGGCGACGCTGGGGAAAAAAGCATTAGGGTTGGAAGTGACTGACCTCGATGGCCGCCGCATTTCCTTTCCTCGCGCGACGGGAAGATATCTCGGCAAAATCGTTTCCTCATTCATTTTAATGATCGGCTATATCATGGCCGGGTTCACGGAGCGCAAACAGGCGCTGCACGACATGATGGCCGGCTGCCTGGTGATACGGAAAATCTAGCCGGGGCGTAATCGGAACGGCCAGTCAAAAGAAGGGAGGCACGCGATGTTCTGCTCGAATTGTGGAAGAGCCAATGCCGATGGCTCGGCGTTCTGCATCCAGTGCGGCAGGCCGATGGCCGCTGCGGCCCCTGCTCCCGCTGCTGCAGCGCCGTTCCCTGCGATCGCGACCGGGCCGCAGCTTTTTTATGCGGGATTTTGGCTGCGATTGGTTGCTTACCTGATTGATATGGTGATTTTCGTGTTCGTCGAGTTTGCGTTCGCGCTGGTTTTGATTTTCAGTACCGGGCTGATCGCGGTGATCCGGAGCCTGCCGCGGAATCCAACTCCGGACGAAATTTTCACGGGCACCCTGATTTTTGCGATCATCGCGTTCGGCGTGGGAATGCTTGTGATGATGTGGCTGTACTACGCGAGTATGGAAAGCTCGCGCTATCAGGGGACGCTGGGGAAAATGGCGCTGGGATTGATCGTCACGGACATGCAATACCGGCCGATTTCTTTTGCCCGCGCCAGCGGCAGATTTTTTGGAAGGTTCATCACCGGGCTGATTCCGTTCGCGATTGGCTACATCATGGCGGGTTTCACGGCGAAAAAGCAGGCGCTGCACGACATGATTGCGAGCTGCCTGGTTCTCAGAAAAACCTAGCGCGCCGTTTACACGCCCCAGCCGTAGCGCTCCGTCTCCGCGAGCGATTCCGCCACCGCTCCGCGGATGCGCGTGGCCATTTCCGTGCAGCCAATCGTTTGCGTCCCCGATTTGGCGATGTCCGGCGTGCGAAATCCGTTGGAAAGCACCTGCAGGACGGCCTTTTCGATTGCCGCCGCCTCCGCTGGCAGGCCAAACGATTCGCGCAGCATCATCGCCGCGCACAGGATTGTGCCGATGGGATTCGCGAAATCCTTCCCGGCAAGCTGCGGCGCGGAACCATGAATCGGTTCGTAGAGGGCCGTGCCTTTGCCGAGGCTCATGGACGGAATCAGGCCAATCGAACCGACAAGCGCTGCGGCTTCATCGCTCAGAATGTCGCCGAACATATTTGATGTGAGTATTACGTCGAATTGCGCCGGGCGCAGGACGATTTGCAGCGCGGCATTATCGACGTAGAGAGATTCGAGCGGCACCTCGGGAAAATCCTTCGCGATGCGCTGCACCGTCTTTCGCCACAGCCCAGAGCTTGCGAGCACGTTGGCTTTATCGATGCTTGCCAATTGCCCGCGGCGCGCGGCGGCACGGCGAAACGCATAGAGCGCCACGCGCTCGATTTCCTTCGACGAATAAATCTCCGTATCGGATGCGGATTCATCGCCATTCGAGCCAGTGTTTTGCCGCGGCCCGAAATAAATCCCTCCGGCAAGCTCGCGCACGATTTCCATGTCGATTGTCGAGCTTGCGTCCGTGCGCAGAGGAGAAATTCCGCGCAATGGTTCAAGCATCCGGATGGGCCGCACATTGATGTACAGCCCCAGCCCTTTGCGAAGCCCGAGCAGGCCCGCTTCGGGACGCCGGTCGAGCGGCTGGCTGTCCCATTTCGGGCCGCCCACTGCGCCCAAAAGCACGGCATCCGCTTTGCCGCACGCTGCCAGCGTTTCTTCGGGAAGCGGGTGGCCACAGCCATCAATCGCAGCGCCGCCGAAGGGAAACTCCACGAATTCAAAGCGATGGCTGAAACCGCGCGCGCACTCTTCCACAACCGAGATGGCGGCGCGAATTACTTCGGGGCCAATTCCATCTCCCGGAAGAACTGCAATTGTTTTGCGAATTCCCGTCATTGAGCCTTACTCGCGACGCCAGTGCCCACGGCTGTGGCGCCGGCAGCGGCCATTGTTTCACGTGGAACATTATCGGAAAGGCGTCCGCGGCGCGCCTGATGCACAAACGTCAGCAAATCGCGGTCGGTCACGTCCTTGGCCGCGTCGGCCAAGCCCATCGCCGCGCGATAGCATTGTGCGAGTTCGGCATCACTCAGCCTGTAGCCCAGCTCTTCGACGCGTGTGCGGAGCGCGTTGCGTCCCGAATGTTTGCCGAGCACCAGACGCCGCGCCGGAACGCCAACTGCCTCGGGCCGGATAATTTCATACGTCAGCGGATTCTTCAAGATGCCATCCTGATGGATGCCCGCTTCGTGCGCAAACGCATTCGCGCCCACGACGGCTTTATTCGGCGGCACGGACACGCCCGTGATTTCGGAAAGCATACGGCTGGTGGAGTAAATTTCTTCCAGGCGAATGTTGGTCCGCACGGCGTAAAAGCTCTGCCGCACCGCCAGCGCCACGGCCAGTTCCTCGAGTGACGCGTTTCCCGCGCGTTCGCCGATGCCGTTAATCGTGCATTCCACCTGTCGCGCGCCCGCGCGCACCGCCGCCAGCGAATTCGCCACGGCCATGCCCAGGTCGTTGTGGCAATGCGCGCTGAAAATAATTTCATTCGCGCGACCCAGGTGGGTGCGCACGCGATGGAAAATCGCGCCGTATTCTTCCGGCGTGCTGAAGCCGACTGTGTCCGGAATATTCAAGATTGTCGCGCCCGCTTCCGCCGCGGTCTCCATCACGTCAAGCAAAAATCGGATGTCGCTGCGGCTGGCGTCCTCGGCGGAGAATTCTACTTCGGCGCAATGTTCGCGGCCGTAGCGCACCCAGCGTGATACGGCGTCGAGCGCTTCCTGGCGCGAAATGCGCAGCTTGGCCTGCAAATGCAAGTCTGATGTAGCCAGAAAAATGTGCAGGCGCGGACGCGCTGCGGGTTCCAGAGCAGCGAGCGCCGCTTCCACGTCTTCGCGGCGGGCACGAGCCAGCGCCGCCACTCGAGCGCCGCGAATTTCGCCCGCGACCGCGCGAACCGATTCGAGCTCGCCCGCGGACGCGACCGGAAAGCCGGCCTCGATTACATCCACGCCCAGTTCTTCGAGCTTGTGCGCCAGGCGCAGCTTTTCCGCTTGATTCATCGAAAAGCCCGGCGACTGCTCGCCGTCCCGAAGCGTGGTGTCGAAAAATTGGACTGTGTCCATGGTTCCCCCTGTGTGCAGAAAGCCAGTTGACCGCACGTCAGGCAGCCGCGTCCAATTTATAATTGTTGCACTCCGTATAAGCATTGGTTATACAGGTATATCGCGAGGGGTTCGGCATGGACTTAGCTTCGTTACAGGTGTTTTTAACGGTCGCGCGCGAGCGGAGTTTTTCGCGCGCCGCCGAAAAGCTGTATCGCACCCAGCCGGCCATCAGTATTTCCGTGCGCAAGCTCGAACAGTGGGTCGGCCAGCCCCTGTTTGTCCGGGGAACTGGCGCGCGGACGCTCACTCAGGCGGGAACATTGCTCGTCGAGTATGCCGAGCAGATGCTGAACTTGCGTGAAGAGGCGCGGCGTAGCCTCGAGGACCTTGCTGAATTGCGCCGTGGGCGGCTCTCGCTCGGCGTGAATGAAAGCTCGATTCATGCTCTTTTGCCCGTGCTCGCCCGCTTCCGCCGCAAATTCCCAAAAATCGAAATCGCCATCCATCGCGTCTATTCGCGCGATATTCCCCGCGAGATTCTGAATTACCGTCTCGATTTGGGCATTGCGTCGTACCGGCCGTCGGATGCCGCCCTCGCCAGCTTCGCGCTCATGCGTGATGATCTCGTGTTCGTCGTACCCCCGCGCCACAAACTTGCCAAGCGCCGCACCGTACCGATTCGCGAACTCGGCGATGAAGTGTTCGTCGCGCACATCGTGGAGTCGCCGTACCGCGACCGCGTGATTCAGCTTTTTGCGCGTCATCGCGTCGCGCTGCATATGGACGTCGAGCTGCCGACCATCGAAAGCATCAAGCGTTTCGTCGAGATGGGCATGGGCGTCGCCATTGTCCCGCGCATGTGCGTGCAGGCGGAAGTCGAGCGCGGCCAACTCATCGAAGTTCGCATTCGCGAGATGCGCTTGCGTCGCGATTTATTTTTGATTTTCCGCCGGGATCGCCCGTTGTCGCAACCGGCTCAGGCCCTGCTTCGCTTGCTGCGCCCGCGACAATCGCTCACCGCTCTCACGCCGCGCGAATTCCCCGCCGCTTAAACAGCACGAGCTCCGCCAGCGTCAAGCCCGCGCGGCCATTTCGTCGAGCGCTTGCCCGATGCGCGCCAGCCCTTCGGTGAGCATCTCGGTTGTTCCGCCGATTCCGATTCGGAAATGCTCGGGCATCTCGAAGAATCGTCCGGGGACGACGCTCGTTTCGTATTTGTCCCGCAGGAGCTGGCAGAAGGCATCGGCGCGTCCGGAAGTAACCAGCGGAAACGCGATCGTTCCGGCGTTCGCACGAATTGCGAGCAGGTCTTTGCGCGAATCGAGAAAGCCCTGAAGCACCGGACGATTCGTTTCCAGGCGCTTACGCGCGTAATCGGCGATTTCGCTCAAATGATTCAGCGCAACAACGCTCAACATCTCCGCCGCATGCGCCGGTATGACGCCAAACAAATCGTTGAGCCGCCACATGCGCTCCGCCAACGGCGCCGGCGCGAGGATCCAGCCGCAGCGCAGTCCGGAAAGGCCAAATGCCTTGGTCAGGCTGCTCGTCACAATAAAATTCGGTCCCAGATGGAATGCCGAGCGCGCCTTCGGGTCGAAACACGCGTCCAGATACACTTCGTCGACCAGAACATTCGCCCCGCGGCTGCGCGCGATTTCGCCAACCAGATGCAGCACCGAATCCGGCGTGCGCGCCCCGGTCGGATTGTGAAAATTCGTTATGGCGACTAGCCGCGTGTGCGCCGTCATATGGCGCTCGACTTCGCGCGGGTCCACCTGAAACCCCTCTTCCATCCGTCGAGGAAACCGCCGAACCTTCGCGCCCAGGTATTCCGCCACGGTTAGCAATGGCTCGTAGGTCGGCTGTTCGATCAACACTTCATCGCCAGGCTCGATCAGCGCCGCCATGGCCAGATGATTCGCCATCGACGTTCCGTTCGCTGCCACCACGCACTCTGCTCCGACGCCATTTTTCTTCGCCAAGCGTTCCTGCAGCGGCGGGTACCCATAGCTCCCCGCGGCGGAAATTTCCAGATCCGCGATTTTTACGGGCAGCTTTGCCAACGGATAGCCGTCGATCCCGCTCGTCGCCAGGTTGAACTTGGCGTGCGAGCGCAGTTTTGCCCATTCCAGATATGTCGAACGAATTTCCCTTCGCGGCGTGTTCACGTTTCCCGGCCCCTCTTTCTTTTTTGCGCGCTCCAGAAAAAATACACGGGTATGCCCGCAAAGAGAATCCCGAATCCCACGGCTGTGTTGCGCGGGTACTTAAAGATCGTGTTGATCACCACCAGCCACGACGCCGCCACAAACAGAAACGTCGTCACGGGATGCCCCGGCATGCGCGCCAGGCCCTTTTCGGGCGCGCGCACGCCGTTTCGGGCATCGCGCCGGCGAAACGCAAACAGGCACGTCGCCGTCAAGCCGAAGAAAAGAAAATCCATGGACACCACGTAGCTCAATATTTGATCATAGCGCCCCGAAAGCGCGATGATGATGGCCGCAACTCCCTGCAACGCAATCGCCACGACAGGCACGTGGCGGCGCGGGTCCAGCCAGCCCACCGAGCGGAAAAATAATCCGTCTTCCGCCATCGCGAAATACACACGCGGCGCCGTCAATATCGATTGGCTCAGAAATCCCAGCGCGGAGATGGCAATGCCCACCGCAATCACCGCCGCGCCTTTTGGCCCCCATGCGACGCGCATCACCGCAGACGCGGGCGTGGTCGCCGCCGCAAGCCCCGCTGGCCCGAGCACGTAAACGCAAACGACGTTCACGGAGAGATACAACAGCACCACTCCCATCACGCCGATCACAAGCGCTCGCGGCAGATTCTTGCGCGGCTCGCGCACTTCTTCGGCGATAAAATTCGCGGTTTGCCACCCGCCGTAGGCGAACAGCACCGGCACCAGCGCCGCTCCCATCGCGGTCACCAGGTCGAACGAAATCGGCCGGTCGAGCAGCGGAGAACCGGCGGGCACCGCGTTTCCGCCGCGCAGCAGAAACGACGCCCCGCAAGCCACCAGCGCCGCAATCGCGAAAATTTTGAGCACCATCAGCGTGCTCTGCACGGTGCTGCCCGCGCGCACGCCCAGACAATTGACAATCGTCAGCAACGCCAGCGCGACCGTGGCGATCAGCCCTTCGCCCAGATGAAATCCCGCCAGCTCCAGAAAATATTTCGCGAACGTCACCGCAACCGCCGCCATCCCGCCCGTCTGAATCACCAGCAGCAATACCCATCCGTATAGGAATGCCAGCGCCGGATGATACGCTTCGCGCAAATACGCGTATTGCCCGCCAACCTTCGGCATGCGCGCCGCAAGCTCCGCATAAATAAACGCGCCGGCCAAAGCGATCAGGCCGCCGATCACCCACGCGCCCAGGATCAGCGCCGCCGTATGCACCTGCCGCGCCACTACATACGGGTTGATGAAAATACCCGAACCGATGATCCCGCCCATCACGATCATCGTCGCGTCGAACAGGCCCAGCCGCGCCGCCAAACGGGACCCGCCGGTTTTTCCCGAAGATAGCGCGCTCGTTTCTGGCGAAAGTTTCATGGGCAGCGATGCCGCTTTTCGATCTGCGTCTCCTGCGACCAAAATTATGCGCTGACTCTACCACCGCTTGCGCCGGAACAGCAGAACTCCCAAGTAAGAAAAATACCCAGCGCTCAAGTTCGGTCGAGGGAAGTGACTGAATGGATACGCGACGCCGCGAATCCTTATTTTCGCGGACCGAAGCAGGGCATTATCCGCTGGGGGGCATCCATGGCTTGGGACAAAATATTTGCTGGCCGGGGCGTGTCTGCCTCGCCCAAGGAAATTGCCTCGGAAGAATCTGATTCGGCTTCCTCTCCCGCGGAATCGAGTATCCCCGACGCGCGGCGCGAGGCACGCAGAAGCAAGCGTGTTTACATCGCCATGCCCGTCATCGCGAAGGGGCAGCACGGTAAAGACGCATTTGAAGAACGTGCTTCCACCGAATCCGTGAACGCCCATGGTTGCATGATTCGTTTGGCCGGGTCGGTCGATCGTGGGCAGAAGCTGACCCTGACGAATGTGAAAAGCGAAGAGGTGGTCGAATGCCGCGTGGTTTTCGTCGGGCAGTCCGAAGCCGGCAAGACGCAGGTCGGAATCGAATTCACTCGCCCCGCGGGATATTTCTGGCATATCGCCTTCCCGCCGGACGATTGGAATTCTGCCGAGCGTAAAAAGCCCGTGGTTGAGACCGGAGCAGCCGCAAAGCGCCGGTGAACGCAATCGGTTCGCGCTAAGGCGGCAGTCCACGTGGGTGCGTCAGGGCACACGCGCATCGAAGCAATCGGGCCCGGTTGGCTGGCAGGAAGGGGCCGAGCTACCAGACTACGACATGCGGATGCACTGCGGCAGGCGTTCAAATACGGTAGGCTTTGGCCGTAACTCGTTCCCCAGTTGATTCGGTCGCATCATCATATCCACGGCGTCCGACCCGCAGCTACCGCATCGCCCATGGCGGTCCAGGTCCGTCGGAACGCGACAGTCCACGCACCACCAATGCCGTTCAACCCACGTTTGCGAGAGAAGCTTTTCTGTGTTTGACATGGCTCCATTCTGGGGAAAAACCGCTGGAAGGTCGATAGGCGCCAAGTCACTTTTTTTGGCTCAAAAACGCGGTACCAAAGTACTAAAACTTCTTAGTCTTCCGCCCCTTGACGGAGTTCAGCCGCGACGCATAAAAATCCAGAAATTTCGCCGGCGCGAGGTTCGCCGGATAAAACTCAGGCTTCCAGCTTGAATACGACCACCCCGAAGTCCCCGCGTAGATCTTTGCCATCAGTCGATCAGTGTAACCGCGTTCGCCGTCCTCGGTAATCCCACGCGAGACTATTGAAAATATAAATTCGCTGCCAGGACCCATCGATTCATAGCTGCCTTTGCAGGCAGCTAGGGCAGTTGACCTGGACAGCTTTCGTACCCTGGTGAGCGCGGCGTAGTCCCGCATCCGAGCGAGGGCTTCACGCATCTGTACTACGGGTGCGGGAGTTCAGGTCTTGCGAAACAGATTAAGGGAAATGAGAACCACAAGGCTCAAGCCGAGAGTTCTGACGTGCGGACTGATTACATTTCTCTGGCCAGCCATTCTGGCAGGGCAGACTCGCGCGATCGATACGAAGCATTCTGTTCTTACTGTCCACGTTTTCAAGAGTGGCCTATTTTCCGCGTTTGCTCACAACCACGAAATCGCGGCGCCGATTGCGGGAGGAGCTGTTGAAGTCTCTCCGATTCCGCGCGTGTCCTTGCGCGTGGACGCGCGAAAAATGCGAGTGCTTGATCCCGAAACGTCCGAGGGCACCCGAGCCGAAATCCAGAGAACGATGCAAGGGCCAGCCGTCCTCGACAGCGAGCGGTTTCCCGCGATCTCTTTCCAGTCCACCAGCGTTGGCCAGGCGGGTAACGACCACTGGGTTGTGCACGGAAATCTGACACTCCATGGACAGATGAAGCCCATCGCGGTGAACGTGGTACTGAAAGATGGACATTACAGGGGAACAGCGACCTTCCAGCAGCGCGAGTTCGGGATGACTCCTGTGAGCATTGCGGGCGGGACCATCAAAGTAAAGGAGGAAGTGAAAATCGAATTCGATATCGTTCTAGCAAAGTAAATATGCAGTGAAATTGGCTATCGATTTTCTTTTCGGCCAGTGCAAGTCGGCGACCGGGCTTCGCCAATGTTCGAATATTGAGAGAGGTATGAGAGTAGTTGATGTTCTGATCCGTCGAGGCGGCGTTCCAGAAAGCGTTGCCGCCTCTTCCCACTGGTGGGAAGCGAAATTGCCCGTTGGCGAGCGGCTTCGGTGTTGCTGTGCCCGGCGGCGGACCAGCACGATGCGCGCACGCATGGCCAGCGGCTGCGCTGTCTTCTGGCGGCGGCCCCAGTCGGCCAACTGCTCCTTTTCGGCAAAGCTCAGAGCGAGCGGCGCAAGCTAGCGACCATTGGGCATGAAGTTCCTCCTGCTTACATCGGATGCAAGGACCGCAAGTTATTCAAAAAACTTTAGACTCAGGGTACTAGCGGAGGTTGACGAGGTGGGCGAGGAAAAACGCGGCGGAGGCGGCGAGGCCACCGACGAGCGCGGTTTGCAAAGCGCCGCGCCAGGGAGCGACGTCGGTGAATCGCGCCTTGATGAAGCCGAAAATCAGCAGCGCGAAGAGCGTGACGCCGACGGAAACCCACAGCGCGGAAAAAATCTGGCCGACGAGCATGTAAGGAGCCAGCGGAATCAGTCCGCCGACGATGTAGGACGCAGCAATGGTGCCGGCGCTGCGTCCGGCGCGGGAAGGCTCCGGCTCTTCCAGGCCAAGCTCGAAGCGCATCATGAAATCCACCCAGCGCTTTTGATTCGAGCAGATCGCGTTCACGACGGGGCGCATGTGCTCCTCCGCCAAACCGTATCCACGAAATACTTTCGCGACTTCTTCTTGCTCCTGGTCGGGAATTTCGACGGTCTCCTCGATTTCGCGGCGCATTTCGGAAGCGTAGTGTTCCGAATCGGTTTTGGCGGCGAGATAGCCGCCGAGTCCCATGGCGATGGAGCCGGCAACGATTTCCGCGAGTCCCGCGGTGACGACAATGCGCGTGGACGCGATCGCGCCCGTGAGTCCGGCGGCGAGAGCGAAAGGCACGGTCAAGCCGTCGGCCATGCCAATGACGATGTCGCGAACCGCGGCCGTGGAGGTGAAGTGCTTTTCAAGATGGGCGGTGGTAGGCATGGTCGCTCCTTTTATTTGCCAGGTGAATTGCGTACTTTACGCCGCCGGAGGGGCGACGGGGGTATAATTATGGGGCAGGAACGCAATTTGAGGAGGAAGAAATGACAGAAGCTCAAGGAACCGCGCAGGCTGCTCCGTATACGGTGCCGCCGCTGCCTTATTCATTCGACGCGCTCGAACCGTACATTGACGCGAAGACCATGGAAATCCATCACGACAAGCACCATGGCGCGTATGTCACCAATTTAAATAAGGCCGTCGAAGGCCATGCCGATTTGGCGAAGCTCTCGGTGGAAGCGTTGATCAGCAAAATCGATTCCGTGCCGGAAAATATTCGCACCGCCGTACGCAACAATGGCGGCGGCCACGCGAATCATTCGCTCTTCTGGAAAATAATGAAGAAGGGCGGAGGCGGGGAGCCGAAAGGCGAAGTCGCGGAGGCGATCAAGTCGACGTTTGGGAGCTTTGGCGAGTTCAAGACGAAATTCAACGAGGCGGCGACGAAGCGCTTCGGCTCCGGCTGGGCGTGGCTGCAAATTAAGGATGGCAAGCTGGCGATTGACTCGACGCCGAATCAGGATAATCCGCTGATGAGCGGCGCGAAGCCGGTGATGGGCATCGACGTTTGGGAGCACGCCTATTATTTGAAATACCAAAACCGCCGGCCGGAATACATCGAGGCTTGGTGGAATGTGGTGAACTGGGAGCAAATCAACCAGAATTACGCAGGCGCGAAGAAATAAGAAATTAACGCGAGAAACTTAGTTCGGTGAAACGCGGCGCGAGTTTTATTTCGCGCCGCGTTTTTGTTTCTGCGCCGCGATTTTCAGGGGCGCGGGAAAAGATGGGTTTCGAGGGCGAGAATGGCGATGGCGGCGAGCGTCGTCACGACCGTGACGACGATGCCAACGCGCACGAATTCCCAAAACGTAATTGTGGTTTTCCTCGCCGCGAACTGCAGAACGATTAAATTCGCGACGGAACTGATGGGCGTGGCGTTGCCCGCCAGCGTGCTGGTGCTGGCCACCGCGAGCCAGACGAAATGGCTGTGTGGCAGCGAAGTCACCACAGGTTTCATCAGCAGCACGGCGGGAACGTTGCTGACGAGATTCGAGAGCACCAGCATCGTTCCGCTGACGGTGAACAGTTGCGAAGTGACGCTGCCGTTCAGGCCCGGCTCAAAAAAATGAATCAAGTAGCCCACCGCGCCGGAATTTTCAAACCCCTGCATCACGACAAAAAGCGAAGCGAAAAAAAGAAGGAGCTCCCAGTTTATGCGGTGATGAATGCTTTCGGATTTGACGCGTCCGATGATGAGCATGAATGCCCCGATGGCCGCGGCGGCGAGCGGGAAAGAAAAATTCATGATCCACAGCACGAGGACGAGCGCGGCGGCGACTCCACATTTGATCAGCAGCGTGCGATTCAGCGCGACGGGAATTGCTTCCGGATCGCCTGTAAGCGGAGCGGCATTCCAGAGCTGGCGGCGAAAGAAAATCCCGAGGACGGTGACGTTGAGGACGAGGCCGACGAATGCGACGGGCGCGAGGTGGAAGAAAAAATCGAGAAAGGTGAAGTGCGCGGTGATGCCGACGAGGGCGTTCTGCGGATTGCCGGTGACGGACATGACGGAGCCGATGTTCGAGGAAGTGGCGAGCGCGACGAGATACGGAAGTTTCGGGAGGCGCAAGCGGTCGGTGATGGCGAGGACGACGGGAGTGAAGATCAGGCAGATGGTGTCGTTGACAAAAAACGCGGAGAGAATTCCCGTGGTGAAAATGAGAAGGACGAGGAGTTGGAAACGCGTGCGCGCGCGCGCGGCGACGTGGATGGCGATCCAGTCGAAAAAATGAGAAATCTGAAAATGCGCGACGAGAATCATGATGCCGAGGAGGAAAATAATCGTGTCCCAACTGACCGCGCGATAGGCGCCGTCGAGCGAGACAACTCCCGCGAGCACCATGGCGACGGCTCCGCAAAACGCAGCAGCAGTGCGGTCGAGATGGCTGCCGCGTCCGCTTTCGACGGCGATGAGGACGTAGGTGACGAGGAAAATGACGATGGCGAGCCAGTGAATTCCCCAGTGGACTTCCCCGTGAACTGGAGTGACCAACGCGGCGAGAAATTGAGCGGATGGAAGCATCAAGAATGCGGAAGCTTATCGCGGCGCGGACTTGGCGACAATAGAAGCCGTGCGGTGAACCGTCGCTCCGAGCATGTGAAGGCGCCGGAAGTGAATATCGCGAGCGCGAACCTGAGACGGCCGCAGAGTCTCCAAAGACGAGACTCTGCGCTACCCATACTCGCAGCGTTAGTGGGCCCAGATTTTGCTAGGGTCGGATTCGTAGGGATAGACGTGGACCATCCAGTTGAAAATTTTGGGGAACCAGCGGCCGCCGGCTGCGGCGCAAGCCTGTTCGGTGGAAATGGAACCTCCGAGGCCGAATTCCTTGTGATTGACTTGCGTGGGCGGCGTGCCTTTCTGTGGCAGGCAAAAGTTCACGTGTTTGTGCCAACGCGCGACGCTGAGCGGGACGCGTTCGTTGAGCTGGTCTTCGGTGAATCTTTTGGGCGCGGTGAACATGGCGCCCTCGAGTTCGTAGCCGCCGGGAGTTTTCTTGTAGAGAAGCGAAGTGGGATGCGCGGGAATGAAGGCAAATTGGGCTTCGACGGCGTAGCGCCAATTCGTGAAGTGATAATGCTGCTGGGGGACGTTGGGAAGAAAAATCTTGAAGCCGTCGGCGAGGGCGACGCGGTAGTCCTTGTATTTTGCGATGGCTGGGCGGAGTGTGGCGAGAATCTGGTCGGCGCGGGCCTGGTCAGCGGGATTCGCGGGGCGCAGCGCGGTCATGAACATGTGCGGGTTCATGTCCATGCGCATGCCGGACATGTCCGACATGTCGTCATTCGCGGCTCGAGCAGCGGCGGGATTCGCGGCGGCTTCGCGCCGCATGGAAGGCATATCCATTTTGGACATGCTGCTCGTGTTGCCCGTGCTGGATGATGCTTGCGACTGCGATTGGGTTTGGCTCTGTGATTGTTTTTTGCCGTGGAGGCGTGCGACAAGGAAGAACGCGAAGAATCCAGCAAGAAAAAGGACCGCCACTCTGAGGAGTTGCTTCATGGGCTGCGACCTCTGCTATCTAGGTTAACGCATGGGGAGAAAAAAAGTTTCGGTGCGAAAGCGGGAGAATGCGCAAAGGCGCAATATTGAAATGCCAGACCTGCTCGACACGTCGGCCGATCTTTCACTGGAGTCTTCGGGGCGTGCCGGGGCGCTACGAGGCAAAGCAAAAGAGCCGGCCGCTCGAAGCTCGGGGTAAACGGGGCGTCCTTCGCCCTGCTCAGGACGAGCCGGCGCTACGGCAAATGCGACTTCACGGCTCGCTTCATGCAAGCAGGATCGGGCAGCGGGGAGGAGAAATAAAACCGGCTGGCACTAGTGGACGGTGAGGACGACGTTGAATGTGGCGTTGCAATTCGTCGCGGGGTCGTCGGTGACGGTTTTCGAGACAGTGCCGCTTTTCACGTGGAAGGCGAGAGGCTTCTTTGTGAAGCCGGGCAGGCCAGTGAAACGTGCCTTGCCGTCACTATTGGTGCCGACCTGCAAGTCGGTTTTGCGCAGGCTCATGAAGCCGTAATGGATCACGACTTCGATTTGGGCGTTGTAGAGAGGCTTGCTGACGCCGTCCTTCACGGTGAAATTCGCGGTGCACGCGCCGATGCCGCCATCGACCGAGGGAACGTCCGAAGAGTTCGCCGCCATGGCCGCTCCGCAAATGGCGAGAAAAACAGCGGCGCAGAAAACTTGCAAGGGCCGAATGCGCGTCGTGGTCATGGGTTTGTTGCCTCCCTGAATAAAAAACATACGCTGGTCGCCGGCAAGTTGCAATTCAGTTTGGGATTTTCTAACGTGGCCGCAGAATTTGGATTTCCTGCCGTTCGGCCAAAATGCAGTCCCTCGCGCTGATCGAGACGCATACTTTGGAATGAAGCGCCACATGGTTTTTCTGCGGGCGCTTTGCAAAGGCATTTTTGGCAGCCTGTTGACACCGTAGGAATCGAGCCGTTAGCATCATAAAGCCCTGCGTGTGCCGGTGTAGCTCAGTGGTAGAGCGAGGGTCTCATAATCCCTAGGTCGGGGGTTCGATTCCCCCCGCCGGCACCATTTGTTTCTCCTGCTATTTTGTGCAGCCACTTGCCGAGGGCAATCCACAGCGAACAGGCGCGCTACGCCAGTACACAATTGCAGCGCGCGAAGTAATAGCACTCGCCTTAGTGGTTGCCGGCACCGCCTACTTTATCGGGATGGTCAAATTGATTTCAATGTCGCGGCGATCGTCGAAGCTGGAGATGGTGCGGCGGCCGGATTTGTGATGCTTGTATTCGGCGTGGATTTGGAAATCGACATTGGGGTCGAGTCCGGTAAAGCGATAATGTCCGGCGGAGTCGGCGATGTAGGTGCGTACCGTGTGGGTTTTCTTGTTGAGCAGGTAAACGATGCCGCTGGGAACCGGATTGTCGCTGCGATCGAGCACGCTGCCGTGGACGCTGCGCAATTGGGAACGATCCCGGTCACTTTGCGCTCCGACGGTGGAAGCGGAAACGGCCATGAGCGCGAGCAGGAGCATCACGGAAGGCGCAATCCGAGTTGTTCTGGTTATTCTCAACATGGGTCCTCCTTCGCCGGGTTCCTTGCAGGAACCATAATGGGACCTTAAATATGCGTATGGGAAGTTAGATGACGAGAAACCGCAAAAAAGATGCAGGGGGCGGGGCGCTATTCCTCCGGCTCGTCTTCTTCCTCTTCTTCTTCGTCTTCCTCAAGCTCATCTCCGTCGCTCGCCGCGGCTACGACTTCTTCTTCCTCTTCTTCTTCGTCGGAGATTACGTTCAGATGGACAGGATGGACCTGTAGAACCTCGAGCTCGACATCGCACTCAGGGCAAGTGAGGATTTCGCCTTCCTCGACTTCGTCCTCGTCCACGTCAATTTCGGCGTCGCATTCCGGGCATCGGACCACGGGCGATTCTCCTTGGGAGTAAAATCGGCAACTAAGAGCGTATTATATAACGTCGGTGTCAAGCAATAATGCTGCATGGGTGGGTGCATGACAGATGACAGGCAATATCCCGAGCGTCCGGTGATTGCGGTTGGCGGAGTGGTGATTTCCGAAGGGCGCGCGCTGCTGATCCGCCGTGGCCAGCCGCCGCTCGAAGGACGATGGTCCATTCCCGGGGGCATTCTCGAATTGGGGGAAACGATCGCGGATGCCGTCGCACGCGAACTCTTCGAGGAAACGGGCCTGCGGGCGCGCGCTCTGGCGCTGGTCGAAATTTACGAAAAAGTGCTGAGAGACGCGGGAGACCGTCCGCAATATCACTTCGTAATCCTCGATTATCTCTGCGAATGGCAAGAAGGAACAGCTCGCGCGGGAAGCGATGTGACGGAAGTGGCGTGGGCGCGGGAAGAGGAATTAAAACAGTTTCAACTGACCGGCGCGGCGGCGCGCGTTGTGCGAAAGGCATTCGTCATGGCCCGCGAACGCGGAAATGCTGCGCACGGTTAGCGCGGCTTCAGGTCAGCGCTCGAGCTTGGGAGAAGTGCGCGAAGCGATCCAGCCCAGAATTGTCCAAGCCGAAACCCAGAACGGAAAAATGCCGTACAGCGTGTCTGATACCGAGTGCGAATGGCGGTCGATGGCGATGAACACTTGCAGGCAGAAAAGAACGGTCAGAATTAAGGCGAGCCAACTCGGGAGCGCCATCGGCTTGTAGAACCAACCCCATTCACGGAACCATTTGGTTTTCAACTTAGATCATCTCCAGCCGGAATTTTCCAACTCGAAATTGAGAGGGCGGTGGCCGTCAACGAACGTTTGGGACGAAGGAATAGATTTCGTCAGCGATCCAGTAGTTCGTGAACGCGATGGCGAAAAGCGTTCCGATGACCCAAAGGCTCCAGCGCCAGCGGCGCCAGAGATTGCGAAAAGATGAGTACTGCATGGGAAGATCGGCGACATAAGCGGCGCAGTAACAAAGATTGGCCAGCGCGGCGAGAACCAGGAGCGCCGCGAGCGAGGACCACGTGAATGCGGGGCGAAAATGCGGCCATGTCCCTGCAATCCAAATGAGCACGACGGCGATAAGAAGAGCATTGTAGATAACGCGACGGCGCTCCCAGCAACGGATCGCATCGGTGAAAATCCCGCGCCACGGCCCGGATTGCGGATCACCAGTTTCCAGGGATGCCATGGAATTACTTTCGTTCATGCGCATGTCCTCTCTTCTTGTGCCACTGTTTTGTCGCCGACGGAAATGATGCTCGTCCGTCAGTGGGATACGGCGCTGGCGACACCGACAGGCGCGCGGCCGAAACGGCGATCGCGCGCGCGGTACTCGCGCACCCCGGCTTCCAAATGATCGGCGTCGAAATCGGGCCACATGCGTTCGGTGAAATGTAATTCCGCGTAAGCGCATTCCCACAGCAGGAAATCGCTGAGGCGCTGCTCGCCTCCTGTGCGTATGAGCAAATCGACGTCGGGGGAGGCTTCGGGCGTGTGGGTCACTTGCCCGATACGCCGCGAAAATTCCTGTTGAGTGACTTCCGTGCTCGACATCATCCAGCAGGCCGCGCGGAGCATGGCGTCGCGCGCCGAATAATCGACGGCGATGCGCAGATCGAGGCTGCGATGCCGCGCGGTTGCCGTTTCGACGGCTTCGATTGCGGAAACGAGAGCGCTGGGCAAACGGTCGCGGCGGCCGATGACGCTGATGCGAACGTCGTGCTCGGCGGCGCGGATGGCTTGCGCAAAGAAATACGTTTCGAGCAGACCGAACAGCGCACCGACTTCATCCGGAGGGCGCAGCCAATTATTCGCGGAGAAAGCGAAGAGCGTAAGCGTGTCGATGCCGAGCGCAGGGGCGGCGTTGACGATGCGCTGAACGGCTTCGACGCCAGCGCGATGGCCAGCCGAGCGGGGCAAGCCGCGCGCCTCGGCCCAGCGGCCGTTGCCGTCCATCAATATGGCGACGTGCAGTTCCTGTGGGGGAACGATGTATAAAGTACTTTCTCTCATAAAGTCAGCAGGCAAAAAAATTTGCCTCTCCTTGTCTTTTATCTCTCGCGCGTGGCGCGAATCAACGCTTCCATGTGATCCAAGTAATGCTCGAGAGCGCGCCGGCCAGATGCCGTCAGCCGGTACTCGGTTTTTGGCAGGCGTCCGGCGAATGACTTCGTGCAGGCGATGTAGCCAGCATCTTCGAGTTTGCGGGCATGGACGCTGAGATTGCCGTCGCTGGCACCGACGAGTTTTTTCAATTCGTTAAAACTGAGCGTCGCGTTCACGGCTAGCGCGCTGATAATGCCAAGACGCGTTCGTTCGTGGATCAGACGGTCGAGCGCGCGCGCCGATTCTTCCGCCGGGCGATTGCGAATCGCCTCCAGTTCTTGGTGCTGTGATTTGGAATCGTGCGAAGCACGCATTGTCGCCGATTTAGCCACCATAGCTCCTCGCAATCACTGCCCCGAACACAATATGAAAACCGCCAAAGCCGATGGCCAAAAAAATATCGCTCCACGCCGCGGGACAGAAAAAAGCGACGGTCCCGAGAACCATGAAGCACAGGCCCATGAAGGGAACGACGCGAATCGAAAAAGCCCCGCCGGTGACAACGCCGGTGCCATAAAGCAACAGCCAAGTGGCCGGAATGGTCGCGACGAATCCGGCATGAAACAGAACGTGAGTGAGAATGGCGCCCACGAAAATCGGCGGCACGAAACTCAAGGCAAATTTGCGCCCCGGTCCGCGCAAAAGAGAATCGTCAGCGCGGCGCGCTTTTACCAGCGTGCTCCATCCGGCGATGGCGATGGCGATGGCCGCCTCAACCAGCCAGACGATGAGCCATGCTTCGGGGCTGGATTGGCGCGAGGCAACGACAGCCGCGCCCAACGCCGTGATTCCCAGGGCCACGCCGCCCCAGCCGGGAACGGCCGTGAAGGACCCGGCGCGCTCCATGGTCTCGCGGATGAAGCGAAGATTTTCGCGTGCACGGTCGTCAATGGCGACGGGCGAATCCGAGTGGCGGAGTGGGTCGGTGGACGGCATGAGGGGAGAGTAGCACAAGAGGAGATTTTGTCAAGTACTTTGTTAAACAAAGTAGCGTGGCTGTTCCTGGCTGAAAATCCCTTGTTGGACGCGCGCTTCGGGCGCTATGCTTCTCCCGTAATTTTCGAACAGGAGGCTTGTCATGAAGCGTATTCTGATTTGCGCCGTAATTGCGGCGTTTGCGCCGCTGGCCGTCAATGCCCAGCAATCATCGTCGAATCCCGTGTCGGACACTGTCCGCCGCATTGTGACGCAGCGCACGAAAATTTTGATCGCTGCCGCCGAAGAGATGCCCGCGGACAAGTACAGCTATCATCCCACGCCCGCGCAGATGACTTTCGGGCACTTGGTGATGCACCTGCAAGGTTCAAACTTCTTTTTGTGTTCCGCAATCGCCGGGACGAAGCCGCCCGCGCGGGCAAAAGTTTCGGACACGGATGGGAAGGACAAGCTGGTCGCGGCGCTGAAATCGTCGTTCGATTATTGCAATGACGCTCTGGCGAAGATCGACGATTCTAAGCTGGGCGAATCCGTGCCGTTTTTCCGGGGGTCTCAGCCGCGCGCGGCGGTGATGATCGCGCTGACCGATGATTTGTTCGATCATTACAGCCAAGCGGCAATGTACCTGCGCCTGAACGGTCTGCTTCCTCCAACGGCACAGCGCAAACCGATGAAGTGATTCGGGCCAGCGCCAATTAGGAGTCGTTATTTTAATTGCCGCGGGTAGCGGTCGGCGAGGACGTTCCAGCGAATACGAAGAAGGTCGAGGAACATTCGCACGCTGTCGCGCACGACGTGGAGTTTCGTTCCCGGATCGTGAGCCCAGCGCACAGGGACTTCGACGGTTCGCAAGCCGTGCCTGTGGGCGAGGAAAAGAATCTCGGGATCGAAACCGAAATCCTCGATTTGCTGCTGCTCAAAAATGACTCGGGACTCGGGCATGGCGAACGCTTTGAATCCGCACTGAGTATCCTGAAACTGCAATCCTGTAAATAAGCGAACCATCCAGTTGAACAAAATGCCCGCCAGTTCACGGGCGCGAGATTGATGAACTGAAATCAGGCTGCGGTCCATGGCGCGCGAACCGATGGCAATATCGGCCGCTCCCAGCTCCGCCAGCAATTTCCCTGCTTCCTCGATGGGAGCGGAAAGGTCAGCGTCGGTGAAAAGCGCGATGCGGCCGCGCGCTTCGAGCATTCCGTGGCGGACGCTGTAGCCTTTGCCACGATTCTGGCCGTTCGATAGCAAGCGCAGTTCGGGCATCTCGTTTTGCAATCTGACAATGATTTCGGCTGTGCCATCGGTTGAGCCGTCGTCGACGACAATCACTTCGCAGGAAGGATGCGCGCTGCGGAGATATTCGCGCACGCGCTCAAGCGTTCGCGGCAGGCGCCGCTCTTCGTTGTACGCGGGTATGACGATGGAGAGGTCGAGAGTCGGAATCATTCGGATGAGGCGGCGGGCCAGCCATACTGGCCTTGAAGAGGTACAAATTGGCAGGCAAATAATTCTTCTTTTACAATTCCGTTGCCAGATTTGCGAATCCGCATCAGTATCTGGCGATCGCTCTGGCCAACAGGAATCACCATGCGCCCGCCTTCGGCGAGCTGCTCGATAAGGGGAGGGGGGATCTGCGGGGCGGCCGCGGCAACCAGGATCGCGTCGAAGGGCGCGAGTTCGGGGAATCCAAGCGCGCCATCTCCGATTTCGACGCGAATATTGCGATAACCGAGGACCGCAAGACGGTCGCGCGCGGCATCGGCGAGCGATGCGCGTGCCTCGACCGTGATCACTTCGCGGGACAGTTCCGCCAAAATTGCCGCCTGGTAGCCAGAGCCCGCGCCCACTTCGAGCACGCCTTCGTGGCCTGCGAGTTCGAGCGTTTCCGTCATCGCCGCGACCATGTACGGCTGAGAAATCGTCTGCCGCTCGCCAATCGCGAGCGGCTCGTCATTGTACGAACGCGCCATCAATTCATCCGGCACGAACAAATGACGCGGCACGCGCTCCATCGCTTCAAGCACGCGGGGCGAACGTATGCCGCGCTTGCGAATCTGCTCCGCGACCATCGATAGCCGCAGCGATTCCCAATCCGGATTGGCTCCCGCGCTCGTATCGCCGCCTTGGAACGATGTGGCTCGACTTCGCTGTCCGCGACGGCGCTGGCTTGCGTCGCTTGAATTACGGTCGCGGATTATAGCACTGGCTCAAGCAGGCTGGAGGTGGCGCTCCCACGCGCGGGTCTCGATGATTTCCTCGATCTGGGCGAGCGCAAAATCAATTTCGTCCTCGCGATTATAGAAATGCGGCGAGAGGCGGACTCCCGCGCCGGGCCGGTAATCCACCATGATATTTCGGGCGATCAATTCGTTTTTCACTTCCTGGGCATGCGGGCAGTCCACGGAAACCGTGCCGGCGCGCTCGGCGGCGTCGCGTGGCGTGTTGACGCGCCACCCACGCTGGAGCGCGCCTTCGACCAAGCGCGCGGTCTGCTGCATCGATTTCTTCCGGATTTGCTCGACGCCAACTTTGGCGATGATTTCCAGTCCCGGCTGGCAGGCATAGAGCGCAGGGATATGCGGCGTGCCGTTGAGGAAACGGTAGGAATCCTCGCGCGCGTCCACCGGGCCGACCTCAAAATTAAATGGGCGCTGATGCGCCAGCCATCCCGTGAGCGATGGCGACAGCTTCTTTCGCAAATCGGGCCGCACGTAAAGGTACCCGACGCCCGGACCGCCGCACAGCCATTTCAGCACGCCACCCACGGCGAAATCCGTTTGCAGTTCGCGAACGTTCACGGGGACGGTCCCTGCAGCCTGAAAACAATCGAGAATCACATGCGCGCCCACTTTATGCGCGCGCTCGATAATCGCTTTCGCGTCGACAATGGTCGCGCTGCGGAAGAGCACGAGCGAAATCGGTACGAGTAAAGTGGTTTCGTCGATGGCCGCGAGAAAGCGCTCGAGCGGCAAGTGGATTCCATCTTCGCTCTTGAGCAGTTCGACGCGGGCGCCGTGGCGCCGCTGTTCCATATAGAAATAAACAATCGAGGGAAATTCCAGATCGACGAGTACCACTTTGTTGCGCGGCCCGGAAAAATTGAAACAGGAGGAGATCACGGCCTGGGTGGTCGTCACGTTCTGGTGCAGCGAAATTTCGCCCGCGCCCGCGCCGACAATGGCGCCGATTTTGTCGCCGACCGACACGGCCATGTCCCACCAGCCCTCTTCCCAAGCGCGCACGCCACGCGTGGCCCACGATTCGGCGTAATCGTGGACGCGGTCATACACCGCGCGCGGCATCGCGCCGAGCGAATTGCTGATCATGTACGTCGTGCTGTCGAGAATCGGAAACTCACCGCGCCATTTCAATAGTTCATCCATGGATTATTTTCCTCTCGGCTAGGGCCGTAGGCTGCCGTTGACCGCTATCGTATCAGAGTCGCCGCAAAATGCATCCACCGTTCCGAATCCGTCCGTCAGTTGCGAGGATGCCGCGATTCATGCAAACTGTCGCGGTGAACACAAAAAACCCTTCAAGAGAAAATTCTCGGAGACGCGGCGGCAGGCTTATTGCCTGGGCGGCGGTGATTTTTCTTTGTTTTGCGCTGACGGGCTGCGGCAAGAGTACGATCCATTCGCCGGACCAGCCAGTCACTTTAACCGTCTCGGCGGCAATCAGTCTGAAGGAGCCGCTCGACGCGCTGGCACAAAATTACAACCGGCAGCATCCCGACGTACACGTCGTGTGCAACTATGGCGCATCGGGCACGCTCCAGCACCAGATCGAGCAAGGAGCGCCGGTGGACATTTTCATTTCCGCTGGCGAAAAGCAAATGGACGCACTCCAAAATGAAAACCTGCTCACTCCCGGTACACGCCGCGACCTGCTCACCAATCAGCTTGTCTTGATCATTCCCGCAAATTCAACCACCGTGCGCGGCTTCGGCGACCTCGCGAAATCTTCGGTTAAATTCGTCGCCGTGGGCGAGCCCCGGACAGTGCCCGCGGGAATGTATGCGCAGCAGGTGCTTCAGCATTTGCATTTGTTGCCGGCGATAAAATCGAGACTTGTTTACGCGGGAGACGTTCGCCAGGTGCTGGCGTACGTGGAAAGCGGCAACGCCGCCGCGGGACTCGTTTACACGACGGACGCCCGCATCTCGCGCCGGGTTCGCGTGGTTGCTACTGCGCCGGCCGATTCACACGAGCCAATTCTGTATCCAGTCGCGGCGCTGAAGGCCTCGAAGTCCCCGCAAGCGGCGCGATCATTTCTCGACGCGCTCGAATCGCCCGCGACGCTCGCTATGTTCGAAAAATCCGGCTTCGCCACGGCACCCGCTCCCCCGGCGGTACACTGAGCACGCATGGCGCTCGATCTATCGCCCATCTGGATTTCGCTCGAAACGAGCGTGACGACCACGGCGATCACGCTTGTGCTAGGAGTTGCGGCAGCGATTTGGCGCGCGAATCGCCGCGGCATTGGACCGGCGCTGCTTGACGGAATCTTCCTGCTCCCACTGGTGCTGCCCCCTACCGTGGTCGGCTTCCTTCTTTTGCTCATTTTCGGTCGCAACGGCCCGATTGGGCGGCTGCTTCTCCATTTTGACGCTAGCGTCGTTTTTTCCTGGCCTGCAACGGTGATCGCCGCCGCCGTAGTTTCGTTTCCGCTGATGTACTTGAGCGTTCGCGCGGCGCTCGAGCAAGTGGATCCGCATCTGCTGCAAGCGGCGCGCACGCTCGGCGCGTCCGAGTGGCGCGTTTTTCGCCGCGTGGAGCTGCCTCTGGCATGGCCCGGCATTCTTGCAGGAACAATATTGGCTTTCGCGCGCGCCCTCGGTGAATTTGGCGCCACGCTCATGCTCGCGGGAAGCATTCCCGGCAGGACGCAAACAATTCCCATCGCCATTTATTTTGCGGTTGAGGCAAACGACTTGCACCAGGCCGTGGCCTGGTCGCTGGTCGACATCGTTATTTCTTTAACCATGATTGCCGGAATGTATTACTGGTCGCATCTGCGAGGCCCCGAAGACGCGCGGTGGGGCCGCCGCTGATATGACTCTCGAAGTCCAATTCGAGAAGCAGCTCGCCAGCTACAATCTTTCCGTCGAGTTTTCGTGCGGTGCGGAGACGCTCGCGGTTCTTGGCCCCTCCGGCGCGGGAAAGAGCATGACGCTGCGATGCATCGCGGGACTCGAACGCCCCGATCGCGGCCGCATCGCGCTCGATGGCCGCGCGCTTTTCGATTCGACGAAAGGAATCAACCTTCCCAGCCGGGAGCGCCGGGTGGGCCTGCTCTTCCAGAATTACGCATTGTTCCCGCATTTGACGGCGGCGGGAAATATTATATTCGGCCTCGATCATCTGCCCGGAGCCAAACGCATCACCCGCGTGCAAGAGAAAATCGCGCAAGCGCATCTCGAGGGCCTGGAGAATCGCTTACCGCGCCAGCTTTCCGGAGGCGAACAGCAGCGCGTTGCGCTCGCCCGCGCGCTGGCCATCGAGCCGGAGGCGTTGCTGCTCGACGAGCCGCTCTCGACCCTCGATACGCATTTGCGCAGCCAAATCGAGCGGCAATTGATCGATACATTGGCGCGTTTCCAGCGTCCCGCGCTTTACGTCACGCACAATATGGAAGAGGCTTACCGGATTGCCGCGAATCTCGTGGTACTGATGAAGGGACGAGTCGCCGCCAATGGCCCCAAAGAAGAAATTTTTCGGCGTCCGCCGAGCCTCGAAGTGGCGCTGCTGACGGGCCTGAAGAATTTTTCCCGCGCGCGCGCGCTTTCGGCGGATACGATGGAAGCGCTCGATTGGAATTGCACTCTGCGCACCGCTCACGCCATTTCCGGGCAGATCGCATACGCGGGCATTCGCGCGCACTACATTGAGTTCGTTGAAGCGGACGCGCAGGCGGCTCCCAATACATTTCCGGGCTGGCTCGTCCGCGCGAGTGAAACGCCTTTTGGAATCACTCTGTATATTCGACTCCACAATTCGCCCGGCGCGGAAAGCCAACATCATTTGCAAGCCGAGTTGTTCAAGGAAAAGTGGATGCAATGGAAAGATCGTCCGCAGCCGTGGGGTATTCGTCTGGCTCCCGAGTCGCTATTGATACTTCCGGAGTAGCAGTAGACGGCGCGGCACGTCACTTGAAATGTTTCGTGAATTTGATGTTGATGCCGAAGATCCCGTTGATGTCCCGCAAGGCGACAATCGTGATGTCGCGACGGATGGAGTAGTCCACTTCAATCACCTGCTGCTGGTTCGAATTGGCATTCGTGCTGTAAGTGACGCTCAAATCCTTGGTCACCTGTTTCTGAATCGTCACGCGCGCCGCGGTGCTCTGCTCGACGCCATTCGTCGCCAGGCTGCTGGCCAGAAACGGGTCCACGCGGAAATTGGTAACGCCGAAGAGCCGGGCGATCGGCCCGCCGAGCTGGCTCGAAATGGCCTCTGACAATAGCGCCGTGGCGCCGAAGTTTTGCGTTTGCGAGGACGATGAGGTCATAAATCCGGTCTCTTGACCCGGCGTTCCCAGCGCCAGCAGGCTGATGATGTCGCTCGCGGCAAGCGGCGGATCGGAGCGGTAAGAAAGTTGCATTTTGCTCGCGGGACCTGAAAAATCCAGCGTGATTTCATAGGGATTGATTGTCGTGGAGGCTTCCACGTTCAAAACCGGATCGAAGCGGAAGGGATTCGAGAAATTAATGTCGCCGCGCGTGAGATGGTATGTGTTTCCATGAAACGCCATTTCGCCCGTCAGCAAATGAATGCTTCCGAGGACGATGGGATGTTCCCACGTGCCTCGAACGTGCACCCCGCCCTCCGCCGTAAAGTGCGCGCCAGCCCATACGATGCGCGCGCCGGCGCTGGTATTGGCTTGAATGTCGAATTGCAAATTGCGCAAATACGCGGACGTGGTTGTGGGACCCGTAATCGTCTGCGAAGAAACGGACAGCGCCGCGAAATTCACGTTGGACGCAAACGTGATGCGCTGCACCCTGACATTCCCGGAAAGCAGCGCGGCGTTGGGCGTCCCGCTGAAGCGCGCATCCCCGCTGAGCAGCCAGCTCAGTCCCTGCGGGTAACGTATGCGGACACGATCCGCGAGAGCATTGATTTCATATCGTACAGGAGCTTCGCCGTACCCCACGGAACCGGAAAGCGTCATTTTTCCGCCGCCAGCTTCGGCAGTAAGGTTGTCGAAAAGCAGCCGGCTCCGGTCGAAAACCATATCGCCGTTCAAATTATTTATGCCTGCGGGAAAGTCCCCATAGTGAGCCGAAACCTTGACAAGCTTCGCTTGCCCCGTAATCCGCGGGCTCGAAAGGGTTCCCGCGACCGTTGTATTCACTTGGGCCACGCCTCGCGCGTCCAAAGCGGGGAAAAGGCCCGATGCGAGGCGCAAATTGATCGACCCGGCGACCTGCAAATTCAGGGCGCGGTCGCCGGAAAATCGTGCGTCCCCGGAAATATGGAAATTCGTGTCCGTTCCGGTCAGCGTGGCTTGCTCGACGTGAATTTCGCTCCGGCGATAGTTCAGGCGCACCGGTCCCTCGTTATGCAGCTTCACGTATTCGTAATCCAGGCTGATGCGCGAGAGGTTTGCCTGCATCACGATCGTGCTGGGTTGCCGCGCTTCGCCAGAAAAGTTCAACTGGCCGTCGATGCTGCTATGGCCCGTGAGCCGGCTCAGATGCAAACCGGCGGCGATGAAGGGATCCAGATCAATATGATTCAGCTTCATCTGGCCGGTGATCGGGTAGTTCCCCGACAATCCTACTTGCAGTTGCCCAGCCAGCTTGCCCACGGTTTTGATCGAGTGCAATTCCAAACGTGCTATATGCCCGTCAGAATCGAGTCTTCCCGCGAAGCTATCCAGAACCTCGGAACCAAACTGCAGATTATCCACTTGCATGGTTCCGTGGGCCTGGGGTGCTCGAATGGGTCCGCTGCCGCTCACATTGAAATTCAATTCGCCCGCCATCAGCAATGATTTCGTTTGCAGGAAGTGGAATTTGCCGAGAGAAATTGCTGTCCCCGTCATTTGAAATTCAACGTCGCGGCTGGATGGACGATAAAGCAAGTTGCCCGTTACGTGCCCTGTGTCGCGCACTAAGTCCGCGTTCGTGATTCGAATCCGATTGTGGCGCAGGCTCAAATGTCCCGAGGCGCGGTCCACATGGATTCCGTATGCAAGCAATTGTTCCAGCTTAAAATCGCCGTCGAGCACTGGATCCTGGCGCGTCCCGGCCCCGTGGAAATCCGCCGTCATGATCGCGCTGGCGCGGTACGAAGTGCCAAAAAGGCTCTGCAGATCATCCGTGGATGCATGGTCGAAGTGCGCGTCAAGACTCCACGGACCGTTCTTTGGGAAGCTCCATTTGCCATTCAGGCCGAGCCGCAGATCCAGATTTGCTGACGAGCGTCCCCGCTTCACGATGCCTTGTGTAAGCTGAAATTCGAACGGCGAGTAAATCATCTGGCCCGTGATGTCGTCCCAGTAGAGGCGTCCAAATTGGGCGTTTTGCGCCTCAAAAGCTCCGGTGAAGGTGGGACCTGACAGCGGCCCCGTCAATTCACCTTTCCAATCCGCCGCGCCCGTGACTGGCGTCAAATTCTTTTTGGCTCCCCGCAAATAGGAAATGAAGTCTTCCCAATCGGCAATGCGGCCGGTGTGAAAGGTCACATTGAGCGCGGAAATTTTCTTTCCAAGAGTGCCCTCGAACGTGACGCGGCTATTCGGCGTGGCAATGCTGCTCGGCGCAAGGATCACGTCATGCCGGTCCATCGAATAATCAAAGTTGATTTGCGCGGTTGGGTACAGCTTGCCGGGCGCGGGATTTGGAGGCGGTGACCACACCGTAACGCCGCGGCTCGTCACCCTTTTGAAGTCGCGGTTCCAGGTGGTGACAGCATTCACGGCCATGCTGCCGTCCCAGTGCAACGTTCGCACCGGCAAGGAAGAGTTGTTGACGGCATCGAGAACCTGGGCGAGACTCGCGCCGGTCATCTGTGTCTCCGTTCGAAACGCCAGCCCGTGGAAATCCATATCCAGATGGCCTTTCGCCGCGCCGCCCAGGGCTTTTACCTCGAATACAGGCATGGTGAGGCGCTTATTTGCTACGTCCACATTGCCCCAGCTTTCGATGCCGCCCGCGTGAAACCAATGGAATTTCAGCGCGATTCCGTGCGCCAGATAGTGGCCCTGCATTTTCAGTTTCGTCTGAGCGTAGGTTCCATTGCCCGTGAAATCCACGCGCCCGTCCGGCACGCTGGGCTTGCGCAAGATCTGCCGGAGGTCCGGCAGCCAAATGCGCGTTTGACAGTGAAACTCCACATCGAGCGGCTTGAAATTTTTAACTTCCCCGCGCCCGTTCACCACCGTGTGCGGCAATTTCCACTGGAAGTCGTCGATGGATACCGAATCGCGCGTCAGCGTGAATCGTGTCGAGATATCCGAGCGAAACGGCAAATACTTCCGCATGGCAACGCGTACCTGTTTCCATCCGAGTTGCGCGACATAAGCGTTCTTCCCCGCCGGCCGCGCTTCGTAGTTCATTACGAACTGGAAGTCGCTCCCGTCAGCGTCGAGGGGTATCTTCGCGTCGTTGAACACCATTGTTCCGTCGCTGATTTTCAACTGCGCGATTTGCAGGTTGAACAGCTGCTCGCGCCAGGGCTTTCCCGGATGGCTTACCGCCGGCCTGGGAATGTTGTTCTGCCCGTTCTTGTCCACGCGCACGAACACCGATGGCCGGTCAATTTCCAAATCGCTGAGGGAAATTTTCTTACGGAAGAGAGAGATGATGTGAACGCCGACGCGAATCTGGTCCGCGTGAAAGAAAGGTGGCGAGGCCGCGGATTCGCGTCCGTGGAGCGTGAAATCGTCCAATTCCACCCGCAGGCCGCGCAGCCGGAAATGAAATGCTCCCAGCTCGACACGCGCGCCGGTGCTGCTCTCGACTTTTTTTACAATGTAGCCACGCGCCCAGCGCTCGGCCGCGCCGGTTTCCACGATAACGGTGATGACCGCGGCGAGGGCGACAGCGAGGAGGAGAAGCGCCAGGAGGACATGAGCAACTCGGCGTCTCATCCGCCCCCTCCCGAGGGCTGGATGACGATTCGAAGCCGAGCTTTCGCTTCTTCGAGCCACTGCGCCGCCTTTTCGTTGATTTGCTCTTGCGTCAGCAATTGCCGGATTTGCGCCTCCACCTGATTTAGCGGCGGAACAGACTGCCCTTTTTTCTGGAGCTGCGGTGCGAGTCGCTTGCGGTAATATGTTTCGATTTGTGCGGAGGTCACTTGCGCGGCCGCATGGAATTTGTAATCAAGGAAGCGCACATAATAAAGCTGTCGTTCAAGCACTTGCCGCACTTCGTCCTGAGTCAATCCCGCCCGGGTGAGGCGCGCCTGAAATTGCTGAGCCGATGGAAATTGCTTGAGCAGCGTTTGAAACTCTTGGGTTACTTCGACCGTCGCCGGATGCGGAAATTTTGCCGCCGCTGCTTCCGTGCGGACGATCCACTGATCCACCAGCTCGCGTACCACCGTGGCGCGGCTTTGCGCGTGCCCGTCGATTAGCTGCTGGTAATCCTCGAGCTCTCGCACTTCGCTATCCGTAACCACATCGTCGCCAATTCGCGCCGCAATTCCGTCGATGCTAGTTGCATGCCGCGCCGGAGCCGCGGCTTTTGCGGTTGCCTGAGACGATCCGGAAGTTTGGCCCAGCGCAGTTCGCCCCGCGGCTGGCATCGCCACGCAAAACATCACAACGAAAATTGCTTTCGCATTGTGCATCAGAATATCGAACCTATATTGAAGAAAAATTGGAAGTGCGGCAATCGTGACGTCTGAATCTGGTTCGTGGTTGTGTTCAGAAGCTGGAACTGCGCCGGATTCAGTTGGTATGCAAGGTCGATGCGCACGGGCCCAATCGGCGTCGCATAGCGAAAACCGTAACCAATCGTATGCGAAAAATAGTTTAGGTTGGGACATTGCGACTGCAGCAGTGTCGTTCCAGGTTGGCAGACTGCTGGGGGCGGCAATGGGTTATAGTGCAACGATATGTGATGAATGTCCGAGAAAACATTCCCCGCGTCATAGAAAATCGCTCCACCCAGGCGGCTTCCAATCAGTGGCAAGTGCATCGGGAACCGCAATTCCTGATTGAACGTCAACAATGCCAGTCCGCCGACCGGAAAACCCGTCGTGATGTCGCGCGGGCCCGCCTGGTTCAGCGCAAATCCGCGGATGCTCGTGCCGCCGCCGGCAAAAAAGCGCTCGGGCAACGGTACGTCATCCGCCGTCGAGCCATCGAACGGTTGCTCGATGCCGAAGGTCGTCGAGCGCGCAAACACGAGAGACTTTCCAATGGGCGTGAACGTGGAATTCTGCATCGAAAACCGCAGGAAACTCGCCGTCGAACCCAACGATTTCGTCGCCACGCTGATGTCCGCTGTGTTGAACGTGCCGTGCGTGGCGTCCGCCGGATTGTCGCGCCGATCCCGCACCCACGTCATGCCGAATCCGGAGACTCTCGTAGGCTGACTGAACAGTGGAACTTCCTCGACGGAAACCTGGAGGTTGCTGGCCACCACGTGCCGGTAAAAATACCGATAAATAAACGAAGTGGAAAGCGAAGCGCTCTGCGCCAGTTGTACGCTCCCTTCGTAGCGCGTTGCGGTGAATGTGTTGACGTAACTCGCCTTATCCGCAAAGCCGGTAATAATCAGGTTCAGCGACGGCTTGGCAAGAAAATTAGGCGCCGTGTAGTCCAGCAGGCCCTGATATTCCAGCGTGCTGCCGCGTAGTTTCAGGGAAATCGTATGCGCGCGCCCAAATACATTGATTTTCGATATCTCAAAGATTCCCAGCGGACTTGCCTTCAGCGTCGTGGCCGTCGCGTTCGACGCGGACGCCAGGCGCTGCGCCTCGAAGCCGAATCCATAACTCACCGTGTAGCGTTTTCCCTCTTCCACGGCGACTACAACGTTTTTGTCGGGGTAAGTACCCTCGGGATTCTGCGGAGCCACTTGTACACGGTCGAAAATGGCCAGGTTATAAAGCTTCTGCTGGGTCGCGATCACATCGCCTTCGCGCAATGGTCCTCCGGGCTTTACGGTCACCTGGCGCGAGATCGTCGCCGGCCGCGTATACCGATAGCCCGCCAGCAGCACGCGGCTGACGTCCACCCGCTGGCCCTCCGTAATATGGTATACGAGCCGAACGCGATTCGTCCCCTCCGGCGTCGCCTTGGCCTCGAACTGAGCACTGGGAAATCCTTGATCAAAATAGTACGCCAGGATGTTGTCCCGGTCGGACGTGACGTTCGCGTCCGAATACGGCTGTCCCTTCGTTGACCCAACCACTGTCAGCAATTGTGCTGTGCTCAGCGCGTGGTTTCCTTGCAATTGTAAATTCGCTACGTGCGTTTGCTGGCCTTCGGTGATGCGAAACGCCACAAACACGTTACCCTTTTTGCCCTGATAGTCGTCATCCGCCTCTGTCTGCACTTGTGACTGAAGAAATCCATTCGCGAGATAGAGCGCACGTATCGAATCGGCATCGTTGCGCGCCATCTGCTGCGTGAAATGGCCTCGCGAAAGGAAGCCCGCGCGCTGCACCTGTAAGCGGCTGGAAAGCAGCGAAGTGCTGAAATATTTATTGCCGTCGATCTGGATGCCCACCACGCGGTGCAGAATGCCGCGGTCGATTTCATAATGGATCAGTTCGACGCGTGTATTCGGATCTTCCTGTGATGTATACTTCACGCTGGCGTCAAAATATCCCTCGCCCTGGAGCATGTTGCGGATATTTCGCCGTCCTTCCTCCAGCAGATCCGGATCCACATCGCCTTCCACATAAATCGGGACGAGCTTCCGCAACTGCTTGACGGAAATCTTCGCGCCCGTCACTTCGAGCTGAACGCGGGGTCCGGCAATCACATCGAGAGTGATCGGCAGTGTTTTGGTGTCCGCGTCATAATTGCCCCGGTGCACCGCCACGCGCGCGCCCAGATATCCTGACGTCACCAGATAAGTGCGCAACCGTTCGACGCCGCGGTCGATTTTATCCTCCGTCACGGTGGTTCCGCGTTTCAGCTTGGTCCGCTCCAGCATTTCTTCTCCCGTGAACGGTGTCTGATTGTTGAGGCCCAGCGACGAAATTTTTGCGCGCGGGCCCGGCGTGACGTTCACGGTGATGTCCATTTCTCGCGTGTCCAAATGCTTCTGGAGCGTGTAATGCCATTGGGCCTCGTAAAAGCCATCGTCGTGCATGGTTTCGCCCAGCCGTTTCAGTCCATCGTTGAGCGCTGAAATCGAAAACGCCTCGCCCAGTTGCATCCGCAGCGCCGCCACGGCTGTGCCTTCGTTCGGGGGATCCTTCAAGCCGTACACCCGCACTACGTTGTTGTAATAATTTCGCGTGACGACGAAGTCAATGTGCAGGCCGTCCGTCTCGGTGGCCGCCTTCGTTTGAACGTTGGAAAACAATCCGGTTTGATTCAGCGCGCGCAGGCTCGCGCGTTCAGCGTCCATGTGGAAGGCACCGCCCGGTTTCAACGGCAGAGGCGCGATCTTCTCGGGAATCGGCGCCCCGGTATCATCCACGACGCGCACGGAAGCAACATGCTTCCCTTCGAGCGGCGCATCCTGTGCCCAAGCCGCCGAAAAACTGAAAAACGCCGCCAGCAGCAGTGCCAGCACACGAATGCCTGTGGATTGGCTTCCCTGCGGCATTCTTCCGCTGCATTTCATCCTCTCTCCAACTCAGTGGAAAAGGTTAGCACAGTGCGCTGCCTCTGGTTTTCGAAAAGGCGCTATGATGGGAGCCTTCCATCGAGGGAATCGTGGACCCCAGGCAATTCGAGAAATATTCGCGCCAGATTCTGTTTGCCGCCATCAGTGAAGAGGGCCAGGAGCGCCTGCTGAATTCGAGTGCCGTGCTCGTGGGCTGCGGGGCGCTCGGTACTGTGTCCGCGAATCTTCTGGTGCGCGGTGGAATCGGCCGGCTCAGAATCATCGACCGCGATTTCGTTGAAACATCCAATCTTCAGCGGCAGACTCTTTTCGAGGAATCCGATGCGCGCGATTCAATGCCTAAATCGATTGCCGCCGAGCGTCGCCTCCGCGCCGTAAATTCGGATGTCGCCATCGAAGCTGTCGTCGGCGATTTGAATTCCGAAAATGCGCGTCATCTGCTTTCCGGTTTCCAGCTGATTCTCGACGGAACCGACAATTTCGAAACCCGCCTCCTTATCAATGATGCGTCAATCGCGCTCGGAGTTCCCTGGATTTATGCGGCGGCTGTTGCCAGTTATGGCATCACGCTTACCGTCCTTCCCGGCGAAACCGCGTGCCTTGCCTGCCTGCTCGAATCGAGCGGCAAATCGAACGGCCCACCGAGTGGATTCGGCCTCGAAGATACCTGCGACACTGTGGGCGTCCTGAACAGCGCGGCCAGCGTCATCGCTTCGATCCAGGCTGCCGAAGCGACGAAACTGCTCGCGGGGAAATCCGAAGCCCTGAATGGCCGCTTGGTTTCCTGCGACGTTTGGACCGGCCGTTTCCAGTCCATCCGAGTCGCGAAAAATCCGCAATGCCGCGCCTGCGTCCACCGCGAGTTCACCTATCTCGAAGGCGGCGCACAGCCCCACGTCACCATGTGCGGCCGCGATTCGGTGCAAATCCATGAGCGCAGCCGTCGCCTCGATCTCTCCGAGCTGGGTCAGCGCATTGCGAAAACAGCCACCGAAGTTCGCCGGAACGATTTCCTTCTGCGTTTTCGCGTTTCTCCCTATGAATTGACTGTTTTCCCCGATGGCCGCGCCGTCATCAAGGGCACGCAAGATCCCGCCGTCGCGCGCTCGCTCTATGCAAGGTATATTGGCGCCTGAAAATTTCCCTCGAAAGGACCGCACATGAAGACTCTGCTCCGTGCCGTCATAATCGCTGCGCTGCTGATTCCGTCGTTTCCACGGATTGCACATGCGCAGCAAAAGACATCCTCCGCGCCGCTGGCCGAAGATTTAAGCGCCAAACTCTCCGCGGATTTGAATCGCATGGCCGCCGATTACGATGGCGTGATGGGAATCTTTGTCAAGGATTTGACGAGCGGCCAGACGTTCGCCGTCAACGCCGATACAATCTTCCCTCAGGCCAGCTCAATTAAAATTCCGCTGCTCATCGAGTTGATGCGCCAGGCGCAGTCTGGAAAGATTAATCTGCGCGACCGCGTGGATATTCACCGCGCCGGGCTTGTCGGCGGCAGCGGCGTGCTTCAATTCTTCTCGGACGGAGGTTCGTCCATCTCGATTCATGATCTTGCCGTGCTCATGGTCGTGCTTTCAGATAATTCCGCCACGAATCTTCTGATTGATCGCGTCGGCATGGACAACGTCAATTCCATGCTCGACGGACTCGACCTGCACCGCACGCGCCTTGCCCGCAAAATGATGGACATTACCGCCGAGCAGGCCGGCCGCGAAAATCAGTCCACACCGCGCGAAATGGCTACGCTGGTCGAGCAGCTCAACGCGGGGAAATTGCTCGACGCGGAACACACCAAGGCCACGCTCGAAATCCTCGAATATCCGAAGGACAGCCCTTTGCGTGCGGGAGTGCCGGACACCATCACCGTCGCCGAAAAACCTGGTTCCCTCGCCGGGGCTCAATGCGATTCAGGAATTGTGCTGCTCGAGGGGCGGCCCTACGTCATTTCGGTGATGACCACCTACAATCGCGCCGACGGCAACACCGCTATTACGAGCGTCTCGCGCCGAGTCTTCAACTATTTCAATCTTCTCGCACACGCCAATTCCTACGGCGTCCGCGTCCGCTAGGCGAGGTAATGCGTCAAAAATCCTAAGGACTCAAAGTGGGATGAATTGTGTGGCAAGCGCGAAAACAGCTGCGCGTTCAACCTGCAATGCGCCGTTCAGCATCCTGCCGGATGGCGATTCGTTCGATATTTTCCCGGCAATTCATCAAGGTAAGAAAAGTGCTGAGGATGCGCGCTTTCGTTTCGTCCGTCAGTCCGGCGCCGCCCGTCGCCAGGCGCGCCAGCTTTGCGCCGTGCTCGACGATGTAATCCCGCATTTCACCGAAGCGCTCGCGCGCGCACGTGCCCACCGCCGTCTCCCGCCGCATCTGCATGCACGCCTGCTCGAGCTCGAGCGTGAAATGCAGGACGCACCGCCGCTCCGCTTCAAGCTCCTGCGGGACCCGCATCTTGCAGCCAACGACTTCGCAATTCACATACATGGCATCCTAAGGCTTTCCGGCCGCCGGTAAACTTTCATTCCGCTCCTCTTGTTTTTGTAGCATTCCCCGCCCGCAAAATCCACTATTGAGGATGCCGGACGCATCCAATCCAGCATCGTTCCCACTTTTCAGACGCCTCCGCCGGCTAGGCCGCGAAGCGCTTTTTCTTCCCTGGGCCCTGTGCTAGACTGTTGCGGCAAGAGCGCATAATCTGCTCCTGCCAGTTTCTTTCGTGAGGCGTTCCGGATGTCCGGACATTCGAAGTGGGCGACAATCAAGCACAAGAAAGCCGCCACGGACGCGCGCCGCGGCAAGGCGTTCACCAAGATCATTCGCGAAATCATGATTGCCGCGCGTTCGGGCGGCGCGGATCCCAATACGAATCCGCGGCTTCGCACGGCCATTCTCGCCGGAAAAAACGAAAACATGCCCAACGATAATATCGAGCGCGCCATCCTGCGCGGCACCGGCCAAATGGAAGGCGAGGTCCTTGAAGAAGTTACCTTCGAAGGTTACGGTCCCGGCGGCGTGGGAATGCTCGTGCAGGTCGTGTGCAGCAACCGCAATCGCATCGTCAGCGAAATTCGCCACCTGATGGCCAAGCATGGCGGCAACATGGCGGAAACGGGAGCCGTTGGCTGGATGTTCCATCGCAAAGGCGACATCACGGTTGCAAAAGAATCCGCCGACGAGGAAAAAATGATGAGCATCGTCCTCGACGCGGGCGCGGAAGACCTCAAAGACGATGGTTCCTTTTGGGAAGTCGTCACCCCTCCTGAAGCTTTCGACAAAGTCCGTGACGCCCTCACCACAGCTGGGATTACCCCGGCCGCCGCCGAGGTGGGCTGGGTTCCACAGAATTACGTGAAGCTCACCGGCGCGCAGGCGCAGCAGATGCTAAAAATGGTCGAGGCGCTTGAAGAGCACGACGACATTCAGCACGTCTACGCCAATTTCGATATCGACGAAAATGAAATTCAAGCCGCCGTCGCCGGCTAATTTCCCCGCGCGTGTAGTGCCCTTCGCGTCGCGCTCCCCGAAAAAGTGCTACCCCCGAATTTTCTTCTGCGCGTAGACTGAACCACATTCGTCATGGCATCACGATGACCTCAAACGGTTCAGTCGCGCGCAAATCGCTCCGCGTCCTCGGGCTCGATCCCGCGCTCGCCGGCGCCACCGGATACGGCGTAGTCGAGCTTGCGGGTCAAGCGGCGCGCATGCTGCGCTTCGGCGCATTGCGCTTTCCCGCGCGCGCCAGTTTCTCCGAGCGCCTTCGAGAAATCCATCGGATGGTCGCGCAACTCGTCGACGAATTTGCTCCCGATGCCGTTGCGGTGGAATCCGTTTTTACGGCTCTCAACATGCGCACGGCCCTCCGGCTGGCCGAAGTTCGCGGCGTTATCTTGCTCGCTGCCGCGCAAGCGGACGTTCCTGCGCACAGTTATTCGCCGCGCGAAGTGAAGGCCAGCGTGACCGGCTTCGGCGGCGCTTCAAAATTGCAAATGCAGCAGATGGTCAAGGCGCAATTGGGACTATGCGAGCAACCGGAGCCGGCGGACGCCGCCGACGCGCTGGCCGTCGCGCTTTGCCACGCGCATTTTGCGTGGGCGGCAGAGCGCCTCGAGCGCAGCATGATTTCCGATTCGCGGCCGGCATTGCCCCGTGTCCGCTCCGCATCGCGCAGCCATTTTTCCGCATCGCGCATCCCAATCCCTCGATGAAATCCCGCGGCATGAAAATAATCTGTCTGTCGATTTTCTTGTTCTGCGCGCTTCCCGCAGCCTTTGCGCAATCCGGGATTCCCGCCCCGGCGCCCGACGCTGCTCAAGGACCCGTGCTCACATTTCGCAAGGTTTTCAAATCGAGCTATCCGGAATTTTCCGAAATTAAAGTCAGGGAAGACGGCTCGGGAAGCTACGACATTCGCCAGCTCGACGAAACGCCGAGCCCTCAGCCCATGCAAATTGGGCAGACGCTCGCGCGCAAAATATTCGAGCTTGCGGGCGAACTTCACGATTTCCAGGGCGTGGATCTCGACGTTCACCGCCGCATCGCCAATTTGGGCCAGAAAACCTTCCGCTATCAGAACGGCTCGGAAAATTTCCAAGTGACTTTCAATTACACGCTGAACAGCCCTGCCAATCAGCTCCTTGCGATTTTTGACGGTCTTCAGCGCCAGGAACTCGACCTCAGCGCCATGCGGCGCGCCATGCGTTATGACCATCTTGGAATCGACGACGTGATGAGGCGCGTCCAGCGCGACCTAAAAAACAAGCTTCTTCCCGAACCCGAGGCCCTGCTTGACACCCTCGACCAAATCGCGACAAACACGGATCTGATAGACATCGCCCGGCAGCGCGCCCGCAGCCTCGCCGAGCAAATTCGCAGCAGCCATTGAATCGCTAGCTGCCCTTAACCTGACGCGTATCCGGCCGGAGCCGTGTCCGCAGTGGCAGGCGTGCAGGGGCAGCCTTCGCCGGAGAATTTCCTTGACCGTGCCGTCCCAAAGCGCGAGCATATTAAAAGTGTCTCTGTGCAATCCCAGAGGGGTTGCGCTCTCAGCTTCCAGCAATGCCCCAAAAGGGGGTGCGTTATGCGCCGCTCCGGTATTGGCCTTCTGCTCTTCAGTTTTGCAATTCTTGGCTGGATGGATGTCTCGCGGCCAGTGCAAGCCTCCGGCCTGAGCTACGCCCGCATTGTGCGCTTGAGCCTGGTCGCCGGCGACGTACAGGTCACGCACCCCGGGCGCTCTGATTGGGAATCCGCCGCGCCAAACATGCCCATCACGCAGGGCATGGCTATTGGCACGAATGCCGGTCGCGCTGAGGTTCAGTTCGAAGACGGGAGTACCGCCTGGATCTCCGAGAACACGCTGGTGCAGGTCACGGAGTTGGCGCTTTCCGACGGGGGCCGCATCACGAAGCTCACCCTCGCGCAGGGCACCGTCAGCATTTATGCCGCGCCGAAGCGCGCAGATACGTTCAGTCTTGCCACCGCGCAGGAAAAAATCACGGTTCCGAAGCATTCGCTCTTCCGCGTCGATGCTTTTCACGATGGCGCGTCGATCAGCGTGCTTCAGGGCGAACTGCAAGTCAGCTCGGCAGCTGGCGTGAAGACGCTAGAGAAGGGCCAGACACTCGCCTACAAGAAGAACCTTTCGGCCGGCGCCATCAGCCCGAATCCAAAATTGGACGCGTGGGATCGCTGGGTTAATGGCCGCGAACACACCACTCAAGTGGAGACCGCGCAGTCGCTTTCGTACGCTAACGCACCGTTCAGCTACGGCATGGGCGATCTTTCCGCGTACGGCGGCTGGAATTATTTCGCCGGCTACGGGTATGGCTGGCAGCCATTCGGCATGGGCGCTGGCTGGGCTCCGTTTTCCGATGGCGAATGGGCTTCCTATCCGGGCCTGGGATGGACGTGGATCGGTTTCGAGCCGTGGGGCTGGGTTCCTTATCACTTCGGCGATTGGGCGTTCTCGCCCGTTTACGGCTGGATGTGGTTTCCCGATAATTTTGGCTTCTGGAATCCGGCGCCTGTGAATTGGTACGGAGCGGGGAATCAGGTCGCGTGGGCGCCAGCGAATCCGCGCACAGGCGTGGGCTCAAAATATCCGGCTTCGCCGCGCATTCTCATCGTGAGTGGCTCAAAATCCATCAGCAGGTTCGGTTCCGTGCGAATCGTATCCAGGGGACGCATCGGCGCGCGATTCCATGCGCTGCCCGGCGGGCCGTTGGAAAACGGCAGAGCGCCTCGTTTCGGCGGGGGCGCCGCTTTGACCGCGAATCGCAATGCGCCCGCGCAAAGTTCAAGGGCCTTCGTACCGACGGCTCCCAGCATGATTCATCTGCAGAGATCGCTGCTCGCCACGCGCGGCAATATTCCAGCGATGAAGATGAACTCGCGGCTGCCGTCCGCGCCCGCTCCGCAGGCGTTCCGGCTCGAAAACGCCATGCGCATGCCTGCCGCGCTTCCTCACCGGCCCGCTCCGATGTATTTTCCACGGCAATCAGCCCCGGCGGGCATGAACACAGGCATGGGCACCGGCATGCGCGAGCCACGCGGCTTTGGCGCGCCCGGTTACTCGCGTCCGAGTTTCTCCGCGCCGCGAATGTCAGGTGTCGCACCAGGACGCGCCTCGCCTGCACCCGCGTCGCATCCCGTAGCTTCCGGCCGGCCGCGCTAATCGGCCGTACTAATCGATCGGATAACAATCGCATTGCACTTCGCCCTTGCGCTGCGCCGGTCATTGGCTCATCGGCAGGCATTCGTCAGGGCTAGCTCAAATCCGTGGAGGCGTCACTCTTCGCGCTCCAACAACCCAATCACGGAATCGGCGACTCGCGTTACTAGAGACCGCTTTTTCCAGTGCTCGTAGGTCAGTTGTTTGCTCTGCTCCAGATCGCTCTCGAAATCCTGCAACAGGCGCGCGGCCAGTTTGGCATCCAACGCCGCGATGTTTACCTCATCGTTGAGGCCGAAGGAGCGATGATCGAAATTTGTTGAGCCCACCACCGACCATATATGGTCAACCAGCAAAATTTTTGCGTGAATCATCGACGCTTCGTAATCATAGATTTCCACCCCGTTTTTCAGCAGCGATCCCTCTATCGAGTGGCTCAAATGCCGGACCATCGGGTGGTCAATACGCTGGCCCGCCGTGAGTACGCGGACGCGAACACCGCGTTTCTGAACGGCCTGGATCATGGCGCGGCGGGCGGCTTTATCCGGAAGAAAGTATGGCGTGGTGATATCGATAGTCTGATGCGCGGATTCGAGCAGGATCTGAAACAGGATGCGCGCGCGCGTTTGCCCGCTGTGCGGCGTGCTATTCACCACAAGCGCTGTTGCATCGCCCCGCGGTTCGAGCCGGGGGAACTGCTCCGCGCCCGTCAAAATGTTCCCGGACGATTCCAGCCAGTTTTCCGCGAAGATGGCTTGCAGTGCCGCAACCGCTCCTCCTTTCACGCGGAACATCGTGTCCCTCCACGCCGGAACATCCTTCTTCGCCTTCAACCACTCGTCCGCCCAGTCGGCGCCACCGCAAAATCCCGTCTCGCCGTCCACGACCAGCAACTTGCGGTGCGTGCGGTTGTTAATTTTTGGCCAGGAGTGCCAGCGTACCGGGTGATACCACGCCACGCGCGCGCCCGCGGCCCTGAGCTCGTTAAAATATTTATCGTGCGTGCCAACGCTGCCCATCGCGTCGATGACCACCTTTACAGCCACACCGGCGCGGGCGCGCGCGGCCATCGCGTCGACGAAGCGGCGGGTGACTTCCCCTTCGATGAACTCGTAAGACTCCAGATTGACGCTGTGCTGCGCCGAATGAATCGCCGCCAATTCTGCGGAGTAAATTTCCTCTCCGTTCTTGAGAACGAAGATTTCGGTTTTTCGATTGATGGGAGCATTCGAAATCGCTCCCAAAAAACAAACGTAGTCGTCGGAAGCCAGGTCGCCGGCCTCGAACCCTTCCGTTCGGTAGGGCAGGGGAGGGCCGAACAGCGCCAGGACTACGCGCGCGAGAAGGAGAAGGATCGCAAGCGAACCGATGACGATAAAGGCTATCAACATGAATTTGACTTTCTAGCGCCAGCGCGAATCCCGCCGGCGCAATCTGGTTGCGAGTTTCCGGTGGCTGGATGAAAATAATCTGTGGGGTCGTCCACGCACGCATGCGCGCCGCGCCAAACACGGAGCGCGAGCGCATATATCGCAAGCCACCGATTATTAGGATGAAACGAGCGGCACGACGGTCAGCATTTCATGCGTCGCGTGAGAATTTAAGGCACGACGATTCCGGCGTAACCGACCACGTCATCGCGGTCGCCATTCACGTCGGCTGAAGTGGCGTACTGCAACAGTTCCGCGTGCGTTGATCCCAATTCTCGCGCCGCCGTGATCATCGCGACGGCGGGGCCGTACCCGCACATCGTGATGCTCTCGCGGCGCACTGTGTCGTAAAGACGGCGCGCGTCCAGCGCCAGAATCGCATCGATCGCTTTCCGGTCCTTCACGCGCGTGATGGCTTCGCTTTCCCGATGGTTCATGTCCGAACTGGCGATAATCAACGCCGGTTCTTTTTGCGCGTGCACAACCTGCGCGATCGCTCGCCCGAGCGTTTCCAGCGCATCGAAGCGGTCCGTCCCAATCACAATGGGAACAAACGTAAAGTCCCCGGCAAGTCTCTGCAAGAACGGCAACTGCACCTCAAGCGAATGTTCCGCGGCATGCGCCACCGGATCTTCGCGCAGCAGCGGAAATGCGTGCATCAGTTCAGCGGCGAGCGCTGCGTCAATCTCCGCTGCGCCAAGCGGCGTCTGCCACGCGCCCTCGGAAAGAATCGCCAGCCGCTCTCCCTGCGGATAATGCCGCGGCCCGATCAGTATGAATCGCGCCGGCAATTTCAGCGCGCCGTAGACCCTCCCCGCGACGCGCCCTGAATACATGTATCCCGCATGCGGCACGATGCATGCACGCACGCGAACTTTTTGGCGAGCGGCGAAAATGCATTTATCGACTTGGCGCAGAAGGACGGGATGTTCAGCAGGATAAAAATGGCCAGCAACTGCGGCGGGGCGAATCATGGAACCTTCCGGTGGGCCTTGGGGATTGTACTGCTATTCGGCACAGAATTGTTGCGGCTCAGAACGCCTTCGTCGCTTTGCCTTTGATCGACTGCGCGACCGCGCTTCCCTTGACGTACTTGATCGTCACGCGGTCGCCGGATTGATAACCACCCTGATCGATCAACGTATGCAGCTTCTTTGCCAGGGCCGGCGAAAATGTGAACGTGCGCACGATGTAGGAATTTTTCGGATCGCGCACGATGATCGAAACCGTATTCATGCGGATCACTTCGCCCTTGAACGTATCCATTTTCGGTTTGGGCGGCTTTACGGCTTTCACTCTGACCGTGATGGTCTTGCCCGTGGTCACTTGCGCCGATGCGCACGGCGCGGCAAATACGCTAAACAGCACCGCAAAGAAAATGATCGTTCCGATTCGTTTACGCATCTTCATCCAGGGAAATCTTCAGGGATTTCAAAAACTTGATGTCCTGCGGCGTGATATCCACTTTTGCTTCCTCCACGCGCTCATCCAGCACTTCCTCGTCCACGCGAATGTGCAGCGATTCCAGAAAGCGGCGGTCCGTTGTCGTCATTTTCGATTCCTGCGAGGGCCGCTGCGCCAGGCCGATCGTCGCGTCCAGCTTCAGCACGATGTCGTACCCGGCCGCGCGCACATTGGCAATGGCCTCCGCAATCTTCTCCGAGTCTGCCACCGAATCGTTAATCGCGTGTCCCAACTCGCGGAGCAAAGCTTTTAGATTGTCATCAAGCCGCAAGGTCGCCTCCCTACCCTCTAAGCCGATTTTATGGCCGCAGCGGCAAGGATACAAGCACAAGTGCGTCACCCGCCACTGCACCTTTGGCCAGCCCATGCCCTCGCCCTATGTATCAGAACTATGTATTAGAATGGGAACATGGGCGGCACTGGATATTCCCAGGGCGGGCCGAACTGGATTTCGGCACTTTGGCGCGGCGGCACGGCCATGTTCCGTGCCTTCTGGAAACTGGCGCGCCAGCTTTTCCACGAGGCCACCGGAACACTATTCGCCCTTTTTGCGCTGTATTCGGGCGCGGCCGCGTGGAAGCAAAGCCATCAGCCCGGCGGCCAGTGGATCGCCGTGTTTGCTCTGGGCTACGCGCTCATAATGGTTTGGTTTTCCGTTTCGTCATTTCGCAGCGCCGGGCGCGTCCGTTGAAGGACGGCCCGCGATAAACACTCGCGATGAATCAACGTCAAAAAATCGAAAACAGCGCCGAGAAAAACAGCCCGCTGAATAAAGAACCCAAAAACTCTGCCGGGCTGCCCGTCGACACTGTGGTCACATCTGAAAATCTCCGCGAATGGGATGCCGAGCGCGACGTCGGCTTTCCCGGCCAGTTCCCATTCACGCGGGGCATTTATCCGACGATGTACCGAGGCCGCTTCTGGACCATGCGCCAGTACGCAGGCTTTGGTAGCGCGCTCGAATCCAATCAGCGCTACCGCTACTTGCTTTCGCAAGGGCAGACAGGCCTTTCCGTCGCCTTCGACCTTCCCACGCAGATCGGCATGGACTCCGATCACGCGCTCGCCGCCGGCGAAGTCGGCAAGGTGGGCGTCGCCATCGATTCTCTGGACGACATGGAAACTCTTTTCGACGGCATTCCGCTCGACCGCGTCTCCACGTCCATGACCATCAATTCGACGGCCGCGATTCTGCTTGCGCTGTATGTCGCCGTCGCAAAGAAGCAGGGCGCGAACCTTCGCCGCCTCGCGGGCACGGTGCAGAATGACATTCTCAAGGAATACATCGCGCGCGGCACGTACATTTATCCGATCCGGCCCGCGATGCGCATCGTCACCGACATTTTCGCATGGTGCCATGCGGAAATTCCCAATTGGAATGCCATCTCGATTTCCGGCTATCACATTCGCGAAGCCGGCTCGACCGCCGTGCAGGAAGTCGCTTTCACGCTCGCCAACGCCATCGCGTACGTTGACGCAGCGTTGACTGCGGGCCTGAAAGTCGACGATTTCGCTCCGCAACTTTCTTTTTTCTTCAATTCCCACAATGGTCTGCTTGACGAGGTCGCGAAGTTCCGTGCCGCTCGCCGCCTGTGGGCGCGCGTGATGCGCGACCGCTTCCATGCCCGGGACGAGCGCTCCTTGCTTCTTCGCTTTCATGCGCAGACCGGCGGCTCCACTCTCACCGCGCAGCAGCCCGCGAATAATCTCGTTCGCGTCGCGCTCCAGGCGCTCGCCGCGGTTCTCGGCGGCTGCCAGTCGCTGCACACCAACAGCCTCGATGAAGCCCTTGCATTGCCCACCGAGCAATCCGCGCTGCTGGCCCTGCGCACTCAGCAGCTTATCGCGCACGAAACCGGGGTCGCGAATACCATCGATCCGTTCGCGGGCTCCTATGCCATCGAGCATCTCACCAACGAAATCGAGCGCGGCGCTTCCGCGTACATCGCGAAAATCGATGCCCTCGGCGGTATGCTCCGCGCCATCGAAACCGGCTTCGTGCAAGCCGAAGTGCAGCAAGCGGCCTATGAATATCAGCAGGCGGTCGAGCGCGGCGAAGTTGTCGTCGTTGGCGTGAACCGCTTCACCGAAAAAGAAGGCAAGCAGATTCCCACGATGCGCATCGACCCGGAAGTCGAACGCTCGCAAATCGCGCGCCTCAGTGCCTTGCGCGCCCGCCGCGATTCTGCACAGTCAAACGCCGCTCTCGCCGAGATCGAACGCCGCGCCCGCTCCACGGAAAATCTGATGCCCGCGATCCTCGCCGCCGTCGAATCCTATGCCACGGTCGGCGAAATTTCCGACGCCCTCCGCCGCGCCTTCGGCGAATACCAGGAATCCGTCGTCATTTAGGGTCACTTTCGTGACGCACAAATCCAAACTGATCCTGGCATCGAGTTCGCCGCGCCGCGCCGAAATCCTCCGCAACGCGGGGTTCGACTTCGAAGTTGTCCCCGCGCATATCGACGAATCACGGCACCCTGGCGAACCCGCCGCCGATTATGTTCGCCGTCTCGCTGAAGAAAAGGCTCGCACCGTTGCGCGGCAACTCGCGAAAGATGCCGCCGCCGATTCGGCTTTTGTCATTGGCGCGGACACCGTCGTCGTCATCGGCAACGAAATTCTCGGCAAGTCTTCTTCGGCAGTGAATGCGCGCGAAATGCTCCGCCGACTGAGCGGCCAGACACACATGGTCTTCACGGGATTGTCTGTCCTACGAGGAAACAGCGCTGGCCGCACCGCCGTGGAAACGACGCGCGTTACGTTTGCGGTTTTGAGCGAACAGGAAATCGAGGATTACATCGCCACCGGAGAGCCATTCGACAAAGCCGGCGCTTACGCCATTCAGGGCTGCGGCGGGAAATTCGTTTCGCGCATCGAGGGCTGCTACTTCAATGTGATGGGCTTGCCTCTCGCGCGACTTTATTTATTGCTTTGCGAGATGGGCGCCGAATGCCCGATATAGCCCTGGCTTTTGAATCCCGTTCACGTTTCATTTGTTACTGTTTCTTTCCCTCCGAGGAAAACGAAGCGCTCGCGCTCATCAGCAGCAGACTCCGCTCGGCGAATGGCAGATACACTAGAGCGGCAGTAGCTGCAAGCGCGAGACCAAGCCCTATATCCCTTGCCATCAGAAATGGAGAGAGCGCCCAGACTTCGTCCAGAAGGAATACATACGGAAAAATCTTCTGAAATTTATTACTCAATCCGCGGTACTTGAAAACGATCGCGGAGAGAAGGTATAGCCGCACAGGAATCCCGGCGAGGGCCGTGAGGACCACCACAACATAGGCGAGATGCAAGTGACTGGTGAAATCGGCCAATCTCAATTCCACGTCAGGCAACCTGGCCAGCGCAGCCACGTAAAATCCCAGATACATCAACTGAATCAGGGAAAACAGCAAACGGGTGAGCCGATGCGGCGCCGCGGGAAGGTCGCGTGATTGGCTTAAGAAAGTCTTATCCGCCGGGACCACCGGCCGTTCTGGAAGAGTCTGCGGCGGCGTTCCCGCGACGCGCGAGCCGTTCAAAGCCACGCCGGATTGCGCAGCGCCAGTATCCATTGCCTCCACGGGAGCGATAAAGCGGTAACCAATTCGCGGCAACGTTTGGATAAAGCGGGGGTTGGAGGCGGAATCGCCCAGCGCGCCACGCAGTTTGTTAATTGCAGTATTTACGCCGTGATCGAAATCCACGAAAGTATCCGACGACCAGATTTTCTGGCGCAACTCCTCGCGCGTTATCACTTCTCCGCGCCGCTCAAGCAGCATCAGCAGCACCTGGAGAGGCTGGGCTTGAAGGCGCGACAGGCGTTTACCTTCCCTTTGTATTTCACCCGTGCCGGCGGCGAGTTCAAACGCGCCGAAGCGAAACAATCTTGAATCCCGCACAATCTCATGCACAGCAGGCTCTCCAGGACACGAGGACTCATTCTAAATCCCATGCGAGAAATTTCAGCATCTATTTGATACGCGTGGACTTATCAGGAGAGATTTTTTTGTCCTGGAATTGATGTTCCGTGCATTGCGCCTCGACGGCTCGTCATGCAAATTTAGCCGTCATGCGCACGCGGCATATGAAAAATAGGGCGCCAATCGTGCTAGTGGCCCTCTTCACTGTGAATCTGCTATTTGCCCAGTCCTTGATTGCTTCGGCTGGACCAAGGCCAGAAACAGTTCGCGCCTTCGAGAAATACGTCCAGAGCGTTGAGGTCCACATGAACGCCGATTGCAAACCGAACGGAACCTTTCTCTGGATTGACCGCGCATGGGATGAGATCGCTCGGCTTCGTGCCAACAAACAGCTCAAGAGCGGGCAAGTGCTCGCACAATGTGTTGGTGGTTGCGATTCAAGTGGCGTGCCCATCCCTGGCGGACTCATTCACGACTGGGTCGGTGTCGTGTTCGTTCCGGGGGTTTCGCTCCCTCAAACGCTTTTGCTGCTGCAAGACTATGATCATGCCCGGGATTACTATCGTCCGGACGTCACAAGATCGAAACTGCTTTCCCGTTCCGGAAACAACTTTCAGGTTTTCCTGCAGTTGAAGCAAACGGATGTGCTCACTGTCGTCTTCAACACGGAAAACCGCATTCTTTACATCCCGCTCAGCGTCTCGCGCGTTTGCAGCACTTCGCACAGCGTGCGTATTGCGGAGGTCGCGAATGCGGGCAGCCCGCAGGAGCACGAAAAGCCCCCAGACAGCAACAGCGGATTTCTGTGGCGACTGGATTCCTATTGGCGATTCGAAGAGGCGGATGGCGGCGTCTACATCCAGTGTCGTGCCATTTCTCTGACGCGCGATATTCCCCCGGGGCTGAACTGGGTCGTCGCGCCGTTCATTAAGGACATTCCCGGCAAGTCCCTGCGTTTCACCTTGGGTGCCACGCGGGCAGCGCTTCTGCGCAAATTCCCGGCGGCACGTTGAGGCGGGCACGATGCAAAAATCAGAAAGGAGAAAAAGAATGGCTTTGAATCAAGTTCCGCTACCAGCGGAAAAGTTGAGCACAAGCAGCCCTGAAATTGCTATTCACTCCGCGAATGGGAAAGGCTCGGCCACATTTCTCGAGGCAGCTCGCATTCAAGAAAGCTTCTCTGCGCGATTTGAGAAGAGGGTTCTTCTGTGGCTCGCGGCACGTTTGCCTTTGTGGGTAACTTCGGATCAACTGACTGCACTTGGCCTAGCGTCCATGTGTCTTGCCTGCGCCAGCTATGTGCTTGCGCGCTGGCATCGTTCTGGCTTCTTGCTTGCCCCGTTTTGTCTGGCACTCAATTGGTTTGGCGATAGTTTGGACGGTACTCTGGCGCGCTTCCGCAATTGCCAACGGCCCCGCTACGGTTTCTATGTGGATCACATGATCGACTCCGTGGGAGCCGTGCTCCTGATGGGTGGCCTGGCCGCATCCGGGTGTCTCGACTGGAAAATTGCCGCGGGAATGCTGATCGCTTTTCTGCTGCTCTCGATCGAGAGTTATCTCGCCACCTACACGCTCCGAACATTCCAGCTTTCTTTTTGGAAATTTGGGCCCACGGAAATTCGCATTCTTCTGTCGCTGGGAAGCGTTGTGTTGTGGCTGGATCCGCGAGCGTCCGTGTTTGGTTCTTCTTACCGGCTCTTTGATTTCGGCGGTCTCGTCGCTATCGGGGGGATGTTGGCGATGCTTTTCGCTGCCGCGGTTCCGCATATCGCCAGACTTTACCGGGAGGAAACACGATCATTGCACGCAAATTCACAGCAAACGACGTCGCACAGCGCGGAACATGCCCAAAAAAACAAACGGCAGCCGATTGGCTGCCGCGCGCAATAAAATCCAGTCAAATTTCGTGGCCTACTTTTTCTCTTCGTATGGCGGAGTCGCGGGCGTCACGGGTGGCGGAGGCGGAGGCGGCGTTGTCGAAGGATCGTCGCGCATGCCTTTCTTGAATTCATTGATGCCCGTTCCCAACCCGCGCATCAGTTCCGGAATCCTGCGCCCGCCAAACAAAACCACCACGATGATCAGGATCAACAGCAAATGCATCGGGCTAAGTTCCATAAAGCCTCCTCACAGAATCCGTTCTGCCGCCGGGCGGCCGCACTCAGTCACCACCGGCCAAAGTGGATATCGGCTAGAGTATAACACGCTCGTCGCCCACCCGCCGTGTCAACTGTTCCCTGTCCAGGTATTCGAGCAGGGGTATCGCGTATTTCCGGCTCACGCCCGCCAGTTCTTTAAACGCCGCAATGGGCAGTCGTTCGCCCTTTCCCTTCTTGTACGCCGCCAGAAGCTCCCTCAGATGTTTCACCGCGGCTGTGTGAAACACCAGGTTTTCCGTCACTTTTACCAATGTTTTCTCCCGAATCAGGATCTGCAACAGTTTCTGCGCCCGCCGCGAGTCCACGGGCAATTTCCCAAGCACTTCATTCACCGCGGGCACGGCAAGCCCTGCGCGCTCGAATTCTCGCGCAATCTGTTCCTTCGCGCGCGATTCTTCCGCCGAAAGCGCAATTTCGCGGCCGGCGCGCTGCACAACGTCGCCCGTAACCAGGATTTTTAGCTGCGCGGCCAGTTCATCCAGCGCGGCTCGAAAAACTTCGGGCTTCGCCTTTGCCGCTACGCGTCCGCGCAATTCTTCCTTCGCAATTCCCGATAACAAGGGGTTTTTTTTGTGAAACTCGTCAATCTCCCGCTCCACGTTACGCACGAGCGTGTCCATTACCGCAGTGGAAATCACCATCAACGGTTGCTGTGCAACAATCCGAACCTTGCGCGCTTCCGCGAGTTTCTGAATCGTCGTCCGCATTTCAGCTTCCAGCCAGCCCGTCCGCGCGACAATTTGTGCCACATCCAAACCACGAGGATCCTCGAAAGCAAGCGCCGCGAGAATTTCTTCGCGCGTTCCGCTTTCCCATGCTTCCAGCAATCGCGACGCGCCCGCGTCGCCCTTTTTGTGCCGCCGCGCCAGAGCATCCAGCACCACGCCGCCGCCAATCGTCACCAAGGGCGAAAATTGCCGCAAAATGAATCGATCCCCCGGCAGCAACAACATTTGTTCATCCAGCCGTAATTGCGCCAGTGCCGTGTCCCCGGCCGCAAGTGCGTCTTCGCCGAGTAAGTCCACGCTCGCCACCATCTCCGCCGTGCCTTGATGAAAATGCACTCGCGTTCGATTTTTCAGTGTCCGCGCCGACGGCAGCAGCGTCACTTGCGCATCGACTCGCTGCGTCGCCTGAAAAGTTCTCGGCGTCGCCAGCGCCATTCCGCGCTCGATTTCACCCGCCTCGATATCAGCTAGATTCACGGCGGTCCGCTGTCCAGCTTCCGCTTTCGAAACTGCGTGGCCGCCGGAATGCAGCCCGCGCACGCGCAGCCGTCGCCCCGTTGGAAACAGCTCGACTTCATCTTCCACGCGCAGCGTCCCCGAAATCAACGTCCCCGTAACCACCGTCCCGAATCCCTTCATCGCGAACGCGCGGTCAATCGGCAATCTCATGTGCCTCGAAGCGTCTTTTCCACGAACATCCGCGGCTGCCCGCGCCAATTCTCGCTTCAGTTCCTCGAGTCCCGCGCCAGTCTTCGCGCTGACTCCCACAATCGGCGCGCCCTCCAGAAACGACCCGCGAACGAATTCCTCCGCCTCCAATTTCACCAGGCCCAGAACGTCCGGCTCAACCAAATCGGCTTTCGTAATCGCAACGATCCCGCGTTCAATTCCTAGGAGCCGGCAAATATCGAAATGCTCGCGCGTTTGCGGCTTGATCGATTCATCCGCGGCCACCACCAGCAACACCAGGTCGATCCCGCCCGCGCCCGCCAGCATATTCCGCACGAACCGCTCATGCCCCGGAACGTCCACAAATCCCAGCCGCACGTCGCCCAAATCGAGGAACGCGAATCCAAGGTCAATCGTAATTCCCCGGCGCTTCTCCTCCTCCAAGCGGTCCGGATGCGTCCCTGTCAGCGCCTCGACCAGCGCCGATTTGCCATGGTCGATGTGGCCCGCTGTTCCCACGATAACGTGTTTGCCCATGATTTTCGCGCCCCGATGCATCGGCGCGGGCCTTAGGCTAGCCGACTCCCCCGGCGTGGTCAAACTACTCCAAAGTAGAGAGAGGTCCAACGGAAGGAAAACGACGCAGTGGCAACAGGAAAACTTCAGCGGTTTCCTGGACAAGTCCGGGAACTTGGCAGGGCCGCATTTGCTTTTGTAGGGCCCGACTAAGGTCGGGCCGCGCCGCGCGAATGCGCGGCGGTTCGCCTTTCGAATCGCGCAGCCTTCATTTCGACAAGAAGTGCATCTGCCGCCTTGGCCGGATCGGGCGCAGCGGTTATCGGCCGCCCCACCACAAGATAATCGGCGCCCCAGCGAATTGCATTTCCTGGCGTGGCCACCCGGGCTTGATCGTCTCTCTTATCTTTCCCCGGATCTAGCCCGTCCGCCGCGCCCGGTCGCACGCCCGGGACGACGATCAGCATTTTCGGGCCAACTGCCTTCCGAACCACCTCCACCTCGCGCGCCGATGCCACAATCCCGTCGACTCCAGCTTCCCTCGCCAGCAGCGCCAGCGCTAAGACCCTCTCGTCCAGCGGCCCCGTAAGTCCTATCCGTCCTAATCCTGCATCGTTCAAGCTAGTCAGAACAGTCACGCCGAGCAATTTTGGCGGATTCTTCACTCCTGCGAGGGCTTCTCTGGCGGCGCGCATCATCTCAAGACCGCCAGTCGTATGGAGGGTCAGCATCCTCACCTTAGCCAGCCGTGCGGCGGCGGAGACTGCGCCAGCTACAGTATTTGGAATGTCGCAGAATTTCAGATCGAGGAAGATTCCCGGAACCAGCCGCGCTACCCGCTCGACTGCCGCTGGCCCCGCTGCCGTAAAGAGCTGGCTCCCGATCTTTGCCAGGCCGGCGCGACCCTTAAGGCGGCGAATAAGTTGGATAGCTTCGGAAAGACTAGGAAAGTCGAGAGCGACAATCAGTTGCCGGCGTGCGTGGTCTTCGATGGTGGCACCTTTAGCAGTTCAACCCTCACTCGGGCGAGCCCCCGGTGAGCGAATCCCAATTCACGAGCCACTTCGTACGACACGTCCAAACTGCGCCCCGGTACGTATGGCCCCCGGTCGTTGATTCGAACGATGACGCTCCGGTGCGTTCGCAGATTCTCAACTCTTACCACAGACCCGAGCGGAAGGCTAGGGTGAGCGGCAGTCTGCGCATACATGTCATAGATTTCTCCGTTCGCCGTTAGTTGCCCGTTGAAGTCACCACCGTACCAACTGGATAAGCATACCCAAGTCTTAAGCGGCTTGGGATGTAACCGAGGGTTCGGGTTGGCCAAGCCGTAGTTGGCGGCAGGGTAGTTGGCTGGCACCGTGTGGCCATTACGCAGTGACCGCGCCGGTGCTTCCATTGCTGGAACGAAAACGAGCGCTGCAAACACGGTCAAAGCTGCGTTTCGGATTACATTTCGTTTTTGTCTCATAGTTTTTTATAACTCTTTCAAAATCAACGACATTATACCGTAACAGGGCCTCCTTCCTCAATACATTTCTTCCCTTAATTTGCGAACAATTTCACTCGATAGTCCACCTTAAACCATTGATTTTACATATACTTACTTCCATACAGTGGTGCCGCAAACCCTCCACCACGTTTTGTGAGGCTATAGGATCCGCGAAGTGAGCCGTTCCTACTTGAATTGCAGTCGCCCCAGCCATCAAATACTCGATAGCGTCCTGGGCCGTTTCTATGCCGCCTAAGCCAATTATTGGCACTTTTACCGCCCGACTGGCCTCGTAAACCAGTCTCAAGGTCATCGGCTTTATCGCCGGACCCGACAGCCCGCCCGTCAGTCGCCCCAGTCGCGACCTTCCGGCCCGTGGATCAATGCTCATAGCCGGGTAAGTATTGGCCACCGTCAGCGCGTCCGCACCAGCCGCCTCTGCCGCCCGTGCGATCGCCTTCACATCCACATTGGGTGCCAGCTTCACCCAAAGGGGTCTTTTCGCCGCTCGCCGTGCAGCGACTACGACCTCTGTAGTTAACGCCGGATCCAGCCCAAACTCCGCTCCCCCGTGGTCCACATTGGGGCAGGAGATATTCAGCTCGTAGGCCGCAACACCCTCCGCGTCCTCGAGCACCCGAATCACTTCCACATACTCCGCCAGCGTATGCCCGAACACATTTGCAATCACCGCCGTTCGGTACTTGCGAAGCTCAGGCAGCTTCTCGGTGACGAACGCGCGCACTCCGATGTTCTGCAAGCCCACAGCGTTGATCATCCCGCCCGCGGTTTCGCACAACCGTGGCCCGGGCGCTCCCGCGAGAGGCTGGGCGGACAGTCCCTTCACTACGATTCCGCCGAGTGAATTCAAATCGACCAGGTGGGCGAATTCGACGCCATAGCCAAACGTTCCGCTGGCGGCAATTACAGGGTTGGAAAGAAGGAGGGATCCTATACGGACGCTCAGGTCAACGTCCGTGGGCCGCCGGGCGCTTGCACGCAGGCTCACCGAAAAAGAGTCTACCACGCCTCGTCACCCGCGCGCTATCGATAGCTGTGCCCCGAATGGGCCGTCAACTTCGGTTACGTCACGTTCTGCTGTGCCTCTCGCGCTTTTTCGTCCCTGTGTTAGGATAGGTCGTCCTATGCGCATCATCGAGAAGCGCCAACTCATGTCCGCGGACGAAATTCGCCGCACCCTCGAACGTTTGGCGCATGAAATCGTCGAAAAATCTGGCGGCGCAAAGGATCTGGCGCTCATCGGCGTTCGTCGCCGCGGCATTCCGCTCGCTGAGCGCCTCGCGAAATCCATTCGCGCCTCGTCCAAAGCAGAAATTCCCGTGGGCACTCTCGACATTACTCTCTACCGCGACGACCTTTCCACCGTCGCGCCGCAACCTGTTGTCCAATCGAGCGAAATTCCGTTCCCCGTCGACGATCGCGACCTGCTCCTCGTTGATGACGTTCTCTATACCGGCCGCACCGTACGCGCCGCCATGAACGGCCTTTTCGATCTCGGGCGTCCGCGCCGCATCCGTCTCTGCGTGCTCATCGACCGCGGCCATCGCGAACTGCCCGTCGAGGCCAGTTTCATCGGCCGTGCCGTCGAGACCACCGACGCCGAAATTATCGAAGTTCGCTTGAACGAAATTGACCACGAAGAGCGCGTCATGGTTATGGACCGTGTCGACTAAATCAGATTCCATTCGCATCCGAGGGAGACTGTGCCGCATCGTTTCCGCCATCTGCTGGCCATTGAGCCGCTAACTAGCGAGCAGATCACCTTCCTTCTCGATCAGGCGAAGCCTTTCCAGGAATTCCAGCGCTATCCCCTGAAAAAACTCGCCACTCTGCGCGGCAAGACGGTCGCGCTCGCCTTCTTTGAGAACTCCACTCGCACGCGCATCAGTTTCTCGACCGCCGCATCCCGCCTCGGCGCCGACCAGATGAATTTGCAGGCCGAATCCTCCAGCCTGAAAAAGGGCGAATCGCTCAGCGATACGGTCCGCACGCTCGAAGCCATGAAGCCCGACGCCATCGTCATTCGCCACAGCGCGTCTGGCGCCGCCGAATTCATTTCCACGCGCGTCGACGTGCCCGTCATCAACGCCGGCGACGGCACGCACGAGCATCCCACGCAAGCGCTCCTCGACGCGCTCACCATCCGCGACCGCGTCGGCGCTCTCGACAATTGCAACATCACCATCATTGGCGACATTCTGCACAGCCGCGTCGCGCGCTCCAACATCCATCTGCTCTCGAAATTCGGCGCGCGCATCACTCTCTGCGGCCCCGCCATGTGGCTTCCGCGCGAACTCGATTCGCTCGCTCCCGGCATTCGCCGCCTTCCGCGCCTCGAAGAAGCTCTCGAAGGCGCCGACGTCGTCATGGCGCTTCGCATCCAGCAGGAGCGTCTGCACGAGCCTTCACTTTCCGCTGACGAATATATTTTGCGTTATCAGCTCACGCCCGCGCGCCTTCGGCTTGCGAATCCCAGCGCCATCGTTTTGCATCCTGGCCCGATGATACGCGGCCTCGAAATCGATCCGGCTGTCGCCGATAGCTTGCAGTCCTGCATTCTCGAGCAGGTCACCAACGGCCTCGCCATCCGCATGGCTATTCTTTTCGAACTCATTGCCGGCTCCGCCGAGCCACAAGAACAATCAAAGGAATCTCCGCATGCTTCTCATTAAAAATGGCCGCGTTCTCGATCCGGCTTCGAAAACCGACGCGCGCCTCGACGTCCTCATCGACAAAGGCCGCGTCGCGAAACTCGCCGCCGGAATTTCTGCGGCCGACGCCATCGTCCTCGATGCCGCAAACTGCATCGTCGCGCCCGGCTTTATTGATCTCCACTGCCACCTGCGCGAGCCAGGCGGCGAAATCTCCGAAACCATCGAATCCGGCGCGCAATCCGCCGCGCGTGGAGGCTTCACCGCGATTTGCCCCATGCCCAACACGCAGCCCGTCAACGACAATGCTTCCGTCACGCGCTCCATCATGGAACGCGCCGCCGCTGTCTCGCCCGTGCGCGTTTGGCCCATCGGCGCCGCATCGAAAGAAAGCAAAGGCGAGCAGCTTGCTGACATCGCCGCAATGCAGCAAGCGGGAGCCGTCGCCGTCAGCGACGACGGTCGCCCCGTCGCCACCGCGCGCCTACTTCGTCAAGTGATGGATTACTGCGGCCCGCTCGGCTTGCCCGTGATCGACCACTGCGAGGATTCCTCACTGGCTGCCGGAGGCGTGATGCGCGAAGGCCCGCGCTCGATTCGTCTCGGCTTGAAAGGCATGCCCGCCGCCGCCGAATCCATTTGCGCGGGACGCGACATCGAAATCGCCGCGCTCACTGGCGGCCGCCTGCACATCGCGCATCTCTCCACTCGTGGCTCGCTCGAGTACGTTCGCGCAGCCAAGCGCCGCGGCCTCGCCGTCACATGTGAAGTCACGCCGCATCACTTCACGCTCATCGACGAAGACGTCCAATACGATTCGCGCTTCAAAATGAACCCGCCGCTCGCTTCGCGCGACGACCGTGACGCCCTCCTCGAAGGCTTCGCTGACGGCACCGTGGACGCCATCGCCACCGATCACGCTCCTCATCATCCCGCCAGTAAAGATGTCGAATTTGACCGCGCGCCCTTCGGCATCACCGGCTTCGAAACCGCCATCGCTCTTGCCCTCGGCGAGCTCGTCCATACCAATCGCATCTCGCTCATGCGCATGGTGGAATTATTTACCACAGGTCCCGCGCGCGTCCTCGGCCTTCAGGGGAAAGCGGAACGCAATCTCGCCGAGGGCAGCGCTGCAGACATCACGATTTTTTCCACGGACCGCGCATGGACTTACCGCGCCGCTGAATCTCCTAGCCGCTCGCGCAACACGCCCTTCGACGGCCGCAATTTCCGCGGCGGCCCCGTAGCCACCATCGTCGCCGGCAAAATCGCCCACCGCGCGTAGCCTGATTTTTTATTTTGTCATCCCTAGTGACGCGAGGGATCTCCAATTTGTGGGTCCGCGCGCGTTGATGCCAAATTTGAACGGGCAGCGCCTTTTGGTCTGGTAAGATTGTTGCCTCGCCCACATTCCAAAACGATGAGCATCTACCAACAAGAATGGCAGCAGTACAAGCGACACAGGAACCAATTTTGGCTGGTGCTTGCCAGTTATCTGCCTGTCTCCTTCGCCGTTGCGTTTCTCTCCCTGAAGTTGTTCCATACCTTGACTCTTGGCTTTGTCATTTTTTTCTTGTGGATGGGTCTATTTTTCTTTACAGGAAGCCGCGTGGGAATGTTTCGGTGCCCCCGTTGCGGAAAATGGTTTTCAGCGACTTGGTGGTACACCCTAGGGTTTGTAGCGAGGCGATGCGTTCACTGCGGCTTGCGCAAGTACGAAAACTAAGCCGGCACAGTCCACATTTTTCCCCTACACTAGATTGCTTTTCAAAAACGCCAGCGACAGCGTCCACGCCTGCTCTGCGGCCGTTTTGTTATAGCTCGCCCGCGCATCGCAAAAAAATGCGTGGTCCGCATCCGCAAATTCCATGCTCGCGAACGTCTTCCGCGCGTCGCGTAGCGCGTCCGCCACGGCTTGACGTTGCTCCGGCCCAATATGCTTATCCAGGCCGCCCCAAAACATCAGAATCGGCGCGTGCAAATCCTTCGCTCGTCCGAGCAATCCCGCCCCGCGCGGCCCGGGCGCAATTCCGCCGCCATAAAACGAAATCGCCGCGCGCAGCGGCAAAATCAAATCCGCCAGAAACGACACGCGCCCTCCCATGCAAAATCCAATGCACGCAATCCGCCCACGGTCGATCCCCGGCTGGCCCTTCAGCGCTTCATAAGCCGCGCGAATATCCGCTTCCAGTCCTTCATCCTTCAGCGCCGCCATGTGCGGCATCACGGACTTGAAATCCGCATAATCGCCTTCGTATCCCGGCGCCGCTGTGCGATGGAACAGTTCCGGCGCGATCGCCACGAAACCTTGCTTCGCGAATCGCTGCGTCACGTCGCGAATGTGTTCGTTCACGCCAAACGCTTCTTGAAACACAAGCATCCCCGGCAAATTCGCCGCGCTGTTTCCCGGATGCGCCACGAACGCTCGCATGTTCGTTCCGTCAGCCACCTTCAGCGTAAGAAAATCCGTTTTCATTTCGACCATAAATTCCCCCTCGCGTAACGCGACATTTAGTTTATTCCTTTTTTGCACGTAATTCGCGCGGGAGTCGTTTCTGTGGGTTTACAACTGCGGCGGAAATTCGCGGAAGTACCGTTTCGGCTTCCCCGTCAAAACTTCAATCGGCCGCGGAATAGATATTTTCTCGAACTACACCATCTGAAATTCAGTTGTCACGGGCGTGCCGCGCACCACGGACTGCGTCACCGGCGAGCCATCCACGGCCGCTTTCCAGATTTCGCGCAGCGTGGCCTCATCCGCGTCCGCGCGCACAAACAGCTTCGCCTTGATCCCGCGATATCCAGGATTGCCCTTATCGTCGAGCCCCGCCCATTTCAAGATATTGTCGAAATTTCCTTCCAGAGTGACTTCCATGTCGTGAATCTTCACGCCGCGCGTGGTGGCATTGAGCACAAAGCCTACGGTCATGCAGGCCCCCATCGCGGACAAAAGCTGCTCGTGTGCGCTGGCGGCGAGATCGCAGGCGTCCAGGCCGGCCGGCTCGTCCATTTCGACAGCGTGGCTCCGCATATAGGCCTTGGCGTGAAAGCCTCCTTGCCACACGACGCGCGACTTCCACGGCCCGCTGACGCCGGCGAGAACATCGGGCTGCTTCAGCGATTCCAGAATGCCCTTCAGCTTTTCCGGATGGAGCCCGTTTAATGTTTCTTCGGACATTTTCGGTTCCGTCATATTCCCTCCCACACGCTTTTCAGGTTATTGTCTTGCCGCTTTGCCCTGGAATTCCTCCCGGAGCTGTTTCGCCGCCTCGACGATTGTCGCCATCTTCCGCGTCGCAATTTCCGCGGTATTCACGTTGCGCTCGGCAAACGTCCCGAAGCCGCAATCGGGATTCAGGAATATTTTCTCCGGATCGTAGAATTTCGCCAGCTCTTTCACGCGCGCCACAATTTGCGCCGGAGTTTCGATTTCATCCGTTCGCGGATTCACCACGCCCAGCCCGATTTCCTTCTCGTTTTTGTATTCCTTGAAAACGTCCAGCTCTCCCGCGCGCGGCGTCGCGAATTCCAGCACCAGTTGATGAATATTCATCTGCATCAAATACGGCAGCATCGGTCCGTAATTGCCCTTGAGCAGCACGTCCTCGCGCCGGCTCCAGTTCCCGCGGCAAATGTGCACGCCGAATCTCACGCCGTCCATCCCCGCGACCGTCTCGTTCATCAGCCGCACCGCCAACTCGAGCTCCTCCGTCGGATCGCGCCGGTTTGGCAGCGCCGCGCACATAAACGTCTCCGTGCTTTCCGCGCCGTAAACCACCTGGCTCAGAATCGGCTCGTCGAACTGAATGAATTCCACGCCTCTCGCCTTCAGCGCCAGCACTTCCTTGCGCAGGATGCGCACCACGTCCTTCGCCAAATCTTCCGGCTGAGGGTAAACCTTATCCGAAAGCCCCTCGAACCAGCTCGACCGCGTCAGCATGTACGGCCCCGGCAGCGGCACTTTCAGCGGCCGCGAAGTGTGCTTCTTCGCGAAATCCACTTCATCGAGCGAAAGCCCGTCCTTTTCGCGCAGCCGCTCGACCACAATCGGGCTCTTGATCGCAAACGCCGGTACGTCCAGCGCGCGCAGCACTTCCTCATAACGCGCGCGATCCTTCATAAAATCCATCAGCTCGGACACTTTCATCAGCCGCATCCCGCCGAGTTTCTCCACCACGAACGAATAAAAATTGTCGCGCCGCTGCTCGCCGTCCGTCGGAATGTCCACGCCGGCCTGTTCTTGCGCGTCCAGGCACTCGATCACCGCGCGGTCCGCCACCGCCTGGAATTCCTGCTCCGTGCCGCCGCCCGACTGCCGTTTGCGCAGCGCTTGAATCAAATACGCCGGCCGCGGCCAGCTTCCCACCACCGTCACCGGAAACAATTTCTTTTCAGACATGCGCGCGTTCTCCCTTTTCGTTTTCCTCGAGTGTGTTTTCTACCGGCAAACCGCTGCGGGCCCATTCCGCGTACGACCCGTCGTAGAGCGATACATTGAATCCAAGTTGCGCCAGCGCCAGAAATCCCAGCCCCGCGCGCACTCCCGTGCGGCAATACGCAATCGCGCGCCCGTTCCCGGAAATTCCGCGCGACACAAATAATTCCCTGAGCTGCTCGTCTGGCTTGAGCAGCCGCCCCGCCGCGCCGATTTCCTGGCATGGCAAATTCACCGCGCCCGGAATGTGCCCCGGCCGCCCGTCCGTATCCATCTTCCCTGAAAATTCATCCGTGCCGCGAAAATCAATCCGCTTCACTTCCGCCGCGTCCTGCATTTCCTGCAAATTCGTTCGCAACTCGCGCCGCGGCTTCGCGATGAATTCGCGCGCCGTCGGCTGCACCGGACGGTAAAAAGCTTCCCGTCCATCGGCGCTCCACTGCTCCCAAAAACTTTCCATCACGTGCACATCGTCGCGTCCAAGATAAATCAAAATCCATGCCAGAAACGCCGCGTTGCGCCCATCCGCATTGTCGTAAATCACCGGCGTGCGATTCGCGTCGAGCCCTGCTTTCCCGATTCGTTGCGCCAAAATATCGTTCGCCAGCAAATTCCCCTGCGCGTCGCGCAACTTCGCCACCGAAAGATTCACCGCATTTTTCGGATGCCCCGCCATGTAACGCACCGCCGAGCGCGGATCGAGCACCACGAATTCCGGCGAGTCGAGATGTTTCTCCATCCAATCTGCGGAAACCAATCGAAACAAAGTCATTCCCCTTTGGATGTCTCAAGCCCTGCTGAGATTCACGTTTCCGGCTGTAAACCGTCCGCGTCACGGCACGGACTGCCCGCGCAAACAAAGTTAAGCCGCACCAAAAAAGTGTGCATTTGCAGCGCGGCTCTGGCCTCTGAAGTCCATCGTGCACACGGCCAGAAATTCGTAGGGGCCGATTTACGTTTCTGCTGTGTGCCCGCCCGCGGCAGCGCGCAGTGGAATGTCAATCGCTGCCCGCATTGTAAAGCAACCGCGCCCCGAAGTCACATTCTTGTACTCGTTCCTATTGCCGTCCGCATGATTAGAAGCCATCTGGCTCTGTTGACTTCCCGCGAAGCAGGGCGGGCTCCATAGCCCAACTCGTCCTGGCACAGGCGAAGGGCGTCACGCTCCTCGCCCTCCGGATTTTCGGCTTCATCAAGGCGCGATATACGGACGTTGCTCCCTGGCGCGGCGCTTTGCAAAGTTGCCTGGTCGGCAGCCACGCCGCCGCTGCGTGTTTTTTCTCGCCCACTTGGTCAACCTGCGCTAAAAACCGAAAACATGCTATTTGTACCGATTAGAACTTGGGTCGGTCCTTTGTTTTGTGTGAGTTACGTCGATTTCTAATAATTTGTTGTACCGATTAGACTGCTCTGTGGGGCGCGGCTATGTTTCGCGGCGTCGGCATAGCGGGCAGCGGTGAGTGCCACGATCGGTAAACCATGTGGTGTCTTGTATTTAGCGAGCTAGAACAGTTTTTCGCCGGGATTCAGCTTGCCGTATTCGCTGGTATAATGAAGAGGGGCATCGGAGTACGTCCCCCTGTCGACCGAATAGATTTCGCAACTGTCGTAAGGATACGAATACACATGGATGCTGGTGGCGCGCTGGTTGAATTGGGCGAGGTTCAAAACTTGGTGAACCGGTTGTTCCGGTTGAACGGTTCCGGGATGTTCGGGATCCATGTCGTAGGCATCGCTCGGCACCAACTGGCAAGTGCCATTCAGCGGATCACGATTGTCGACGCGGAAATTCTGCACCCGCAGTTTCCCGATGGGCACAGCCATCCAGCAGTTCTGGCCGCGATGATTATGAATGCCGCTCGCTTGACCCACTTCCCAACAAATAGCGATTATTTCAAAGAGATCGCTTTTGAATATTAAGTTTCGCGTGTAATGGCTCCTGGCATAGTAAAGATACTGCTGGAGCGACTCCGGGCGAATCCAAGTCTCGCGCAGATAATTCTCGATGCGAGGAATTGTGAATTCTCGCTGAGGAATAGCGGTGAGGCGCTTGACCCAGTCGTCAATCGCGAGAAGCTGTCCCACGGAACCTCCTTCACATGCGATGACTGTTTGGCGGAGAGTATAGCGCCAGAAGTCATCATGGGACTGGGAATTTGGCGACTCGCAGCATGTTATGATGGTTGAAAAGAGAGAGCGTCGTGACCGCCCCAGATTACAAGACTGAGTTGCCCAACGAGCGCATTTGCCTGCTCGGCAAATCGATTGATGAGCTCCGTCAGCTCGCGGTCTCCTTGGGCGAACCTTCCTATCGAGGCTCGCAGATTTATCACGCCCTGTATGCCGAACGGCTGCGCACGATTGAAGAAATGTCCGTATTGCCGGCGGAGCTGCGCCATCGGCTGGCTGCGATAGCTGATGTTTCATTGCCGACAATTGCTCGCGTCCATCGTTCGGCGGACGGCACCGTGCGATATGTCTTGCGACTCGGTACGACTGAAACGGATGCCGCCACGATTGAAGCAGTCTTCATGCCGGATGAGAAACGCCAGACGATTTGCATCTCGACACAGGCGGGCTGCGCGGTGAATTGCCAGTTTTGCCTGACCGCGACGCTTGGCCTGGTGCGCAATTTGAGTGCGGGCGAAATCATTGGGCAGGTGCTTGTGGCGCTCGAAGACAATCGCGCAGCGTTGAAACCGCAAACAAATGTTGTGCTGATGGGGCAGGGCGAGCCGTTGTTGAACTTCGATGCGGTGATGGCTGCGCTCACAATTTTGCTGGACCCGAAGGGAATGGCGATCTCGCCAAAGCACGTGACTCTCTCGACCAGCGGGATCATTCCTGGAATTGAAAAACTGGCGAAAGAGGCCGCGCGGCCGAAACTGGCCGTTTCGCTGAACGCGTCGAATGACGAACAGCGCAACGCGATCATGCCGATCAACCGCAAGTATCCTTTGAAACAATTGCTCGACGCATGCCGAAATTATCCACTACGAACATGGGAACACCTGACGTTCGAGTACGTTCTGCTGGGGGGATTCAACGATCATCCGGAAGATGCGCGGCGCCTCGCGAAATTGATTTCCAATTTACGCGCCAAGGTGAATTTGATTCCGTGGAACCCCGGAGAATTGCCGTATCATCCGCCGGATCCCGTGCGGGTGGAAGCGTTTCGGAAGATTCTTGCCGATAAGGGTCATCTGGTCTTCGTGCGCTATTCGCGGGGGCAGGACGTTATGGCCGCATGCGGCCAATTGGCGCTGCTCGAATCGCCACAAATCGCTCAAGCGCAGATACTCTCGTCTGGTTCGAATTAAACGGGCCCTGTTTCCAGCATCATCTACGTTCAAACCACGCCGATTGCGGCCATCATGCGGCCCGTGATTGCCTCGCGCCGATAACTGAAGAACAAATCCGCGCGGCACGAGGTGCAAAGCTCAGAGACAAAAATATTCTTGCGCTGCAGACCTGCCCTGGCAAGAATCGCGGAATTGGCGGCATGCAGATCCAGGTGGCATCGGAGCGGAGGCGGTTGGTGGCCGGGCGGCATCATCGTAAGCCACGGCAGCGGATTGGGGTCTTCGGCGGATGCGAGAATATCAAATGGGCCATCAAACCATTGCGCTGCATCGGGGAATTGTGCGGCGAACTCCTTCGTGACGTCAGGCCCAACTTCATAACAGCACCGCCCGATCGCCGGACCGAAGGCGGCGAGAACATCCCCGGGCCGGGTTTCGAATTCCATGGTCATGCGGCCAACGGCCTTTGCCGCAATACGCGCGAGCGTTCCGCGCCATCCGGCATGAACGGCGGCGACGACGCGATGACGGGGATCAACGAGCAAAATTGGAACGCAGTCCGCCGTCTGAACGCCCAGTAAAAGACCGTGCGCTCGAGTCGCGAGCGCGTCACCTTTCGGAGTGTCGGAAAGCGGTTCTCGAATTACGTGCACCACATCAGAATGAACTTGCCGAAGAGTGACCAGGCATTCATCGTCGCACCCGAGCGCTTCCTGGAAATGGCGGCGATTTGCTTCGACGCGATCGCGATGGTCCCAATCAGTAAAACCCAAATTAAGAACATTTGCTTTTTTCGACTGACCAGTTCGTGAAGTTTCCAATTTGCTCACGCCACCCGGGCGCGTGCTGAAGCCGTGAATCAGCCAGTCAAATTTATTGAATGCCCGGACTTGCAAAATCTGTATGCCGCCGAGCTTGCGCATTTGCCACGCTGACCCGGTCGCGCGGGACCGCTTGCCTGCGCGCCTCGCAGCCTTCGGCTTTCGGAGCTTCACTGCCATCCGCGTCTCCATTCCCGGTGCATATTTGTAATTATAGGTATAATGCGCGAGCGAAGCGAATATCAGCGCGAGTGCCGCTTGCTAATGCTGGCCCTGAAGTTAAATTGTGGCGACGTTAGGAACCGGATGTTTCGCTGACGTGAACGAGGACGAAGTGATTGTTGGTTTGGGTGTGGACATTGCGGAGATTGATCGGTTGGAGAAAGCCGTCGCGCGCCACGGGATCGCTTTCCTCGAACGCGTCTTTACGCCCGCCGAAATTGCGTATTGCGAGCGGCACAGGACCAAATTCGAACGCTACGCGGCGCGATTTGCCGCCAAAGAAGCGTTGATGAAGGCGCTCGGCACAGGTTGGAGAAAAGGGGTGCGCTGGCGCGACATCGAAATAAAAAACGAGCCGAGCGGCAAACCTGTGCTGCATCTCGCTGGCGAGGCCGCAGCCCACGCATCGCGGCTGGGAGCAAAACGATTCCTGCTTTCCATGACCCACACAGGCAATCTCGCGTACGCGCAGGTAATTCTGGAAAGTTAATTCTCGGCGGGCAGCGGAACGAGGGGCTCGTCAAGCTCATTCAAAACTATACGCATCCACTGATTGCGCGGCCACGGGCCAGCCACGCGCAATTTCAAAAAATTGCCGCTGATGGCGGGCGTCCAGGCGCGGCCTTTGTCCTCGAGCGTCAGAACGCGCATCGTCTTGCCCATCTGAGAAGCGCGAAAGGCGTTCGCCTTTTCGTTCCCGAGAGCGCGCAACTCCTGCGCCCGGCGGTGAATAATCCGATCGTCGTTAGCGTTAGCCAGCTTTTCGGCGTCCGTGCCTCCACGGGGCGAAAACGAAAATACGTGAAGGTACGTGAGAGGCAAGTCCTCGATGAAATGCATCGTCGCGCGGTGATCCTCTTCCGTTTCACCCGGAAAACCGGCGATCACGTCCGCGCCGATGGCGGCATCGGGCAATCGATTGTGAATGATCTCCACTCGCCGGGCATAGTGGGCGGCGCGGTACCACCGATGCATTGCGCGCAGAGTCCGATCCGACCCGGATTGCAGCGGCATGTGAAAATGCGGAGCGATTCGCGGCGTCGAGGCAACTAAATCCACGAAGTCTTGCGTGATGTCCATCGGCTCGATCGAGCTGAAGCGCAACCTTTCAATTCCGGACTCATGCAGAATTCGCCGAATCAAGCTGTACAAAGTGGAGCGCGGCGTTAATTCCCGGCCATAGCTACCCAAGTCGATTCCGCTGAGGACAATTTCACGCGCGCCGGCGTCAACCATCCGGGTGATTTCAAAAAGCACCCGGTTCGGCTCGAGGCTGCGACTTTTTCCACGTACAAAGGGAATCACACAATAGGTGCATCGATGGTTGCAGCCGTCCTGAATTTTCAAGGTGGGCCGCGTCCGCTCGCCGCCAAACTCTTCTGGCGCCGCCACCGCGAGTTCTCTGGCCGCGCTCATTTCTTCCCTAACAATTTGCACGGACGGGGAAATCCCCCGCGCGAAATTCGAAATGGAGACCAAGTCCTTCGCGCCACCAACGAGAGACGCGATTTCCTCCTGATGTGAATTGCCAATCACCCAACTGACGCCCTCGATCGCGGCCAATTCCTCGGGAGCGCGCTGCGCGTAACATCCCGTGACAACTATGCGCGCATTTGGATTGTGGCGATGAATCAGGCGAATCGTGTCGCGCGCTTCCGCATCCGCGGCAGCCGTAACGGTGCAGGTGTTCAGAACGACAAGGTCGGCGGCGGAATCGGTTTCGGCCAGCGAATATCCTTGCGCGACGAAACTTTGCCGAATGGACGCGGCATCCGCCTGCGTGGCGCGACAGCCAAAATTTTTAATGGCAAATGTCGACATCGTCGGAGTGGCTTACTTCGTTGCGTAGGCTGAGGAATACCAGGCCCAAGTTCGGCGCAATCCCTGCTCGAAATCCACGAGAGGCTGGTAACCGAGAATCTGCCGGCTGCGCGCCGTGTCCGCCTGAGAATGAAGAATATCGCCGGGCCGGGGAGGCTCATATTTCGGGTGCAGTTTCCGTCCGCAGGTTTTCTCCAGCATTTTTAGCACGTCGTTGAGAGTGATCCGAAGGCCCGTTCCGCCATTGAATACTTGTCCGGAAGCATTGGGAGCCTCGCACGCGCGCAGGGAAATATCCACAATGTTGTCGACAAAGGTGAAATCGCGCGACTGTTCACCGTCACCATAGACGACCGGCGAAACTCCCTCGATCATCGCGAGCATGAAACGGGACAGCACGCCGGAGTATTGCGACGTGGGATCCTGACGCGGACCGAAGACGTTGAAAAAACGCAGGGAGACATTCTCGAGGTTATAGACGCGCCCAAACAATTGCGCGTACATTTCGCCGACGAGCTTCGTTACACCGTAGGGTGAAATGGGCGTCGCGGTCATCGTCTCAACCTTGGGCTGGGTGGTTGTTTCCCCGTACGCGGAAGATGAAGCGGCAAACACAATGCGGCGGACTTTCGCGTCACGAGCGGCAACCAAGACGTTAAGCGTCCCGCCGATATTGATGTGATTCGTTTCGATCGGATCCTTGACGGAGCGCGGCACGGACGTTCTTGCCGCCAAATGCAGGACGTAGTCGGCGTCGCTGCAGGCCTCTCGCGCAGCTTCGAAATCGCAAATACTGCCACGGATCAGGCGAATTTTTCCGTGGACGCCCGAGAGATTGGTTTCCTTGCCGGATGAAAAATCGTCGAGCACGGTGACTTCCTGGCCGCGACGCACGAGCTCGTCGACTATATTCGAGCCGATAAAACCCGCACCGCCGGTGACCAGGTAGCGCATCCAACTTCCTCCTTCAACAACTGAATGAAAAAAAAGAAAAGTGTCAGCAATGAGCGATTTTTTCGCGATGCTGTGTAACACCGCGTGTGGCATTCCGCGTGTCCACGACCAACTGCGCCGCCTGAACAATCGCCGAATAATCATAAGCCGAATGGTCCGTGGCAATCAGGACGCAATCGTATGACGCCAGAACGGCCGGATCCAAAGTCACAGAGCGCATCGCAGAATAATCATAGTGCCGCATTTTGTGAAGCGCTGGGAAATACGGATCGTTGTAATCGAGACGTGCACCACGCTCCATCAGCAACTGCATCAACTTCAGCGAAGGCGATTCGCGGAGATCATCGACGTCTTTTTTGTAAGCGACGCCAAGCAGCAGTATGCGCGAGCCTTTCAGGCTTTTTTCGCGCTGGTTCAACGCTTCCGCCACGGCGTTGACCACGTGGTACGGCATGGAGGAGTTGATTTCGCCGGCAAGCTCGATGAAACGCGTGGAAAAATCATATTCCTTGGCTTTCCAGGAAAGATAAAACGGGTCGACAGGTATGCAATGCCCTCCCAAACCGGGGCCCGGGTAAAAGGGCATGAAGCCGAACGGCTTGGTCGCGGCGCTGTCAATCACCTCCCAAACATCCATTCCCATGCGCTGGCACAGGAGCTTCAATTCGTTGACGAGCGCAATATTCACGCAGCGGAAGATATTTTCGAGCAGCTTGGACATCTCCGCCGCCCGCGTGGAGCTGACGCGAACGACTCGCGCGACGATTTGAGCATACAAATTCGCAGCCGCTTCGCCGCTGGCTGGGTTGATTCCTCCTACCACTTTCGGAATCTGGGCCAAACCGTAATGTTTATTGCCGGGATCTTCGCGCTCGGGCGAAAATGCCAAGTAGAAATCCGCCGGCTTCGCACTGCCGCTTTGGCTGGCGTGGATCGGGCAACGCAAGCCGCCCCGCTCAAGAATGGGCAGGACAAGCTCTTCGGTAGTTCCAGGATAGGTGGTGCTCTCGAGCACGATTAATTGCTCCCGCTGGAGATGGGGAGCGATCGATCGCGCCGTGTTCTCCACGTAAGAAAGGTCAGGGTCCCGGCGATCATCAAGCGGGGTCGGCACGCAGATCAATACGGCGTCCATCTCGCCCACTTTGCCGAAGTCGGTGGTCGCGGAAAAGCGGCGCGTCCCCACATGCTTCGCGATCTCTCCTGAAGAAATATGCTCAATGTAGGATTCGCCGCGATTCAGCTTTTCGACTTTGACAGGATCAGTGTCGAAGCCGAAGACCTGGTGGCCCGTCTCGGCAAAGCGTAGAGCCAGCGGCAAACCCACGTATCCGCAGCCGACAATGCCGATCTTCAAGCCTTTGCCGGAAAAGAACTCCGAGGTACGTTTAGGCATGGACAATCAACCTGCCTTTCGACTCCGCATGACATTGTACTTGTGTAAACCGAAATAGTAATTGCAATTGGACTTACGCAGCAACGCAAAAGGCAATCAAAGCAGCGTGACTTCAGACATCTGGATCGTAATTCAGGTTGGGCGCCAGCCAGCGCTCCATCTCCCGGAGATCCATGCCCTTGCGGCGGCGATAATCCTCGACCTGATCACGATCAATCTTCCCGACCGCAAAATATCGCGACTTGGGATGCGAAAAGTAGAGACCGCAGACCGAGGCGGCCGGATACATCGCAAAATTCTCGGTGAGTTGAATGCCGGTATTTTTTTCCGCATCCAGCAGATCGAATAGCTGCCGCTTCTCCGTGTGGTCTGGCGAAGCCGGATACCCTGGCGCGGGACGTATGCCTCGGTATCGCTCGCGAAGCAAATCCTCATGGGCCAACTTTTCGTCCTTGCCGAACCCCCCCTCGTCGCGTGCCCTCTTGTGCATGACCTCAGCGAGCGCCTCGGCCAGGCGATCCGCAAGCGCCTTGGTCATCAGAGCATTGTAGTCGTCATTGGCCTTCTCAAAATTTGCGACAAGGGGCTCGATGTGAACGCCGGCCGTAACGGCAAATGCGCCCAGGTAGTCAGGCAGACCAGTTTCCTTGGGAGCGACAAAGTCAGCCAACGCATAATCCGATTCGCCCGCCGGTTTGTCCGTCTGCTGCCGCAGAGTGTGAAAAGTGGTCAGCACTCTTGAACGCGATTCGTCCGTATAAATCTCGATATCTTCGAGCACGCTGTTCGCGGGGAAAAAACCAATTACCGCGCGAGCCACCAGAAGCTTTTCGCGCACGATTCGCTGAAGCAGGATTTGGGCATCGTCAAACAGCTCTCTGGCCTTTGGGCCAACGCCTTCCTGTTCGAATATGCGCGGATAGATTCCGCGCAGTTCCCAAGCATGAAAGAACGGTGTCCAGTCGATGTATGGAACGATCTCCGAGAGAGGGACGCAGTCATGGACCCGAACTCCAATGAACGAGGGGCGCGGGGGCCGATACTCCGCCCAATCGAACACAGGCTTTCGCAGGCGCGACTTTGCGAACGAAATAAGATTCTGCGTTTTGGGTCCGCGGTGTTTCTCGCGCGTTTTTTCTTGCTCGCTGCCATTGTCGGCGACGAAGCCATTTTTCAGGTCCGTGCTGAGCAAGCTGCCGACAACTCCCACCGCTCGCGAAGCATCTTGGACGTGCACCACCGGCTGGTTGTACACGGGCGCGATCTTCACGGCCGTGTGGACCCGGCTGGTCGTCGCTCCTCCAATGAGTAAGGGAACCGTAAATCCCTCGCGCTGCATTTCCTTCGCCACGTGGACCATTTCTTCGAGCGAAGGAGTGATGAGGCCGCTCAGTCCGACCATGTCCGCATTTGTTTCGCGAGCCGCGTTCAAGATTTTGTCGGTTGCGACCATCACGCCCAGATCAATCACCTCGTAGTTGTTGCAGCCGAGTACGACACCTACGATATTCTTGCCAATATCGTGGACGTCGCCCTTCACGGTGGCGAGGAGCACTTTCCCTCTCGCTCGGCCGCCGCCAGCCGCCCGCTTCTCCGCTTCCATGAACGGTTGCAAGTAGGCGACAGACTTTTTCATGACTCGCGCGCTCTTCACCACCTGCGGGAGGAACATCCTTCCCGAGCCGAAAAGATCGCCCACCACGTTCATGGCATCCATCAGCGGCCCTTCGATCACCGCGATCGGTTTGCCGTATTTCTGGCGGGCTTCCTCGGTGTCTGCTTCGATGTAATCAACAATGCCCTTAAGGAGAGCGTGCTTCAGGCGTTCTTCGACGGGGCCTTGCCGCCACACGCTCTCTTCGACGGGCGCCTTGCCGCGTTGTTTCACGGAATCAGCAAAGGCAAGCAAGCGCTCCGTCGCGTCTGGCCGGCGATTTAATAGCACGTCTTCGACCAGTTCGAGCAAGTCCTTCGGGATCTCTTCATAAATGGCAAGCTGGCCGGCATTGACGATGCCCATGTCCATGCCCGCGCGAATCGCGTGGTAAAGAAAAGCGGAATGCATGGCTTCGCGCACGTCGCTATTGCCGCGAAACGAAAAGGAAATATTACTGAGGCCGCCGCTGACTTTCACATACGGCAGAGTGGCCTTGATTTGCCGCGTGGCTGCGATGAAATCCACGGCATAGTTGTTGTGCTCTTCCATTCCGGTGGCGATCGTCAGAATATTCGGATCGAAAATGATATCTTCCGGGGGTATGCCAACTTCTTCGACGGCAATTTTGTACGAGCGCGTGCAGATTTCGAGCTTGCGCGCCACCGTGTCGGCTTGGCCTTTCTCGTCAAAGGCCATGATTACGATGCCCGCGCCATACCGGCGGATGAGCCGGAGGCGCTGCCTGAAGGCTTCTTCGCCTTCTTTCAGGCTTACGGAGTTCACGATTCCTTTTCCCTGAATGCACTTCAGGCCGGCCTCGATCACGCTCCATTTCGAGCTGTCGATCATGATCGGAACGCGGGAGATTTCCGGCTCGGAAGCGATGAAGTGCAGGAACGTCGTCATCGCCTGCTCGGAATCGAGCATCGCCTCGTCCATGTTGATGTCTATGATCTGGGCGCCGCCCTCGACTTGCTGGCGCGCGATGGCCAGCGCGTCTTCATATTTTCCGTTTAGGATTAATTTGGAAAACTTCGGCGAGCCAGTAACGTTCGTGCGCTCACCGATGTTGACGAAGTTCGTGTCCGGCCGAATGACAAGCGCTTCCAGTCCGCTGAAGCGCGTATAGCGCTCCGGCTTTGACAACGAATGGGGCTTCAGGTCTTTCACGGCGTCGGCGATCGCACGGATATGCGCAGGCGTTGTGCCGCAGCAGCCACCGACGATATTCAGCCATCCGTTAGCCGCGAAATCGCCCAAATCAGCGGCCATGGATTCGGGCGTCTCGTCAAACCCTCCAAAGGCGTTGGGCAGACCGGCGTTTGGATAACAACTGATGTAAATGGGAGCGACTCGGGAAAGCTCCTCGATGTACGGCCTCATCTGCTTCGCACCGAGAGCGCAGTTGATTCCGACGCTCAACAGGTTCATGTGCGAGACGGAGATCCAGAAGGCTTCGACGGTCTGGCCCGACAGCGTGCGCCCGCTTTGATCCGTAATCGTCACGGAGGCCATGACCGGGACACGCTTACCTGACTCTTCGAAGTATTGGTCGATGGCAAACAGAGCTGCCTTAGAGTTGAGTGTGTCGAAAATAGTCTCCACCAATAACAGGTCCACGCCGCCGTCAAGGAGCCCTCGTACCTGCTCATGATAGGCAGCGCGCAATTGGTCGAATGTTGCGGCGCGGGACGCGGGACTATTCACGTCTTGCGACATCGAGGCTGTCCTGCTGGTGGGTCCCAGCGAACCGGCCACGAAGCGAGCGCTTCCGGGATTTTTCTCGGCGAAACGCTTGACCGCCCGGCGGGCGACTTCGCCGCCGGCCTTATTTAGCTCGTATATGCGATCCTCAAGCCCGTATTCCGCCATGGAAATCGCATTCGAGTTGAACGTATTGGTCTCAATGATGTCCGCGCCAGCTTCGAGATATTCTCGATGGATGGACTCGATAATCTGAGGCTGGGTAATGTTCAAGACATCGTTATTGAGGCGCAAATCTTTCCGATGATCGAGAAATTGCTTTCCGCGATAGTCCGCCTCACCCAACTCGCGCGCCTGGATCATCGTGCCCATGGCGCCATCGAGAATGGCGATCCGCCTGCTTAGAATTTCTCGTATATCCATCGCGCGATCTTCTTTGTCGCTTAAAGACACTGTATTTTGCTCGAAATCTTGCGGCGAACCCCTGGAAGGGCCGTTCGTTTTCTTCAAAAGAATATCACGTTGAATTCAGTAATTTACGATGGGGCAGGCCGAGTGGGGCCTAGATGGCATCGAAGTGTTCTCCGGGATTGTTTAACGGTTTAACGGCAATTCGGCGGAGTCCCATCGGGATTCAATCGCGCAACGTCAAAATTCATCGCTCTGGTGAGGAAATGGCCCGCGGGATCGAATACGCGCACTCGCACAATATGGAAACACTGCTCTCGGCCAGCGCCTGCAAGATCCACTGTTTGCGTGAACGCTTCATCGGGCGCGCCGGGGAAAAGCTTCCCGCCTTGGCGATACCAGCGGTTCGTAAAAACATCCACCAGCGCGTAGTCTCCGGCCTGAATGCCCTTTACCTCCGCGGAGAGAGTCGCCATATCTCCGTTCGTTCTGACGATAGCTCCAGCGGCCGGTGCCGTGATCACAACTTGCGGGCCGGTCTCGGTTGGCTCCGTGGCAGGGGGATTTGTTCGCTCAAAAATTTCGATTTCATGGCCGGTGACCGGGTCCGGCGTGCTGGCGCGAAGGCTATACCGGGTGGCGAGTTCGGGCCGAATCGCAGCCTGCAATTGTTGCGCCTCCGCGCCAATGCCGCCGTCGAGCACGATGTAATCAAACGAACCGTCGCGGACCGCGGCAGAATAGGCATCTGGCCCCGTCTGGGCGCCATAACGAAAGTACAACGGATCGACGATCTGCCATTGATGCAGCGGGGGCGAGAAGTAATAACGGAACACCGTGTCGTCCACAAGAATGCGGTCAGCGGACGCCAATCGGCCGTCAAAATAAGCGACGGCTGGCTCGACGTTGGGCCAGAAGGCGAATCGGTTAATCCGCCAGGCATTTCCTACCCAGCCGAGTCCGAGCGCCAGACAACCGACGATGACCGTCCCTGAAATCGAATACGAGACCGGTGCGATGCGGCGCAGCATTCGGATCAGCCCCTGCATGGCGAGAGGAACCAGAAACAAAAACGAATAATTCACGAGCTTCCAATAATCGTAATCGGCGCGCGAAACGAACTGAAACACCGGCATAATCGCCACTCCTCCGAAAAGCAGAGTGACTTTTCGCCAAGAAGCTTTGCCGTCACGGAACCACGCCAGAAGAGCGAGCAGGAAGAGAATCCAAAAATCAAGGCGATCCGTAAAATAGATATGCCAGGCAATTGCGGCAGGCGCCTTCAGCGATCCGTACGCCCGTCCGTATCGCCAGAGCGCGATCAAATGGTTCCTAAAATAGAAGCCGTACGCGCCGCACAGAACCGCGAGCGGCATTGCAAATGCCAGAATCGCCCGGCGGCCTTTCCACAAGCTGAGAATCACTAGAAACGGAAAATAAAGCGCGACGAGATACTTACACAGAAACGCCGCAAACATGCACAGGGATGCCGCCAGCCACGTTGGCCACTTTTGCTCTTGCCAGGAGCGAATGAACAACCAGAGGCCCAAAGCCAGAAAGAAAATCGAGCCAACATCGCGTGTTGCTATCCGCGAAGCAAGAACAGCGGGGCCGAGTAACGCGAAAACCAGCGCGGAGGCCAGTCCCACGGCTCGGGAAAAAACGCGCCGCGAGAAGCCATAGACTGACCAAACCGTGAGTGCTCCCATCGCAGCGCCCAACTCCCTGACGCCTACGAGACCTCGAATCCGGTCCGCCCACGCCGCGAGAATCGGCCAGAGATACCACCCGAAAGTGGAATTGAGCGGTTCATTGAGCGGCGTTTCGAAATGCCTCGCGAGAAACATCCTCCCGAAGAGAACATAAATCGATTCGTCCATGTACGCGCTGGCGTAGTGCGGATGGCGGCCGCGCAGGTACCAAGCTAGTCCTATGATCAAAACAAGCGGCAACCGGAACTTAAACAGAAGTTTCTGGGCCGATGAGAAGCGCGACTCGTGGGATGCTGCGGGGCCACCGCCTGCGACCGATGTCGCGCGCTTATTGGAGGAGCCTTGCGGGAAAATGCTGGGCGTCGGCACGTTAGAAATAATGCCGCCAACTCGCGACAAAAAGATGTCGATGGAAGGCGTTGAATGTGTTCAGGTAATCATACCCAAAGCGAAGATCGTTGCTCTGGCTCACGTTCCAGGTCAAGTGCGTCGAGAATGTGGAAGCAAATTGCGTATTTGAAAAGGACGTGAAGGTTGTTTCCGCATTTTGCGCTCCAGCCAAACCTCCCATATCCCATTTAGCGTGCCGGCCCAAATTCGCCGAAAGGAAAATCTGCCCGTAATTCAGCAAAAAACGCGTAGGGCTGTAATAGCCGCCTGTGACCCGTGCGGGTGCTCCGCTCCCTGGCGCGAAATCGGCATCATGGTCAAAACGCAGATAGCTGAAACCATAGGCAACGCGGATGTATGGATGATTGCCGCGAATTGATTTGCCAAAATTTCCGTCGATGCTCCAACGGCGATTCGATGCCAGATTCTCGCCCGTATAGGCACCGTCGGTGTACGTCAGCGAAAGATCATAGTTGTGCCGCGAATTCGAGTAGCTGCCCCCAATGTGGCCGAGGTTCGTTTCAACCTGGCCTACGAAGATTCCGTTGGTTCTCGCGCCGAGCGTGGATACCAGCGACTCCTGATCCGATTCGCGATCGACTCCCGTATAAAGCTTGATCGAGTGCCGGAGAGTAAACGTCGCGTCGAATGCGCCTTCGAGTTGCGAGGAAACACCAGGATACGTGCGACCGGCGATTTGTGCGTGGGTCGTGATGCGTTCATCGGGATGCGAATCGAGCATGAGGGCGTAATAATTCGAATTGAAATTCCGCAGTTGCGTTCTGAACAGAAATGGCTGGTACAGCGCACTCAGGCGATTTGAACCGCCGAGCGGCGTGGACACAAGCGCGTCGGCCGAATCGAAATCCAGAATTTTCCCGTCACGACGCAACGCGTAACCCAACTCCATATATGTGCCCAGGGCATGATTCACGTTGCGCTGAACATCCTGGAATTCCGGCGTGTCCATGCCCTTGATCTCGTCCAAATCAGCCCGTGCTTGCTCATATTGGCCCGACTCGTATTCGGTCCGGGCCACGCCGAGCATTGAAGCTGAATCACCGGGTGCGAGGCCGTGCGCCTGTGCGTAGAGATCCATCGCCTCCGCATGGTGGCCGCGCCAGTCGAGAATTTCGGCTTCTCCTCGCAGGGCTGCGACGTTGTTCGGATCCTGCTTGAGAACTTGGTCGTAAAGATCCATCGCCTGTGAAGAACGTCCGCTCCAAGCGAATAGTTGCGCCTCACCTATAAGCGCAGGTGCGTCGTCTGGGTGGCTAGCCAAGACTGCGCGCCATATGCTCAATGCTTGCGCGCGCCCCGATTGATTCCAACTCAACACCTCCGCATAGGTGTCCTGATATTGAGCATCGGCTGGCTTGAGTCCCGTCGCGCGCTTCAACAACTCCAGCGCCCGCTCGCGTTGCTGTGGCTGCCAGCTTTCCATTTGCCCAAGCTGGAAAATCCGGGGGGCATTATTGGGTTGAAGCTGAATGAGACGCTCGAGCGCGGGAATCGCATCGCGCCAGTGGCCTGTGGCGACCAGCGCGTCGGTAAGCCCACTCAGCGCGTCGCTATTATTCGGATCGGTCGCTAGAGCCTGACGGAAAAGCCGCGTTGCCTGATCGTAGCGCCCATTGGCAGCGTCTGTTCGCGCTTGGCTCAGCGTCGAACTTTGCGGGGCGCTCCGCGCCGGCTGACCGAAAAGAAAGCCAGCTAAGCCAAAGGCAAATGCCGCCAGAGCAGCCGATCGCCTCATACGCGGGCGCTCCGCATCTGGCTCTTGTGCGTGAGTTTCAAAATGCTCCCGTGCCGCGGGGCGATCTCCCAGAACAGATATTTCGAGATAGCGTCTTGATCCGCGGGATCGATTTGTTCGAAAACCACCCCGCTCGAAACGCGCTTATTCTCTCCGCGGAAAAACTCTCGATTGCGAACTACGCGCGCGTGGGCATGCACGGTTCCCGTTGGCAAGTTGATTTCCAATGCGAGAATTGTACCCGGAGCAATCGGCATTTTTTGTGTCAAGGAAAAGCCGCTCCGATTCAAATTCCGCGCGAAGCCGCGGCCGACGACGTGGCCGCTCCCGTCGGAGTTATAGCCAAACAGCACCGGAACGTCGAGCCGATTCGGGAAGCGATACGTGGCGCGCAACTCCTTGTGCCGCAGAGCCCGCCAAATCACGGGAATCAGAAGGAGCAGATAAAACGCCGCCCACACCACGTTTACTGCGAGCGCCCAGAAAAAATAACCCGGCGCGGTATGCGCCAGCTTCCACGAGCCTACTCCAAGCGCAACGATCACGCCGAGCGACAGCAAACCTTGCAACCACACTTCCGTCCAGCGAGCCGAAGTGTCTCTGGCCTTGGGCGTCACTTTGAATGCGACTTCGTTGCGAAATAAACCAGCAATCGTTGTCATCAGGACCGGCATCTTTATCAAGTTGAACTCTTCGCTGAGCCAGAATCCCCTTAGTCCGCCCTGCAGAGACGCCGTGGCGATAATATTCAGCAAAAAATATGGAATGAAATAAATCGCGAATGTCCTTGGAGTCGCAATCAATGGATAAATCCCGCTCAACAGGCAAAAAATGGGCGTCGCGATGTAAATGAGCTTCTGATAGCTCATCCAGTAGAAATAAAACGACGCGAAATAGCTGAGGCGTTGTCCGAAGCTCAGGCCGCGGCCGAAAATCGGATTTTCCTTGCGCAGCACCTGCATGGCTCCTTGTCCCCAACGGTGCCATTGAGTAGCAAAGCCGCGATACGTTTGCGGCGCCAGCCCGCGAGCCACGGTGCGGTTATAATAGGCGACCTTCCATCCTTTCTTCTGGAGCCGCAGGCCCGTGTGCATATCCTCTGTAATGCTCTCGGTGGCGAATCCGCCGATCTCATCGAGCGCCTTCCGGCGCAGGATCGCCGGACTGCCACAGTAGAACGTTGCGTTGTAACCATCTTTTCCCGGCTGGATTACGCTGAAGAACAGTTCCTGCTGTTGCCAGGCACGCTGCTTTTCGATGTGAGTGCGATGCTGGAAGGAATCCAGATTGTAGAAATCCTGGGTGCTTTGCACGACCCCGACAGTGGGATCCTCGAAAAATCCGATGAGCTGCTCGATCATATCCGGCATGGGAACATGGTCCGCATCGAGGGTCACGACGAATTCGCCATCCGTTTGTTTCAGCGCGTTGTTCAAATTACCGGCTTTGGCTCCCACGCGGTCTTCCCGTGAAATATAGGAACAATTCAGCTCGCGCGCGAGCTCCGCGACCTCCGGTCGGGCACCATCGTCGAGAAGATATGTCCTGTGCGGATAGTCCAAACTGACTGCACACAGCACCGTCTCCCGCAACAGGCTCACCGGTTCGTTGTACGTGGTGATTAAAACGTCGACCGTGCGACCGGAGATAGGTGGCCGCTGATGCCGGTTAGTGGGTTTCCATGTTGTGAAATAAAAAAGCGCTGCCTCGATAAAGTTCAGCATCTCCGCAACCAGGAATATATAAAAAAACCATTTGGCCGCGGGATTCATCGTTGCGTCGACGCGCCAGTAGAAATAGCGCACGGTAAAAATCAAGGCGAATACGATGATCAGTCGAATTGCCCACAGGCGGGGCCCCGGCTTGAGCTGCTTCCGCGGTGGCGGAGGGGGAGAACCCGTCGGTTGTATTAGGGAATTCATAGGTTTAGCCTGCACCGTCGCCTAGTCTTTCTAACAATTAGTCATCGCTTGGGGCAATACCTCGATAGATGTACCGAGCGGCACCGAAAGTACCATTACTAACTGATTGTTTCGGGCCTCGGCCGTCACGAAGTCGTTTAATAATTGGAACTTGAGCTCGTTACCTGCGGCGGGTGAGAAAACACAGCCTGCGCCCTCATTCGTCAGCAAGCTAGCGATGGCGCTGGTAAACCGGGGCTGGGAGGGAGCCAGTTAAATCTAAGCTAAGAAGCACTGTAATGGCAAGAGAAAGTCAGACGGAAAGCTGCCCTTCCTGGAAACGCATAACAATTAGGTCAGCCCGGCGGCGGACACCGTGCTTTGCGAGGAGGTTCGAAACGTGGAACTTCACTGTTCGTTCGGAAATATTAAGCTGGCTGGCGATCTCCTTGTTGGAAAGATTCTGCAGGAGCGGGTCCAAAACTTCACGTTCTCGCCGGCTCAGAGTTCCGGGAGTTTTTGTGCGTGCGGCGCCGCTTTTTCGGTTTGCCACTATGGTTTCGACGAATCGCGACAGCACCGCCCGGGGCACCCAATAGCCTCCGTCGGCGACCATCGGCAGAGCGTCCGGCCATTGCTTTTCTGGCTGGCTGTAAGTCAGTAATCCTTTTACTCCCATCCGCAAAAGCTCGAAAGTTTCGGCATCCGTGTGCTTTGCCGCCAGCACGACCACTCGGGCGCTGGGATAACGCTCCAAAATATTTTCGAACAGCGAATGCACGACCGACGCGGATGCCTGCGCATCAATCACGTAGACCGCCGCGCGGGAAATCGGCAACTCCTTGAGTTCCGCGGAAGAGGACGCATTTACCGCTTTGAAAGAAATCTGAAAAGCCTTTGGGGGGAGCACGCGTTCGAATTCCGCCCGCACGAGCGGATGCGGTGACAGGAGGCAGACCTTCAGGCGATGCGGGTGCGAATTCTGCGCCATGATAGGTCAGGCTAACCAATTTACCGGGAATCGGCAATAAGGAGCTTCGCGGCATGTGGAGGAAGCGTTAACTTGTGCGCGACGCCGGCCGACACGCCTTTTCTGCGGGAATCGGCGCTAACGCGCGGATTTGTAACCCAACGGAAATTTTTCCTTCCACGCCCACGCTGTCTGAATTATGGACTTGAGGTCGGAAAAGCGCGGGGACCAACCCAACTCCTTGCGAATTCTCTCGGAACTCGCCACCAAGACAGCCGGATCCCCCGCGCGACGCTCTGCCATGCGAAGCGGAATATTGCGGCCGGTAACGCTGCGAACCATATCGACAACTTCGCGAACGGAAAAACCCCGGCTGTTCCCAACATTATAAACGCGCCCGGCGATTTCCGATATCCGCTCGACCGCAAGCGCATGTGCTGACGCAATATCCACCACGTGCACATAATCGCGCACGCACGTCCCGTCCGCAGTCGGATAGTCCGTCCCGTAGATCTGGAACGCCTCGCGCTGTCCAAGGGCCGCCTCAAAAAGAATGGGAAGAATGTGCGTTTCGGGATTGTGGTCCTCCCCGCGCTCGACGGAAGCGCCCGCTGCGTTAAAATATCGCATCGTTACATATTCAACGCCCGCGCTCTCCCTGAATTCCTGCAGGATGCGCTCGAAAAGCAGCTTCGATGCCCCGTACGGGTTGATGGGCCGCGTGGAATGTTCCTCGGGGATTGGGACCTTTTCCGGTTCGCCATACGCGGCGGCTGTCGACGAAAAAATGAATTTCTTGACTCCGTGGCGTAGCATGGAATCCAGCAGATTGATCCCTGCCGCCACATTCGCGCGGTAATATTCGCCCGGATGCTTTACGGACTCTTCCACAAGGCACAACGCCGCAAAGTGCATCACCGCGTCGATTTGATTCTCGCGAAAAACCTGATCAAGGACTTCCCGATCGTGAAGGTTGACCTTGCAGAACTGCGCACGGGGATCCAACGCTTCGCGGTGCCCCTCGGAAAGATCATCCAGCGCCACAACTGCGTGGCCACGTTCGGCCAAAATTTCGGTGCACACACTTCCGATATATCCCGCCGCGCCAGTTACTAGAATTTTCATCGAGTGCCCCGTCGCTTGATTGGCGAATTAGCGTAGCACGGCGGCGGCCATTTGGGCAGGGAGAGCGTACGTGCCACGGAATCCTGTGTGTCGTGGGCCGTAGCAAGTTAAGCGATGCACAGTCATTTTCAGTGGCGTGGCGCGCCTTTACTCACTCGGAGCAAAGTGACGGACAGGCGCGAACATGCTCCGTACTTCGATTCTTGATTCCCTGTCGATCTATGCTGGAACAATCGGGCCGCTTCACACGTTTACTCCGAGGCCCGCGCAGCGCCGCCGTCTCGGCGGCGTTTGCCGTTCTTTTTTCTCCAACCTCTAACCTCCAGCTTCCAGCTTCCAGCACCTCGACACCCCCACGGGGACTCTGGCATACTCCTGTGGACACGCCACAGGAGACGCGATGGCGCAAAACAAATCCGACATTCTGCACGGCACGCTCGATCTCATGGTACTCAAGACACTTGACGCCATGGGCCCGCTGCACGGCTACGGCATCGCGCGGCGCATCGAGCAAGTCAGCCACGAAATGCTGCAAATCAATCAGGGCACGATTTACGCTTCGCTCGTCCGTCTCCTGCAACGCCGCTGGATTTCCGCGGCATGGGGCGCCTCCGAAAATAATCGCAAAGCGAAATTTTATGCGCTCACGAAAGCCGGTCGAAAGCAGCTCGCCGCCGAAGCGAAGGACTGGAAGCGAATCTCCGGCGTGATTGGACGCGTTTTACAGCTCGCCGGCCGCCGGTAATGGCAAATTTGTGCGCGGCGCAGCCGTAGCGCCGCCATCTTGGCGGTGTTTTTGCCAGTGCATGGCATGGAATCGGTTCTTGCGTAGGGCGGTTTTTAGACCGGGATGCTTCGCTTGGCGGGGCGGGGATTTATCCCCGCCGTAAGTGCTGTCCTTTGCTCAGGGGTTTTAACCCCCGAGGCTGCGAACGGTACCGCGCGAAGGCGGCGGTTTTTTTGTAGGGCCGGACTATGGTCCGGCCGTCGGCGCAAAGCGCCGAATCTTGTGCTTTTTGCGGGTCACAGGTCACGGAGGCAGCCGCCAAAAGCGCGATAGAGGAGGCGACCCATGTTTACCAAGTTGCGCGTATTCGCGTCTCGCGTTCTCGGATTCCTCTCGCCGCGTCGCGTCCAGAACGACGATCGTGACTTCGCTCAGGAACTCGACGCCCATCTCGCCCTCCTCACTGACGAAAACATCCGCCGCGGCATGGCCCCTGACGAAGCCGCCCGCGCCGCGCGCATCACGCTCGGCGGCGTCACGCAACTCCGCGAAACCCATCGCGATCTTCGCGGCTTGCCCTTCCTCGACACTTTGTTTCAGGACCTTCGCTTCGCCCTCCGCATGTTGCGCAAGTCCCCCGGCTTCACCGCCGTCGCCGTCTTGACGCTCGCCCTCGGCATCGGCGCCAACACCGCCATCTTCTCCGTAGTGGATGCCGTACTTCTCAAGCCTCTGCGCTATAAAGATCCCGCTTCGCTGGCAGTCGTCTGGGAAAACTTCCCCAAGTACGGGATCTTTCGCAATACCGTTTCTCCGCCTAATTTTCTCGACTGGCAACAGCAGAATCGCATCTTCTCTGGAATGGCCGCTTTTCTGGACCAGCCGCTGAATCTCACCGGCAGCGGCGAGCCAGAGCAGGTGGATGTGGAATTAGTTTCGCCGAATTTCTTTTCTGTGTTGGGCGTAAACCCAATGCTGGGCCGCGGATTTTCCACGGAAGATGCCGGCAACGTCGTACAATCGCCCGGCAAAAGCAACGTTGTCGTCTTGAGTTATGGTCTCTGGAAATCAAAATTCGCCGCTGACCCAAACATCGTCGGCAAAACAATTGAACTGAACGGCGAATCCAACACAGTCATTGGCGTGACTCGCCCGGACTTTGATTGGTACGTCAGCGAATTTTCCTTTACGCATCAGCGGCCGCAGATCTGGGCTATTCTCGACACGCCGCCCGTTTGGCGCGACCGCACTAGAGTGGGACGCTTCTTGCGGGTTGTAGCGCGCGTGAAACCCGGCGTCGCGCTCGCGCAAGCGCAGGCGCAAATGAATGTCGTCGCCGCAGGGCTGGCTGCGCGATATCCCAATTACGACGAAGGTTGGGGCGTGACGCTCGTCTCGTTGCGCGATGAACTTTCCGGCGCTCTGCGTCCCGCTCTCCTCATTCTCCTCGGCGCAGTCGGTTTGGTCCTGCTGATTGCCTGTGCCAATCTTTCGAGCCTGCTGCTCTCCCGCGCCGCAGGCCGCAGGCGCGAAATCGCCATACGCGTGGCGCTTGGAGCCTCACGCTGCCGCATCGCGCAGCAGCTTCTTACCGAAAGCATCCTCCTCGGCGTGCTCGGCGGTGTCTTGGGTGCGTTCGTAGTGGTTTGGGCCACCGAAGGGTTGGTCCATGCTGGTTCTGGAGGCGTCCTTAATGTGTGTGGCATCGGCATTGACTGGCGAGTGCTGGTTTTCGCCATTGGCGTGACTTTGCTTGCGGGAATCCTCGCCGGATTTTTGCCCTCGTTCATAGCCGCGCGCGCTGAGGTGGCCTCCGCGCTTCCCGAGGGCGGCCGCACCTCTTCCGCCGGACGCAAAAGCCTCGCTGCAAGAAGCGTTTTTGTCGTCGTGGAAATCAGCCTGGCGCTGGTTCTCCTCGCTGGCGCCAGCCTCTTAATCCAGAGCTTCTTCCGCCTTACTCAAGTTGACCCCGGCTTCCATGTTTCGCATCTGCTGACGTTTCAGATCGGTTTGCCGGATTCGATATACAATGATCAGGCGCGCGCTTCCTTCTTCACGCAACTGCTCGGCAAAATTCGCTCGCTTCCTGGCGCGATTTCAGCCAGCGCCGATGTGACCCCTCCGTTCAGCGGCGTGGGTGCGGCCACTGATTTTGCAATTGTCGGCGAACCTCCGCTGCCGGTCGGCGAAGCTCACGGTACCTCCGTGCGCGTCGTCGAACCCGACTACTTCCGAACCATGGGCATCCCCTTCCTCCGCGGACGTTCTTTTAATGAACGCGAATTCGCTCAGCAGTCGAACGTCGTCATCGTGAACAAAACATTCGCCGATAAATTCTTCCCGGGAGAAAATCCGCTCGGCCAAAAAGTCATCATCGACATGAAGGATAAGAATTTGCCCGACGAAATCATTGGCGTCGTCGGTGACGTTCACCTATCGAGCCTCGCCACTTCTCCCTATCCCCTTGCTTACTGGCCATATCCGGAGCTGCGCTATTCCGTTTTGACCGTCATTGTGCGCACGGCAACGCCGCCTCTATCGTTCGTTCCGGAAATTCGCGATGCTTTGCACCAACTCGATAAGGACCAGCCCATGGCGAAAATCAGCACCATGGATCAGCTTGTGACCAATTCCGTGGCGCGCTCCCGCTTCACCATGCTTCTGCTCTCGTCTTTTGCGGCGCTCGCTCTCGCGCTCGCATGCATCGGGATTTATGGCGTCATGGCCTATTCCGTCACTCAACGAACCCACGAGATTGGGATTCGGCTGGCCCTCGGAGCGCAGCGAAAGGATATGCTGCGGTTGGTTATGAAACAGGGTGCGCGCCTGGCTTTCTTTGGCGTTGGCATTGGCATCGCAGCGGCGCTGGCGCTCACCCGATTGATGGCGACCCTGCTGTATGGCGTCAGTGCGAGCGATCCGCTTACGTTTGTGGTGGTCGTGTGCGTCCTGATCGGTGTCACATTGCTCGCTTGTTACATTCCTGCGCGGCGGGCGATGCGCGTCGATCCCATGGTCGCCCTGCGCTACGAATAGTTCTTGGTGCCGGTCCTTTACCGCGTGGCGGGGATTTGCGCGCCTCCAGCGAGTCGCCGCAGCGATTCTTCGTACGGCGCGCGCGCCACGCCGCGCTCCGTGATGATCGCGGCGATGAATCGCGACGGCGTCACGTCAAACGCCGGATTCGCGACAGCAACATCCGGCGCAACGCGCACTCCGTACACGTGCGTGACTTCGGCGGCCGCGCGCTGCTCGATGGGAATCTGTTCGCCGGAAGCAATCGAAAGATCCAGCGTGGAAATCGGTGCGGCTACAAAAAACGGAACGTGATTTTCCCGCGCCAGCACGGCCATCGAATACGTTCCGATTTTATTTGCGGTGTCGCCATTTGCGGCGATGCGGTCCGCGCCCACGACAATCGCGCCCATGCCGCCGGTCTTCAAAAAATGTCCCACCATGTTGTCGGTGATCAGCGTCAGCGGAATTTTGTCCTGCTGCAATTCCCATGCGGTCAGGCGCGCGCCCTGCAAATAGGGACGCGTCTCGGGAACGAAAATATCGAGCTTGTGACCCGTTTCCACGGCGATGCGAATCACGCCGAGCGCCGTGCCGATTCCTCCGGTGGCGAGCGCGCCGGCGTTGCACTGCGTCATCACGCGGCCGTTCGCGGGCATCAATTCCGCGCCGAACCGGCCGATGGCTTCGTCGGCTTCGCGGCGCTCGCGATGCACTTGCCGCGCTTCTTCGACCAGCGATTCCTTGATGGCGTCGAAATTATTTTGCGCGGCGTTGCGCGCCAGGGATTCGAACTTGCGCGTGAATCTGCCGATGGCCCAGAAAAGATCGACAGCGGTCGGGCGCGTGCGGGCAAACGTTTCGCAGATGGTTTTGAATTCGGCGCGCAATTCCTCGAGCGTCGCGGCGCGCGAATGCGAAACGCCGAGCGCGATCCCCATCGCGGTCGTGACGCCGAGCGCGGGCGCGCCGCGAATCACCATGTCCTTTATGGCCGCGGCGAGTTCGCGATAATCCGTGTACGTGATGTAAATCACTTCGGAAGGCAGCCGGCGCTGATCGAGCAGCACGACGCCTTCGTTCGTCCAGCGAATTGGTTCGACATTTCGCAAATTAAATTCTCCGCGCAGCCGTTAACCGCAAAAGTTATTGTACCTGATTCAGCGCGCGATCACGCCCTGCGCGCCCAGACATAAACGCGGCGGCACATCGAGGGTGCTGTCCTGAAAATAACTGCCAATAGTATTCCTAACTTCAGAGGCTGAAGCCCCTTGACACTTGCGGCATTTATGTCGGAGCTGAAGCTCCGCCCCCTAAGAACAATCACAGCGATTTTCTGAGACACAACACTAATGCATCGGCGGGATGTGCTTCAGACCTTGCGTGCCGATGAAAAAGCCCATGAATAAAAACGTATTGTAGCTCACGTGCACGAGATAGGAAGCGACGACGGAACGGGTGCGCGCGCGAACGAACGTGAGGACAATACCGACGAAAATCAGCATGGCGATTTGCACCCAGCCGCCCCAGAGTTGCAGCGCGTGCATCAACCCAAAAATTACGCCCGTGACGAAAATGCCCGCGGGGATGCCCCATTTGCGCGCGAACACGGGATACAAATAGCCGCGGAAAATCGTTTCCTCCCAGAACGGCGCGAAAGCAATTCCAAACGCCATCAGCCAGATGATGTTTGTGCGCGTGTGGAAATATTGCTGAATGGGCAGGTTCGTTTTCTCGCCCGCGAATTGGGAAACGAAACCGACGAGCATCGCGAGAGAAATGCCGCCGAAAACGCAGGCCGCATAAATGGTGGAGACCGGGACCGTCTGCGCGCGCACGGCGCGCCAGCCGAGCGAGGTCCAAAAACGAGCGCCGTGGTACACGCGAATCATCAAAAGCAAGAATAAAAGAAGAATGCAGGACCAAATCGCCTGGAAGCCGACAGCGTAGGCCGCGTTGGTTGTCAGGAAGCGCAGGATCTGTTCGCGATTCATATGAAAGCGCGTGAGCAGGAATATTTGCAGCGTCGCCTCGAGAATGACGAGGCTGACAACCGCGAATCCGAGAAAAATAAGCAGTTCCGTGCCGCCCCATGAGGTGCGAATGTCCTCTGGGGCATTGGCATTTTCCAAATTGCGCGGAGAGAGATAAATCTCCGGCGCGGCGGATGCTTCCGGCGACTGGGCATCGCCGGCAGATTCGGGAGGAAGAACGGGATTTTCGGGATCGGGGAAAGTCATCGTGTTCGTGGCGGGCGCTGGCGATGAGAAGGCTTCGACGTGCGGGCGATTTTGTCATTCGCGGCAGGCTCATCGGCTTCGACAAGCGCGGCGGCGAGAAGCGGCAAGAGAATTTCGTGATGGCCGGTGATGGCGTAGCCGCGGGATTTTTCCGCTTCGGTTTCGTTGTCTTCGCCGAGCGTGCTGGCCGTGGGGCGCTTGACGACGTTCTGCAGCGGGCGATAGTGCTGGAGGAAATCGAAATTCGCCGTGGTGATGGGGCGCAGCGGCGTGCCGAGATTGCGCGCGACGGTGACGGCCTTCAAAAAAACCTCGGGCAAAATCACGGCCGAGCCCCAGTTCAGATACACGCCGCCGGGATGCATTTCGCGGACGAGCGCGCAGAATAATTTAAAATCGCGATGCGTGGCCGCGCCCAGATTTTCGCCCGATGCGCTGCGATGGATATGCGAAATATCGGCGCCGATGGCGAGATGAACCGTGACGGGAATTTTGGCGCGATAGGCGGCGGCGAGCACGCTCTGGTCGAGATGCTTCGCGCGGACATTTTTCCGCGTGAGAAATTGTCCCGCCGCTTCGCCGAGGCCGATGCCGGTGCGTTTCGCGAGGGCGGCCATTTCGTTGATGGAGCGCCCGGTTTCCTCGGCCATGCCGAATTTCCCTTCGCCGAGAACGGCGTCGACATCTTCCGACGTGCCGCCGGCGACGGCGATTTCGAAATCGTGGATGAGCGCGGAGCCGTTCATGGCGATTCCGCTGATGAAGCCGCGGCGCAGAAGGTCAACGAGCAGCGGGCCGAGGCCGACTTTGATGACGTGGCCGCCCATGCCCCAGAGAATCTCGCGGGATTGCGAACGCGCGTCGAAGATGGCACGGGCGACGAGGCGAAGATCCTCGGCGGCGAGGATGCGCGGGAGCGAATCGAGGAATTCCGCGAATGATCCGGCCTGACGGTGCGGCTTGGCGAACTGGCCGACCTGGACTTTGCTCGGGCGCGATGCGAGCGGATAGGTGTGCAGGCCGTGAAAAGTGAGCGGCTGAGTTTTGTAGATGCTCGTGGATTTGCGCGGCAAGTCCAGGCCATCCGTTCTGAGACGTGGAGTTGAATTAGACGCTTCGACTCTAATTCACTCCGCGGCATGGCGCAAGCGCAGGAAGATCTAACCCGCTCGGAGCAAACCCTTCGCGGCAGCTCCAGGCAAGCAGACAGGGTGTCACGATGAAACCCATTGGGTGAAAGCGATGCTCCGCGATTTGTTCGTGCGTGGTTAACGTGCCATAATTTCAGAATCGTTCATTACCCATGAAAACACGCATGAAAATCGCGCTCATTTCGACGTACGAGATGGGACGGCAGCCTTTTGGGCTGGCGTCGCCAGCGGCGTGGCTGCGCGCGAGCGGCGCGGAAGTGGTGTGCGTGGATCTGTCGCGCGAGCCGTTTCGCGAACAAGCCATACATGACGCGGCGCTGATTGCGTTTTATGTTCCGATGCACACGGCGACGCGTCTTGCAGCGCAGCTTCTGGACGCGATCCGCGCCATCAATCCCGGCGCGCATATTTGCTTTTACGGGCTTTATGCACCCGTGAACGAAGCTTGGCTGCGCAAGCTGGGCGTCCAGACGATTCTCGGCGGTGAATTCGAGCAAGGATTGGAAGATCTCGCGAAGAGGATCGCAGCGGGTGGCGCGGCAGCTGAGCAATCGGAACCGGTGATATCGCTCGCGCGGCAGAAATTTCTGGTTCCGGATCGCGCAGGACTGATCGCGCTCGATCAGTATGCGCGTCTGGCGTTGCCGAGCGGCGAAAAGCGAACGGTTGGTTACACGGAGGCGAGCCGCGGATGCAAGCATCTGTGCCGCCACTGTCCCATCGTGCCCGTGTATAAGGGCGCATTTCGCGTGGTGGGACGTGACGTGGTTCTCGCGGACATTCGCCAGCAGGTTGCTGCCGGTGCGGAGCACATCACGTTTGGCGATCCGGATTTTTTTAACGGTATAGGACACGCGATGCCGCTGGTCGAATCCCTGCACGAGGAATTCCCGCACGTCACCTATGACGCGACGATCAAGATCGAGCACTTGCTGAAGCATTCGCGATATTTGTCGACGTTACGCGATACGGGATGCCTGTTTGTTACAAGCGCGGTCGAATCCGTGGACGATTCTGTTCTGGAAAGGCTCGATAAACATCACACGCGCGCGGATTTTTTGGGCGTGGTGTCGCTGTTCCGAAAAATCGGGCTGACGTTGCAGCCGACGTTTGTGCCTTTTACGCCGTGGACAAGTTTTGAAAGCTATCTGGACCTGCTGGAGGTGCTTCGCGAGGAGGAGCTTGTCGAAAATGTCGCGCCGATCCAGCTTGCGATTCGGCTGTTGATTCCCGCCGGTTCGCGTTTACTTGAATTACGCGAGGTGCAGACATTGGTTGGGCGGTTCGACGAGGAAGCGATGGTGTACCCGTGGGCGCATCGCGAGGCTCGCGTCGATGAACTATCGCAAGAGCTGCAGCAGATCGTTCACGCGGGCGAGAAACTAAATCAAACCCGCTCGCGGATTTTCGCGCGAATCGAGGAAGCAACTCGTCGCGCGGATGGAATACTCGCACCGGCGAGGCAACAACCGCCGCTCGTTTCGCGCGCCACGATCCCGTATCTCACCGAGCCCTGGTATTGTTGAGTCGAGCCTACCGGGGACCAGTTGGCCCCCATCGCACAAGCGAAGGAATCGTTTAGCCAGACGGAAGGTTTTGTCTGATGGATGCGGCACGCAAGAAGCTACTCATCCTCGCCAGCAAACTTGGCTACCAGACGCGCGGCTTTACGGACGCAGCGGAGGCGCTGGGCGTCGAAGTGCGCTTCGCGACGGATCGGTGCCACAAGCTGGAGGATCCGTGGAGCGACGGGGCTTTGCCGCTGCACTTCGAGAACCCACGAGACGCGGCGAAAGAAATCGCACAGCGATTCGCGAACGATCCGCCGCAGGCAATTCTTGCGCTCGGGGATCGTCCGACGCTGACCGCTGCGTATGCTGCTCGCGCGTTGAGCCTTGCTGGAAATGATCCGGAAGCGGTCGAGCGCTGCCGAAGCAAGCTGGCGCAACGCGAGGCGCTTCGCGTAGCACGCTTGCCTGTTCCGGGATTTTTCTCGTTTGCACTGGATGAGCCTGCGGGAAATGTCGTGGGGCGCGTAAAATTTCCATGCGTGATAAAGCCACTTTCGCTGGCCGCGAGCCAGGGCGTGATTCGCGCGGACAACCAACAGCAATTTCGCGCTGCTGTATCGCGAATTCGAGCGCTGCTCGACTCGCCGGAGCTTCGGGTGGCGCCTGAGCCAGGTCTGGATCGCTTGCTTGTCGAACAATATATCCCGGGACGCGAAGTCGCGGTGGAGGGCCTGCTCGATAACAGGCGTTTGCGAATTCTCGCCATATTCGACAAACCTGATCCGCTGGAAGGCCCGTATTTTGAAGAGACGATCTATGTGACGCCCTCGCGTTTGCCTGAAGCGCAGCAGTGCGCGCTGCGCGATTGCGCCTCTCACGCGGTGCGCGCTCTTGGGCTGACTCACGGATCCGTCCACGCGGAATTCAGAATCAACGACGAAGGTCCGTGGGTTTTGGAAGTGGCGCCACGGCCGATTGGCGGCTTGTGTTCGCGCGCTCTGCGCTTTGGGCCGGGGCGAATTTCGCTCGAAGAGCTTTTGGTGCGCCACGCTTTGCAGCTTGGCGGAATTGAGGTCGAGCGAGAGACGGACGCGTCAGGCGTGATGATGATTCCCGTGCCACGTAGCGGAATTTTCGAGCGCGTCGACGGCTTGCACGACGCGGAGCGCGTGGAGAGCGTAACTGAAATCCGCATAACAGCCCGATTGAAAGATTACGTCGCGGCGTGGCCGGACGGGGCGAGCTATCTTGGATTCATCTTCGCGTGCGCTGAAACAGCGGGAGAGGTGGAAGCAGCGCTGCGGGCCGCGCATGCGAAATTGTTTTTCGAATTTTCGTCACGCCTGGCGGTGGAGCATCCGGTCACGGGAAGAATTTCGGCGTAAGCCGAAGATGGAATTTGCTTCGGCTTAACTTTTGGATTTCTGCGCGACGAAGCCCGGGGGTAACTGAGCGCCTTCGCCGAAGAAGAAATTCTCCATTTGTTCGGCAATAATTTTTTGCGATTGCGGGTCGAGAGGATTCAAGCGGTACTCGTTCATAACCATTTTCGAGTGCTCGATCCACATCTTCCATCCCTCTTTCGACACGTTGTCATAGATGCGCTGGCCGAGATCACCTTTCCAGGGGGGACGGTCGAGGCCGGGCATCTCGCGCCCGAACTTGACGCATTTCACCATGTGCGCGCTTGCGGCCGCAGGTTGCGGGGATTGCTGCTCTTGCGGACTCTGGCACTTATCGTCAGTCATTCGTTCCTCCGGGATTCGCTCCCAATACTTTGAAGATACTGCAAACGGCGGTGAATTCCTAGAGGCGCCGGGGAATCGCGCGGATTTTGCGGCTGAAGCGTGGATGAAAAGGCTCGGTGCTTGCGGCGCAGTCACGGCCGGGCGTCATGAAGCCCCAATTTGGATTCAATCCGTGATGATTTGCTCGTTTGCGCTGGGCCAGCCAACCATAAAGCGGAGGCGGTTATTCGGTTCGATGCGGTAGCTGCCAGAGATTGGCTGGTGACTGCCGTTTCGTACTTCGAAAATCGAGGGTCTTTGGAGAACGAACGACACATCTCCGACTCGCACGACCGCATTCCCCGCAGAATCGAGGGAAATCCCGGTGGCGCCATCCAGTGCCAGCACGACGCCGCGCGGATCGGCTCCCGGCGAGAGATTCAGTTCGAGTCCAATTTTTCGCTGATCGCCGCGGAAGACGACATCCGTGCCCGCATAAATACCACGATAGGCCACGGCGGTGAATGTTTCAGGCGTAAAACCATGGATGGGCGAGCGTTGACGAAGCGGGACAATTTTGGTGGAAGGATTTGAATTCGCAAAGCGCATCCGCAATACGCTCGCATAGGCGCGCACGACGATCACTTTACCGCGCGCGAGCGGGCCGGTGGGCCGCATTTCAGAGTGAAGCACCACGTCCGCTTCGTCGTTCGCGAGAAAGATATTATAGGTGGCGGCGCGAGCAAGATATTTCACTTCTTGGTTCGTCTGACCATGATTGGCTTCGAAGCGCAATGGGTGCTCCGGCGAATTTCCGCGCGCGCTCGGTCGCGTTGCGCCTTGCGCGCCCGCACTGGCAAGCACGGCGAAGGTTATCGCTGCAAAACAAATCAGCGCGAAGGCGCGCCGTCGCCGTCTTTCCCTGCGCCGCACGTCTTGCGACAATTCCTTCATCACGTTTTCGCCGCCGTCCGCGTCGAACGTCTCTGCGGCATCGTAATTGACGCGTTCAGTCGTTCGCGATATGAAGCGAGATTTTAAGCCGCGTATTAATTCCGCTCGGACCGAATATCTGCAATCTCTTGCAGTTAAACGAACCGTGAAATCACTTTCGCAAGCCCGTAAACGGGCGCAAGTGCTTTGTTGCGTCGAAATCTGGTTACGTATAAGGCTTGCGAACTGGGGATGGAGCAAGCGGTGGGCCGATTCGCGCGGTGATTACCACATTATGAACAAAATGACTGTCGCTCCGGGTCGCAAGTGTCTTAGAATCGGTGCATCCAGAGCGCCCGTAGCTCAGTTGGAAAGAGCGTCTGCCTTCTAAGCAGAGGGTCGGGGGTTCGAATCCCTCCGGGCGCGCCATTCCTCATTTTTGGCATGTTGAAAGATCAGGTCGAAGGGCTTTCTGTATGTGGGATAAACACTTGCAGCATCCACAGCGCAGTTCGAAAGCACTATTTTGAGCAATTTCGCTTTTTCAATGGGTTCTTGCTTAAGATACAGAAAATACGCCTTATTCGCGAGTTCTAAAGTCCTGACTGCATCGAGCATTCTTTGCGGTTTCGGTTGCTCCAAACCTTGCAAAGCAAACAAAACTTGCTGCTCTTCGCTCGTCCACTCAACTGACTTACGATTCCAGAAGTCTTCGGTGATTTTGCCGTCCAGCTTATCCAGGTACGCTTGGTCGAGCCGATGGCGCACAGCGGTCAACCTCCGCTGCCAGCGCTCGCCCTGCTCCTTCCTAATCGTTTCCTCGCGGCCTTTATCGTAGAGCAAGGATTTTTCGAGCTGCAAAAGGACCTCGTCGGGAATGTGGATGTTACGTAACGTAACGGCCAGCCGGTCGCCAAGTTCTTCCTCGCGGAAGTAGGGTAGATCGCATTTGCCGCGATAGCCGGTGCAGCGGTAGTAGGTGTATCGATTCTTTTTGAATTCCGCTGTCACGGCGCAGTTGTCGTAGGCGCAATGCAGCAAGCCGGAAAAGGCGAATTCGTGCTTGCGATACTTGGGTTTGTTGTGACCGCGAAAGACGGCCTGCACCTGCTCGAATAGTTCCGCGCTGACGAGCGGTGTTTGCGTCCCGTTGTAGAGCTTGTCTTCCCAGATGAATTGGCCTTTGTAGAAGGGATTCTTGAGCAATCGTTCCAGGTAGCCTTTGGCGAGAAGCTGGCCGAATTCAGATTTGAGAATCATCCGCACGCTCGCTAGAGAATGCTGACCCGAAGCATAGAGTTCAAACATCCTTTTTGCGATGGGCGCTTTCTTCGGATCAATCTCAATCGAGTGTTCGAGCTTGTTGTTCTGGTAGCCCAAAGGCGGCCTGCTTGGGTAGATGCCCTGCTCGGCCTTCTCGCGCATTCCCTTTTTCACTTCTTCGCGCAAGTTCTCGATGTAGTTCCGGGCAATCACCACCTGAATGCCATGGACAAGCTTCGCCTGCGACTTGGAATCTTTGCCGATCACCTGGCCCTCTTTGGGGAGGTGGATTTCAACTTCCAAGTCTTCGAGCGTGACGCAATCGCGGAAGTTGCGGTACAACCTGTCGGTCTTCTCGACGATAGCGGTACGACAACCGGCATTTTCGCGAAAGAAGCGGACCATCTCGCCGAACTGCTTGCGGCCCGTGGTCTTGGCGGTCTCCACGTCGATGAATTCATGCACGATCTGGAATTCATGCGTCCGGGCATACTCGCGCAGCAACTTCAACTGTGCGGGAATGGAATAACCCTCGCGTTCTTGGTCTTTGCTCGAAACGCGGGCATAGATGACGGCTGGTTTCACGGTGACCTCCGCATCGGAAACTGTTTTGCTCAACATGCGCTCAGTGAGTTTTGGTGTCAATAAGGATTTCAGATTCGTTGGAGGATTTTTCAGCCTTCTTTTTAGAAAGCTTTCGGTCCCACTCATCGAGCAAGAGAAACATGCTGCGAAGGGAGCCGATAGCTGCGGCATCGAGGATTGCTCCCCCTGTGGTCTCCTGCTTTTCTTCGGTCAGCGGTAATTCAAACATCTGTGCTGCACGAGGTTTTTGCTCCTGTAATGGCAAATCATCGAACGAGTCTGCTAACTTCTTAAAGAAACCCTGAGAGAAGTCAAACATGACAAGGCGCAAGACGAGCCGTCGCGGGGAGGCTGTACTCCTGCGCATTCCGAATTGGGTATGGCGGGGCATTAAGCTTTCCTGATTGCCTCCATGGTGGAATTGATTTCAATCTGCGCTTCGCTACTGCCTGCTGCGTGTTGCTCAAGCCATTTCTTGAAATCGCGGTCTTTGTCGAAAATGCGATTCAGGGCTTCAATCACGACGTATGAGGGTGTGGCTTCAAGAAATTCAGCGTAGCGTTGCAGGTTGCGCTTGAACTCCGTGGAAACGCGGAGTTGCAGGGATTCGTTCTTGGATTGTTTGGGCGGCGCTTTCAGGATGGGCACAGCCTGTCTCCTCTCTTTGTTGCGATTTTGTATTACGCAGTGCATTACAAAGTCGTTGATTCGGTTTCTACGAAGCGGCCAAGACGATACACGCAAAATGCGTGGCAGGGCGGGAGCGACCCCGCAGGGTGTCTGGGCGGCTGAAAGCCGAACGGACGGGGTTCTATAAAAGGGGATGTCAAGAAAAAACACCTTCCCCTCCGCAGGAAAGGAAGCAAATTTC